>OGDU01001554.1_pt1 | contig 17436 bp, 17 predicted proteins | sample 1570371 | NCBI WGS metagenome assembly OGDU01 (sample SAMEA2581977, study PRJEB24529) | metagenome | biome: Human gut stool | place: China | collected 2011
AGTGTATTGCGCCAGATGGTAAAAGTACTCGTAGAAGTGGATGACGAAAAGGAAATCCGTGATTACTCTGTGGATCAGCTGAAATTCAAACCAAAACGCAGAAGAGATCATGTAAAGCTGACTGCGCAGGAATTAAAGGAACTTTCCGCATTAGAAGATAAGGGAGGAAAATCCAAAATTGACGATGCCAAATAATCTGGTTTATGAACAGGAGAGACTTGATGAACTGCATCGCAACGGCTATTTTATCATTCAGGATCCGAAAAGGTTCTGTTTTGGGATGGATGCCGTTTTGCTTTCCGGGTTTGCAAAGGCAAAAAAAGGGGAGCGCGTGCTCGATCTTGGTACCGGTACGGGAATTATCCCGATCCTGATGGAAGCCAAAACAGAAGCAGAAGATTTTAAGGCGCTTGAGATCCAGGAAGAAAGTGCGGATATGGCACGCCGGAGCGTGTGCTATAACCATCTTGAGGATAAGATCGAGATCGTGACCGGAGATATCAAGGAGGCATCTGCGATATTTGGAGCATCTTCGTTTGATGTGATCACCACAAATCCGCCGTATATGATCGGGACACATGGACAAAATTCGCCGTCTGCGGCAAAGGCGATCGCCAGACATGAAGTGCTATGTACACTGGATGATATTTTGCGGGAAACCGCGAAAATGCTTGTGCCGGGAGGCAGGTTTTATATGGTGCACCGGCCGTTCCGTCTCGCAGAGATCATGAGTAAAATGGTCGAGTACAAGATCGAGCCGAAGCGCATGCAGCTTGTCTATCCGTTCGTGGATAAAGAACCGAATATGGTGCTGATCGAGGGGCTGCGCGGTGGAAAATCAAGACTTGCCGTGGAAAAACCGCTGATCGTTTATAAAGAACAGGGCGTGTATACAGATGAGATTTATGATATTTATGGGTATTAAGTGGATTATTTAAAACCATATTGTGTATAAAGCAGCAGAAAAATTATTTTGTGTGGAAAATGACAGATATGAAACATAATCAGTATGTATTTGAGTGATTCAGAAAGGATAAATTAAAATATATGTTTAATGATATAAAGATAGGACCGGTTACATTTCATATGTATGGTCTTATGATTGCGATCGGTTTTGCAGCGGCACTTATGATGTGTTTAAAGCGTGGAAAAAAACGTGGCTTGAACGAGGATATTATCTATGGAATCTTCTTCTGCGCGATCTTTGGTGGAATGATCGGCTGCCGGCTGATTTACTATATTGTAGAAATCCCGGAGATTTTAAAGGATCCATCCATACTCTGGAATTTTAAAAACGGATACGTTGTTTACGGCGGGATCATTGGCGGTGCACTGACCAGTTTCATCTACTGCCGTGTCAAAAAAGAACGTTTTCTGCCGTACTTTGATCTTGTTATGCCTGCTGTATCATTTGCGCAGGGATTCGGGCGTCTCGGCTGTTTCTTTGCAGGCTGCTGTTACGGCAGGGAGACAGATTCATGGTTTAGCATTACATTTACCCACTCCGACTTTGCTCCGAACGGTGTAAAACTTCTGCCGACACAGCTGATGTCATCTGCCGGGGATTTCCTGATCTGCGGACTGTTACTGCTCTATGCGGGAAGAAAACCGAAAGAGGGACAGGTGGCAGCAGGATATATGGTACTTTACGGAATCGGAAGATTTATTATTGAATTTTTCCGGAACGACTACCGCGGAAGCATTGGAGTGCTTTCCACATCACAGATCATTTCGATCGGAGTTGTGGCAGCGGGAGTTGTGTTTTATCTGGTGATGAATTTCCGAAACTGCAAAGGTGTCACCCCATAATATTTTTTAAACATTCGTATAAAATTAGCGGGGTAATGATAACCGCACTGTAATGCAATTTCATCGACGCCAAGGAGGGTTTCACTTAACAGTTTTGCCCCATATTCCATCTTAAGAGAGATAATATAGTCGGAAATGGTCGTGTCGTATTCGTGGAGAAACGCATAATTTAGTTTTTGCACGGATAAAGAAACCTGCTCACTCAGTTCATGGACGGTGGGCGGGTTTTTATATTGTTCGGTCAGAATATCGTGTGCGAGGTGCACAGCAGAAAGGTCAGCGGTCGAGAGCGTAATCGTTCTTGTATCGCTGACTTTTATTGTGTGCATTACTTTGCCATGTGGAATATGTTGTTGACCAGCTTTATTTATTGCGGTCCGCACAGATGTTGCAGGCAAAGTTCCGACAGGAACAGATTTGGGTGCAATCACGTGAGATGAGTTTTCCGCAAATTCTTCTGCAAGCAGAGCGAGACACTGTAAGATCAGTCCTTCTAAATACAGCGGTGTAAGCGCATCCTTTTCATGCAGAAAATGCATCTGGTTCAGCAGATTGATCACGCCGGCGGGGAGCATCTTATAGGTATAATTTGCCTCAAACGCGGACAGACTGACACAGTCAGGAAAAACAGGATGAAGAATATTTTCTATGAAATCAGCCGAAACCGTCAGTTCCAGTCCGTGAAAATGGTCCCCGGCACGCCATGCCTGCTGGCCTTTGATATTTTCCTCTAACACGATAAAAGAAGAAGGTGTAAAAGAAGCCGCATCCTGCTGATAAAGCTTAAAATGCGTCTTTCCGGAAAGCATCATCCCAAACCGAAGCTGCCTCGCAGGATTCTGAAAAGAAACCGAAAAATCCTCCGGAATCGTATAATCTGCAATCCCCAGCTGGTAATACCCCTCGCGGCAATAAATACAGCAGTACCCGCTTTCCGGGTGATCCCTGTCTCTATAACATGTATAATTGTCTTTCACATCGGGTAAGAAATGAAGCTGTTTAAACATAAAAGACTGAAATTCATCTGTACTTGAAACAAGCATAGAAAGACCTCCTTAAAATAAAAAGGTAACGATAGGGTGGGAAAAGGCAAACACCATAGCCTATCGTCTGTCGAATCGTCCCGGGCTGGGGCATGGTTTGTGACTCTGGTAGAAAATTAGAAAATCTTAGGATGCCTGTCAACCTACAGTGTTGTGCTGCCACGGACGGCAGCACAAGTCTTAATGTGTCAGGACGACACATTTAAGACGTACACGTCATTCTGAAATAACCTAAATTCAGGCATCCTTAGATTTACTTATTTTCGGACACCGGAACAAACCCTGCCCCAGCCCGGGACAATTCGACAGTCAAAAAATGTCATTCCCTGTTCCCATCCGAGCCACTCACTTATTTAATTTCTATACCCCATTTTCCCCACTTTTACAAGAAAATAATCATTTGCTAAACAAAAATTATCAATATACATGCAGCCCTTGCAAACAACAAAATGCATGATAAAATAAACTTACTTTTGTTAGATAAAACTAACACACGCAATAGATTTTGCACTTTGCAGCCAAAACGATTGCGAATAATGAAAAAACTAAAGGAGAACTTACATGAAAAGAAATCATTTATTTTCCATTATCACGGCAGGTATGCTTACCATCACCCTGTTAGCGGGATGTGGGAATACAGGCAGCAACGCAAATGCAGACACAGGAAGTAACACAAATACGGTGCAGGAGAGTACAGAGGATCAGGCATCCGCAGTACCGGAGAGCGAAGCGCAGACAACCGGGGAAGGACAAAACGGTGAGACAGTTACCGTGACAGACGTCCGCGGTGAGGTGGAGATTCCGGCAGATCCCCAAAGGATCGTAGATTTAAGCGGCAACAGTGATATCTTATCGATCCTTGGCTATTCCGTTGTGGGAACCGCAAACAGTGATGCTTATGACTATACAAAATTCCCAACCTATCTTGAGGATACATTACAGGGAGCCGAAATTTTAGGTTACAGTATGCAGGATACGATGGATATTGAGGCAGTTATGAATTTAGACCCTGACCTGATCATCATTTCCACGGTTCAGGAAAAAATGTATGACCAGCTTTCTGAGATCGCACCGACAGTCATGATCCAGTTAGAAGCGCTGAATTGGAAAGAAGATATCCGCACGCTTGCACAGGTATTTGGCAGAGAGGATGCGGCAGATCAGTGGATCAGCTCATATGAAGAGAAGGCGAAAGAAGCCGGAGAAGCAGTTCGTGCTGCGTATGGAGAGGATACCAGTTATCTGTCATTTTTAGCAAGCGGTGGACAGTTCTTTGTATTCACAGGTGCCGGATTTGGAAGTGTGCTTTATGAAGATATGGGACTTGCAAAACCGGAAGGTCTGCCGGAGCAGAGTGATATTTCCCTGCCGGTCGTAACATATGAAGGTCTGGCATCGATCGGAGCAGATTATATTTTCCTGATGGCAACGGATGAAGACAAAGCAGAACTTGACCAGAATGCAGTCTGGAACAGTCTGCCGGCAGTACAGAGCGGACAGGTGGTAGAACTTCCGGCATCACCGTATTTTAATCAGGGTTACAGTCCGATCGGACGTGAGCTGCTTTTAGATGAGATTTTGGAGATGTTAGATGGAACGGCAAAGAATTAAGCGGACCTGGGGTGTTGCGATTGCAGGTGTCTGTCTGCTGATACCGGGAATTTTGCTTGCAGTCTGTATGGGCGCAATGAAGATTCTGCCGGTGGATATCTGGAATGGCATTTTTCATAATACAGGATCTCTTACGGATATGATGATCCGCGACGTACGGCTTCCGAGGGTGATCTGTGTACTGGTGACAGGCGGTATCCTTGGAATGACCGGAGCAATGATGCAGGGGGTGACGCGAAATCCGATTGCGGAACCGTCACTGCTCGGAATCAGTCAGGGGGCGACGCTTTTTGTCGCCCTTCTTTACGCATCAGGAATTGGTGCAACTGCAGGAAATACGCTGCTTGCAGCATTGCTTGGAGCGTTTTTTTCCGGTGTGCCTGTACTTATATTTACCATGAAAAATCCGGGAAATTTAAGCATTACAAAATTACTTTTAGCGGGAACGGCAATGAGCACCTTTTTTACGGCACTCACTTCGGTGGCGGGTCTTTTGTCGAATCAGTCACAGATGGTTGGATTCTGGGTATCCGGCGGATTTCGCGGGGCAACGTGGCTGGATGTAAAAATTATTTTAGCGGCAGGGATACCGGGATTTCTGGCAGCAGTGCTCCTTGCACCGAAAATTAATGTGATTAGTCTCGGAGATGATATGGCAACCGGACTTGGTATCCATCCGCAGAGGGTGCGTTTTATCACAATTCTTTTGATGATCCCGTTATGTGCGGCAGCAGTGGTGGTGGGAAAAACAATAGGTTTTGTCGGACTTATGATTCCACAGACGATAAGGCTGTTTGCAGGCACAGATTACAGGCGGGTAATTTCGCTTAGTTTTCTGTGCGGAGCCGTACTTTTAACTTATGCGGATATTGCAGCGCGCATGATCTATCAGCCATATGAAGTACCGATTGGAATTTTTACAGCGATGCTTGGAGTGCCATTCTTTTTATACATGGCGGGAAAGGAGCGGGGATGATGCGTATGAAAAAAAGAAAAACAGCAGTTTTTGCGTGCGTGATCGTATTATTTTTCTGTGCCATCCTCTTGGGACTTTGCTGGGGCAGTTATGAGATATCGGTGCATGAAGTCATTGCGACGCTGCTTGGAAATGGAACAAAAATACAGAATACGGCAATTTTTGGAATCCGTTTACCGCGTATCCTGCTTGGTATTTTTGTGGCGGCAGGGCTTGCGATATCGGGCGGTGTTTTACAGACAATGACAAGGAATGAGCTTGCTGACCCGGGAATCATTGGCATCAATGCGGGCGGTGCAACGGCAGCAGTGTTGTTTATCCAGTTTCAGACAAACGCATATTTCAGTGAACTTGGGACATTTTCTATTTATCTGCTTCCACTTATGGCAATTTCAGGGGCACTTGCAGCGGCATTTTGCATTTATTTTCTCTCCAGCAGGAAAGGGTTAAAACCAAAACGTCTGCTTTTGACCGGAATTGGGATCAATGCCGGACTAAATGCGTTTATCACTTTTTTTATGTTCAAGGGAGGTCCTGGGGATTACAACCGGGTAATGATCTGGACGTCCGGCTCACTCTGGGGGGCCGGATGGGCATACGTCAGAGCTTTGGTACCCGTGATTTTACTTGGCGGGGCATATATTTTTTATAAAGGCCGAATGTTGGACGCATTAAGTTTTTCGGATGAAACGGCGATTGGCTGGGGAATTTCCATCGAGCGTGAACGGAAAAAAATGTTGCTCTGTGCAGTTATTCTTGCGGGAGCATCGACTGCATTTGCTGGAAATATCGGCTTTATCGGACTGCTTGCGCCGCATGCAGCAAAAAAAGTTGTTGGAAACGGACACCGGGTATCACTGCTTCTTGCGTCTTTGATCGCTGCAGTCATGCTGATTTTTGCAGATACGGTCGCAGGAAATTTATTTTCACCAATCGAAATCCCGGCGGGAATTGCGGTGTCGCTGGTTGGTGTACCGTATTTTGTATACCTGATGTGGAAGGAGTAGCGAGGATATGGAAACAATAAATGCGATAGAGGTAAAAGGACTCTGGGCGGCATATGAGGACCGCATGATCATAGAGGAGATGAATTTAAAAATACCGAAGGGAAACATCACGATCATTATCGGTGCAAATGGCTGTGGAAAATCCACGCTGTTGAAAGTGATTTCAAGAATTTTGCCTGCAAAGAGGGGTGAAGTCCGGATTGATGGAATGGATATCCGCAAAGAAAAAGCAGAACATATCGCCAAAAAAGTTGCTGTTCTCCCGCAGACTCCGACCTGTCCGGATGCAATTACCGTGCGTGAGCTGGTTTCCTACGGACGTTTTCCTTACCGCAAAGCGATTGGAGGCATGAGCCGCCACGACATAGAGCAGGTGGACTGGGCACTTGAAAAAACAGGTCTGACAGAAATTTCCGGCCGCCTTGTGACAGAATTATCCGGCGGACAGAGACAGCGCGCATGGATCGCCATGACACTTGCGCAGGAGACGGAAATGATCTTGCTTGATGAGCCGACGACATATCTGGATATGGCATATCAGCTGGACGTGCTGCAGCTTTTAGAGCGCATGAACCGGGAAAAACAGCTTACGATCGTGATGGTGCTGCATGACTTAAACGAAGCCTGCCGCTTTGCAGATCACATTATTGGACTGAAAAATGGCAAGGTTGTCTGTGAGGGAAGACCGGCAGAAGTGATCACGAGGGAAAATATCCGGGAAATTTATGGGATTGATGCAAAACTGGTGATGAGTGATGGAGGATACCCGATCTGTATGGAATTTGACAGAGTTATAAAAACTTTATGATTTGTTCGATTTACAACCGTAATTGACTATGATAATTTAATATTAAGGCTCTTTGGTGGGGAAAATGCGCCGGAGAGTCTTTTCTTTTGTACGATTCCCGCCATCCGAAAAAATAGATGGTTTTGATGACAGATATCTGTCCGTAAAAACAGGTTTATCTGTGAAATATATCATCTATTAATCAGAGAAGGATTGGGGGAAATATCTATGAAATCAGGAAAAAAAGTCATCCGGGTGGCATTAGCCATCCTCTGCATGGTTTCCATGCTTTTTATTTCAGAGTATCAGAAAGTAGAAGTATATGCAGCCTCAGGATATGGGTTCATTTTCTTAAGTGCATATGAAAAAACATTAAAAACAGGGGACACTTATTGTCTGTCTGTGGTTTCATCCGGCAGTAAAAAACCGACATTTACATCCAGTGATTCAAAGGTCGCATCGGTTAATACCTACGGAAAAATCACCGCAAAAAAGGCGGGAAGTACGACGATCACGGCAAAAACAAAAAATGCGGAGGCAAGCTGTAAGGTTACTGTCACAAAGACAAAAGTTACCTTAAATAAGACCAGCCTGACACTGGAAAATGGGGAAAGTGCAGTACTTACTGCAGCCTCATCCACCGGACATAAGGTGACGTGGAAGTCGGCAAAGACAAGCATTGCATCGGTAAGTGAAAATGGAAAAGTAACAGCAAAGAAGCCGGGAACAACTACGGTTACTGCAAAGGTTGACGGTACATCTGTGAATTGTAAAGTGACAGTAAAAAGTCCGACAGTCCGCCTGATGCCGTCTAAAATCTCGTTATACAGACGGGAAAAGTATAAACTTAAGGTATCTTCCACATCAAAAACAACACCAGTGTGGAAAACCAACAAAAAAAGTGTGGCGACTGTGGATGAAACAGGAAAAGTAACCGCGGTCAAACATGGAACGGCAGTCATTACTGTAACCGTAGATGGAGTCAGCAAAAATTGTGAAGTGACGGTCAGATCTCCAAAGATTACATTTGAGCAGACGACAATTACACTTCATCCGGGGGAACGTGCAAGAGTAAATGCGACGGTATCTTCCGGCAATCAGCCGGCGTATTCCTGCTCTAACTCCAATGTGGTGTCGGTAGATGCAAACGGGGTTATCACTGCGAAAGCAGCAGGCAGGTCTTATGTCTACGCCAGTGAGGATGGAACAAAGGAACGCATGACGGTGTATGTGAAAGAGAAGGAATAAAAGGTGCAGGGATTGTTGTATAGACAAAAACTGGAATAGGAACAAAAGCACAAAGTCAGGCATGGCATCAGATTGTGAAAGAAAATTGCTGCTGTTTACACAATAGGTGTGAACAACAGCAGGAAACAGATGGTGGGAAGTACAAAAGATAAATGGAAGTTGCATGTTTACACCAAAAATAAAATCCGCTAAAATATAGAAAATTACAGAATGCAGATACAATTCACAACAATAGAATGTTCGCAAAGCGCAGGCTATTATTTTTTATATCGGAGAAAGGCGGTAGTGAGGATGGAGGATATGACAGAAAAAGAACTGATCACGGTTTTAATTGATAAATATACAGATTTACAGCGCATCAAACGTGCAAACAATGGGGTGGAAAATCAGGAGCTGGAGTATCAGATCAAAGTGACGATTGCAAAGCTGGCATCTCTTGGAGTGTCCGTGGAGGATATTACGTTATGACAGAAAAAGAATGGCGCATGTTCAATGACATTCTTCTGGAAATCTATTATGCCGGAAGCCTGGAGACGTTTGGAGAAAGATGTTTAAAACTGATCCGTATATTGATTCCATATACGCAGGGTTATTTTTTAGTGATAGATGAAGACGGCAGGTTAGACGTGGCGCATTCGGTATTTGAAAATGTGGATCCTGTCATGAAACGGAAATACTTAGATACTTATTTTGCAAAAGACTATCTGATGCAGATGTGCAATTTTACAAAATCAATGGCATACCGCGATACCGATCTTTTAACGGATGAGAAACGAAGAGCATCGGTGATTTACCGTGAGTATTTTAAACCCCAGAAATTAGATATGGGATGCGGGCTTATCATCATGAGATGGAAATTTTGCAGACATTTCTGCCTCATTTTGAAAAAAATGTTTTTGCCTATGCAAACCATTATGTTTCGGGTGCGGCTGATTATTTTGATGGCATCGAGCCGCTGCCGGAAGAATATCAGATGGTAAAAAGACGGTACAGCGGTTTCTTTGGGACGGATCTGGAGATTTTGTTAAAAGGACTTGGAATTGAGCATATCTATGGGGTTGGTTTGCTGACGGACGTCTGTGTACATTATACCTGTGCGGATGCACATCAGCATGATTATCATATTCATGTGGTACGTGAAGCAGTGGGAGGATCGTCTCTTGTGGCGCATGAGGCAGCCCTCGCAGCAATCGAATATTTACAGCATGGAGCAGTGATCAGTGAGAAAGAGGTGTGTGAATGATGAAGAAAAAAATAATTTCGATGGTACTTGTTTTGACGATGGCGTCAAATCCGTTTGTGGGATTGGCGCCATTTTATGTTGCGATGGATAAAGGATTTTTCAAGGACTGTGGACTTGATTTTTCCATGGTGGATTTTGATGATTCGAGTGCATCCTGCTCAGCATTGTTAGCTGGAAAAGTTGATCTTGCGTATACAACTTTGGATGCAGCGATCATTGCGGAGAGCCAGTATGAAGAAGATATGTTAGATGTAACGGCAATCGTGGACGAGTCTGCCGGAGCGGATGGAATCCTTGTCAAAAATGATATTAACAGTATTGCAGATCTGAAGGGAAAGAAAGTCGGCGTGTCTATCAACCAGACGTCACATTATCTGCTGATGCAGGCACTTGAGACAGCAGGACTTACGGATGCGGATGTAGATCTTGTTAATATGACATCTTCGGATGCAGGAGTATCTTTTATCAGCGGTGATCTGGATGCGGCTGTCACATGGGAACCATATCTTAGCAACGCGGTAGAGCAGGGAGTTGGAAAACTCATTTTTTCCAGTAAAGATGCCCCGGTTTCTATTTTGATAAAGGAATTATTGAGAAGCCAGTGGAACCGTCACACTTACTGGCAGAAGAATAATAGCAGGATCCGGCTGCTTTTAACGGATATTGTCGTATGATTTTTCCTGTGATAGAATTGGGGAAAATACGAGTTGGAATGAGCAGATATGGAAAACACATTAAAAGAAACAGAATGGCTGACCATCAATAAAGTGTTGCTGGAAATGTATGATATTACCGATATTGATCAATTTACGGAACGGGTGTTAAAAACTTACCATATACAAAAGGATATTTTATTGTTTTTAATGAAGCAGGCGGCATTGAAAGCGAAAAATCGTCCTTTATTGAGATGGAGCCGGGAGTCTATGAAGAATATCTGGATTCTTATTATGAAAAAGACTACATGAAATATACATTTGAATTGTCTGAGCATACGATCACTTACCGTGATACCGATATTATGGAGGAGTCACTGCGGCAGAAAACAGAGTTTTATCAGGGATTTTTAAAACCGAATCATATCCCGTTTGGCGCGGGGATACTGCTTCGCAGATATGGAAAACCGATTGGTATTGTTAATTTTTTCCGAAGTGAACTTCTTGGGGATTTTTCGGACAAAGATATGTTTATCTTAGAAGTGCTAAAGGGGCACCTTTCCCATAAGCTGGCAGGGCTACTCAATGGAACAAAGCAGGCGGCGGGCGACAGGAATAAGATGCTTGCACATCTTGCAGCAGAATTTGAACTGTCGGAGCGGGAAAAAGAAGCACTGACCTGTATGGACGGGGGAATGACAAATGCCCAGATCGCAGAGAATATGGGAATCAGTCTTTCTACGGTAAAAAAACATGTTTACCATATTTTTGAAAAAGTAGGGGTAGACTCCAGAGCGCAGCTTCGTAATGTTTTAGAGACATATAACTCTACAAAGTTCTAAAAAAGTTCTAATTATACAGAAAAAAATGCATACAAAGTTCAATTGTCACATTATTTTTCCGATGCTACAATCAGTGCATAAGAAAACAGAAAGAGGAAATGCAAAGGTGCATAAAAAGCAGCCTTTGCGTTTCCTCTTTTTTTGTACCCAAAATAAGCGTTTGATCAGCAGATTCAAAGAAAGGTGGAAATTATTATGAAGAAAATCTGGAGCAGGACATTAAGACCGGGAGAAAAATGGTCAGGAAATATTGGACGTGGAAAATATATTCATTTCAAGGCGCTCGGCGATGACGCAAATGTTTCCATGTTGATGTACAACATGTTAGATACTTCGGAGCGCTATAACATGCCGGATACGTTAAAAGCACAGTTTATTTCCTCCCTGACAAAAGGAAATGTGCTGATGAGCGATAACGGACGTGTGTTGGCCAGTATCGTGGAGGACAGCCTTGGATGGCATGATACGATCTCAGGATATACGACAAGGCTTCTCACCGATGAGAAATACGGAAAGACAACTTATCAGGAAATGAGAAATGACTGGCACCGTTGCGGAGAGGAAAACTTCAAAATGGAACTTGTCCGCAACAATATGAGCGCGAGAGATTTAGTCCCGTGCGTGAACCTTTTCTCAAAAGTTTACATTGAGGAAGATGGCAGCATGCATTTTGAGGAAGGCCACTGTAAAGAGGGAGCAACCGTAACACTCCGCACGGAAATGGATATGATCTTTATCGTATCAAATACACCAAACCCGTTAGATCCGGCAAAAGAATTTCCTTCGGTTCCGGTTTCCATCGAAGTATATGATGCACCGGAAGTTGATCTGACCGATGAATGTGTCAACTATCGCCCGGAGAACTACAGAGCATTTGAAAATACATGGGAATATTACAACCTGCTGGGACGTTAAAAAGTAACGCATCACAGAAAAGCTGGAACAGAACGGAGCAAAGTCAGTAAAGATCAGGCAGAAAAATTGCTGTAGAAAACGGAGGTTAAGATATGTACGGATTTATAGAGAAAACAAGTGATTTAAAAGAAGAAAATGCAATTTATAACGAAGTCGTGGAAGCCGGGAAAGGCTGGATGCATGAACTGCTTCCGGGACAGTCCTTAAGAATTGTAGACATGGAAGGAAATCAGGCAGTCGATACTACATTTTATGATATGACCAACCCGGAGGATCATTACGGAGCAATTCCAACGATCGTGATGCAGAAAAATATCTATCTGACTACGGGTACGATCCTTAGAACCGAGTCGGGGAAACCGCTGTTAGAGATCACAGCAGATCTGACCGGGCGTCATGATACGATCGGCGGTGCATGTTCCGCGCAGAGCAATACAGTAAGATATGCAAGAGAAAAAATTTACATGCACAACTGCAGAGACAGCTTCATGTTACAGCTTGCAGACGATACGCATGGTTTCATGAAACGTGACCTTGCCCCAAACATTAACTTTTTCATGAATGTTCCGGTGTCAAAGGATGGCGGTTCAAAATTCGATGATGGTGTTTCTGCACCGGGCAAATATGTGGAGATGAAAGCGTTAGAGCATACGATGGTGTTAGTCAGCAACTGTCCGCAGCTCAATAATCCATGTAATGCATACAACCCGACCCCGATCAGGATGCTGATCTGGGACGCAGAGTAAAAATGTGAAAAAAGTTTGGAGGATTCCCTATGTTTGATAAAGTACTGATAGCAAATCGTGGAGCAATCGCAGTTCGAATTGAACGTACCTTAAAGAAAATGGGAATCGGCAGTGTTGCTGTATATTCGAAGGCGGATCAGGATAGTTTACATGTGGAACGTGCAGACGAGGCAGTATACATTGGCGATGGTACGGCAAAAGAGACATATATCGATACAAAAAAAATCATAAAAGCTGCACTGGATACCGGTGCAAAAGCCATCCATCCGGGATACGGATTTTTGAGTGAGAATACAGATTTTGCGAAAGAATGTGAGGAGAACGGCATTAAGTTCATTGGACCGGATTCTGAACAGATCAAGTTATTCGGTTTGAAACATTCCGCAAGAGCACTTGCAGAGAAGGCAGATGTTCCACTGTTACCTGGAACCGGACTTTTGTCCGGAGTGGAAGAAGCAGTTACAGAGGCAGAAAAAATCGGATATCCGGTTATCTTAAAGAGCACCGCAGGCGGCGGTGGAATCGGAATGAGGATCTGTAACTCCACCGAAGAATTAAGGCAGGCTTATGATGCAGTTTGTCATCTCGCTGCAGCAAACTTTAACGATGCCGGCGTATTTCTTGAAAAATATGTAACGCGTTCCCGCCATGTGGAAGTGCAGATTTTCGGCAACGAATACGGTGAGACAACAGCACTGGCAGAGAGAGACTGTTCGGTACAGAGAAGGAACCAGAAAGTAGTTGAGGAAAGCCCGGCACCAAACCTTTCGGATGAAGTCAGGGAAAAAATGTATGCGGCAGCAGAACGGCTTGCAAAGGAAGCTTCCTACAGAAGTGCGGGAACGGTTGAATTTTTATATGATGATCAGACGGAAGGATTTTATTTCCTTGAGGTAAATACAAGACTTCAGGTAGAACATGGTATCACAGAGGAGGTATTTGGGATCGACCTTGTGGAGTGGATGGTCAAAGAGGCTGCCGGTGAGTTAAAAAATATAAAATCACTGGTACATAAGCCGCAGGGACATGCGATCGAGGTTCGTGTCTATGCTGAGGACTGCATTAACGGATTCCGCCCTGGCACAGGAAAGATCGATGCGGTTACATTTTCACCGGAAGCGCGTGTGGAGACCTGGATCCAGAAAGGTGTGGAGGTAACATCCCTTTATGATCCGATGCTTGCAAAACTGATCGTACATGGAAGTGACCGTGCCGATGCGATCGCCAAGATGGAACGTGTACTTAAAGATTCAAGAGTGTACGGAATTACCTCAAATATGCAGTATTTAGCAGCACTGTTAAAAACAGAAACCTATCAGACCGGTGCATTATTTACCGGAATGTTAAAAGATTTTATGCCACAGGAGCATGCAATCGAAGTACTTGACGGCGGAGTACAGACAACGGTTCAGGATTATCCGGGCATGATCGGTTACTGGTTTGTCGGAGTTCCACCTTGTGGCCCAATGGATGCTTATAACTTCCGAATTGGAAACAGCATTCTTGGCAATGATGAGAGTGCACCGGGATTAGAGCTGACATTAAGAGGCGGCAGTTACCGTTTCCGTACAACCGTAAGTTTCTGTATCACAGGTGCAGATATGAAGGCAACCTTAGATGGAGTGGAGATCCCGATGTATCAGGTGGTACATGCATCCGCCATGCAGGTGTTGAAATTTAAAGACTGTAAAGTCGGAATGAGAACCTATCTCTTAGTGGCAGGCGGATTTGATATGCCAAAGATCATGGGCAGCAGTTCTACCTTTATTGATGGAAAATTCGGCGGACACAACGGACGTACCTTACGCACCGGAGATGTGCTTCGTTTACAGGAAAAATGTGTGATCGCTTCGATCGATTCCATGCCGGAAAAATATCGTCCAAAACTGACGAATGAGTGGACGATCGGTGTGATCCCGGGACCACAGCCGACACCGGAATATTTGAAACCGGAATACTTAAAGACCTTAACAGAATCTGAGTATGAGGTAAACTTTAACAGCGCGAGAACCGGTATCCGTTTAAATGGCCCGATCCCTCAGTGGGTACGGGAGGATGGCGGCGAGGCAGGACTTCATCCGTCAAACATTCACGACAATGCCTATGCGGTAGGTACCCTGGATCTGACCGGTGACCAGTCCATTTTACTTGGACCGGACGGTCCGAGCCTTGGAGGATTCGTATGTTCCGTGACAACGGCAAAAGGCGAGATGTGGAAATTAGGACAGCTTCATCCGGGCGATAAAGTTCACTTCAGGCTTCTTGATTTAGATCAGGCAAAGGAAATCCGGGAAGCGGAGGAAGCAAATCTTCGTCATGAATATAAAGAAGTTGTACTGCCGGAGCAAAAAGATCTTGATTATCATTACGCAATCCTCGCGGAGGAAACGGCAGCGGGAACAAAGATCGTTGCAAGACTTGATGGTGAAGATAATATTCTGGTGGAATACGGAGAGATGGAACTAGATATTGCGATCCGTTTCCGGGTTCACGTTCTCATGCAGGAGTTAAAGAAAAAAGATCTGCCGGTCATTGACCTGACACCGGGCATCCGTTCCTTACAGATACATTTTGATATCGAAAAGATTTCCCTTAAGGAAATGCTTGCAGCGGTACTTGAAACCAACCGCACATTACCGGAACTTTCCGATGTAACGGTTCCGTCAAGAATCATCTGGCTTCCGTTATCCTGGGATGATCCGCAGACACAGCTTGCAGCGAAGCGTTATCAGCAGACGGTAAGACCAAACGCACCATGGTGTCCGAGCAACCCGGAATTTATCCGCAGGATCAACGGCTTAGACAGCATAGAGGATGTAAAGAAGATTGTATTTGATGCGGATTATCTGGTACTTGGACTTGGCGATGTTTATCTTGGAGCTCCGGTTGCAACACCCGTTGATCCGAGACACCGTATGGTAACGACCAAATACAACCCGGCAAGACCATGGACACCGGAAAATGCAGTTGGAATCGGCGGCGCATACCTGTGTGTATATGGTATGGAGGGTCCTGGCGGTTATCAGTTTGTCGGACGTACCATTCAGATGTGGAATCCGTTAAAAGAGACAGAATATTTCAAACATGGAAAACCATGGCTGTTGGATTTCTTTGATCAGATCCGTTTCTATCCGGTCAGCGCAGAGGAAATCTTAAAAGACAGAGAAGATTTTCTTCGTGGCAGGTTCAAGATTAAGATAGAAGAGACAAGCTTCAACCTTGGAAAATATGAGCAGTTCTTAAAGGAACATGAAGATACGATCCGGGCATTTAAAGATCATCAGGAAGCATCTTTTGAGGCAGAGCGGAAGATGTGGAAAGAAAAAGGACTCGATGAGTTTGATTCCGAGACACAGGATGCACCGGCAATCGTGGAAGAAACCGTACCGGACGGCTGTGAGGCAGCAAGAACCAATATTCCGGGAAGTGTATGGAAGGTATTAGTCGAGGACGGACAGAAGGTCAGAGAGGGGGACACTCTTGTGATCTTAGAGAGCATGAAAATGGAATTCCCGGTTACGGCAGAGTACAGCGGAATCATTGAAAAAGTATATTTAAAACCGGGCGAACAGGTAAATTCCGGACAGCTTGCGGCAAGTATCCGCGTGTAAAAGGAGAGTGATAAATATGAAATATTTCCCCAAAAAACTGACAATGACATGGATCAGAAACAGTTATAAAGAAGGATCACTTAGTCCGGAGGAGCTTGCCGGCGAGATCGTGCGCCGGGCAGAAAAGTACAGGGATTATAATATCTGGATTGTCGCGCCGGATCTGAAACGGATGATGGATTACATTGAAAAACTTCCAAAAGATATGGAATCACTTCCATTATGGGGTATCCCGTTTGCAGTCAAGGACAACATTGATGTGGCGGGATCTCCTACGACAGCAGCGTGTCCGGATTATGCATATGATCCAAAAGAAGATGCAGCGGTTGTAAAAAAACTGATCAAGGCAGGTGCATTTCCGGTCGGGAAAACCAACTTAGACCAGTTTGCAACAGGTCTTGTCGGAACAAGAAGCCCTTATGGAGAAGTAAAAAACGCACTTGATCCAGAGCTGATCAGCGGTGGATCAAGTTCCGGTTCCGCAGTCTCTGTGGCACTTGGAATGGCAGCGTTCTCACTGGGAACAGATACCGCAGGTTCCGGCCGTGTACCGGCAGCATTAAACTGTCTGGTCGGCTACAAGCCGTCTCTCGGCGCCTGGTCGACCAAAGGAGTGGTTCCGGCATGCGCAAGCCTTGACTGTGTCACCGTGTTTGCAAACAGCCTGGAAGATGCAGAGAAAGTCAACCTTGCGGCACGCGGCGTGGATGAAGAGTGCTGCTGGTCAAGGGAGTACAAAGAGCCACTGCCAAAACTTCCGAAAAAAATCTGTCTGGCAAAAGACGGTGTGACATTTTATGGACCATATGCAGATATTTACAAAGCAAAATGGGAACAGGCGAAAAAGCGGATCGAGGATATGGGGATTACCGTGGAATAGAATGGTTGCAAGTGGTCATCATGTAAGCATCGATGCTCCATTCAGTGATGATGATGACAACTCTA
>OGDU01001558.1_pt1 | contig 17413 bp, 12 predicted proteins | sample 1570371 | NCBI WGS metagenome assembly OGDU01 (sample SAMEA2581977, study PRJEB24529) | metagenome | biome: Human gut stool | place: China | collected 2011
CAACATAATAAGCGTCATGGTCATGGATAAAAATTTTTTCATGAAAATACGCTCCGTTCACATTCATCCGATTGATTTTAGGTTCTGTTGTCAGGGTCTTAGCTTTCATAGCACATCGGTCTCACCACCAATCCGGAGTGTTTATAATAAGGTCGAATACTGTCTGGCATTTAACTCTTATCCCAAGGGGATGTATCCCCTTGGGTCTGCATATGCAGACCCGTCTTTGCCCTTCTTCATGGGCAGGTTGCCGTAACCGATGCGGATGGTTCCGACACTCCATTGATTGAATATGTCAGTTTGAGAACATAGCTCTTTCCACTCTTCACCGCACAATCCTCGGAAATGTAAGCTTTGCCCTTTCCTGATGCGCTCCAAGAATCCACATAAGTACTCCCTTGATACAGGGTCAGCGTTGCTTTGACTTCATCGGTATTCTTGTCTCCATTGCAAACAACAACACAATGCGCCGTTGTTCCATTAAATGTGAGTCGCGGCATACCACCAATCGCACGCAATCCTACTGCTTCTGCGCTTATAGTAAGCAACGTAACAAGCATTGCAATAATTACCACCACACGTCTTTTCATAGAAATCACCTCCTTCTACATTTTGTATCGGTTTTCCCGTATCTACTACATAAATGCAGAAGGAGGTGTTATCCTCACATTATTTTATATATTTCTTTTAATTTTCTGTTTTCAACAAAGAAACACTTTCGGCTATGTGCAAGATGTCATCTTGACTAACATTAGCGTTGAGCGAAAACTGGATATTGGTTTGCGGATCAAACCATGTGATTGTATTTCTCGTGTTTTCCCAGTCATCCGTCAAAAACATTTCCCCTTCCAAACCGTTCACTGTAACTGCAATATTTTCAGCATCCTCAGTCACATAGGTCCACGCGGTTCCCTGTTGCATATAGGCATAATCAAAATATATCGACCTATCACTTTCTGCGTTGTAATAGACCTTACACGCAAAATCGTCTTCACTAATATTTTGCTCCGAATCTTCGACATACCCATCTGGCAAATCTGTAATCGTGTATTGTGGGATTTCTCCAGTCACAGGGACTCCCAAATGTCTATACACCACATGGGTCTCATACCATTCCGTGACCCAGCGCACCACTGCGGCCCGGACAGTGGGGCTGACTGCCATCAAGCTCCCCAAACTGAGCGAGAACACCAGCAGGATCACAGCGGCCTTTTGCGCCACATTCTTCCACAGGGGCCGTGCCCGCCTGCGTTCCCATTTCAGCGGGTCCTTCAGCATCTTCGCCATCTGCCGCTGATAATGGTGCGTCGGTTTGAAGGCAGGTACATCATCGGTTTCTTTTTCACAATCCCGCTTGATTGCATCCAGCAGAACATGCTGCATCATCCTGTCCAGTTCTCGGTCCGTCATACGCAAAATCCCTCCTTCTCAACAATTTCGCGCAGCAGCGTGCGTCCCCGCGTTGCACGGGAACTAACTGCTGTTTCGGAGATTCCCACCCTCTTGGCGATCTCCTTATCCGTGTAGCCATGGAGCATCTTCAATTCCAACACAGAGCGGTATGTTTTCGGCAGCTGCGTAAATAGATCTACCAGCTCCGTGTACCCAGATATATCGTCGATATGCTCCGCAAATCCGTCCCAGTCTTCCAAAGAAACCGTCCGGCGGTTCTTTCGAAGAATGGCCCGCGCTTCATTCTTCACTATAGAAATGATCCAGAAAGGCAATTCCTCACATGGAATCTCGAAAATTTTCTCAAAATGCCGGATCATCTGCATGAATGCGTTTTGTACCGCATCCTCAACATCACTCTGCTCTTTCAAAATGCGCATCGCTGTCCGTTCCATTTGGACATGATATTTCTCATAGATCTCGATAAATTTTTGCCTATCCGTATCGCTTTCTAACGCAGCTAACAGAACTGCCAGCATAGTAACACCACCTCGTCCTTTGTAAAAAATGCATATACCCACTACTTTATAAATGCATTTGAACCGCGATTTCTCACATTATTTTTAAATATTTTTCAAACAAATTCTTTGAACTGCTGCCAGTATAACATGATGTGCCCCAAATCGCTACAGTCACTACTGCTGTATATAGGTCGTTCAATACAATTATACTGTTGCTATAAAAAAGACACAGGCTGGAGATAATCTCCAATCTGTGTCTTCTCGATACGCCCGGTAATATGCTTACTTTAAAGGTGCTTGATTTTTTAATCGTCATCGTTGATTCTCTGACTTACACAATACCAATTATCAAACACTATGTTAGCCGTTCTTAGCGATGATCCAGGTCTGCTCCATCAGAGCGCCCAGACCGTTGTAGGTGTAGATGCTCTCCTCAGCGTTGCCATTGACGCCCCGGACCATCTTATTGGTCTCGTCATAGGTGTACGCGCCGGCAGTGGTGACCTTCTTGTTCTTGATGTACTCCTCCAGAATCAGGTTGCCCAGCTTGTCGTAGGCGCTGGTAGTGTGGGACTTCCAGTTGTCGGAGGATCGGTCGATCTGCTGGTTCAGGTTGTTGTAGATATAATCGCAGTTATCGCTGCCGACGCCCGTCTCATAGGTCAGATTGCCCAGACTGTCATAGGTGTAGGTGCGGGTGGAGTTGCCGTAGTTGTCATGGGCGGTGATGAGCCGGTTCAGCGCGTCATAGGTGTAAAGGGTCTCGTTCTTGGCCTGGCCCGTGCCGTTGCCCCGCATATACTCATAGGTCATGTTGCCGTTGGCATCATACGCATAAGTATGCTTCTGGGTCTTAGCGGGCTTCTCGCTGGGATGGGTGTCCTCGACCTTCAGGATGCGGCCCATCTTGTCATAGGTATAATACTCCATCCAGCCGTTGGGATACCGCATCTCCGTGACACGGCCCATGCCGTCATAGGCGTAAGAAGTCTCGCTGCCGTCGGTCTCCGTCACCTTCGTCTGGTTATGAACCAGGTCATAGTCATAGGTGGCGGTGGTGCCGTCCGGATAGGCGATGGAGGTCTGGTTGCCCACGCCGTCGTAGGTATACTCTACCCGCTTGCCGGCGTGATCCGTGGCAGCGGTCAGCTGATGCAGCAGGTCCAGCTCAAAGGTAGTCGTGCCCAGCCAGTCGGTCATGGAGATCAGATCGCCGGTCTTGTTGTACCTGTAAGAGACTTCCTTGGCATCATTGTAGTTAATCTTTGTTACTAAATCAAGTGCGTTGTAGGTATATTCCGTGGTATATCCGTCGGGATCGGTCTTGGACACCAGATTGCCGTTGCCGTCGTAGGCGTAGGTAGTCACATTGCCCAGAGCGTCCAATAAGTCTGAGTCAACAGTATCCGAAACTATCACTTTCCAAATAGAAAGGCGGAATAAACATTGGCAATGGGGCACCGACTTATTGCCGATGCCCCATTGTTTCTTTCTGGATGCTGATACTCATCATCACAGATCAAACTTAACAATTAAGTAGGAACACAGTCGAAGATGAGTAGCTAGTAACATTTCAAACGCATAATGTGGATAAAATGAACAGCAAAAACGCCATAATAAATAGTGCAGTAACAAATAGTGTGGAGTTGAACAGATTCATTAAAATGCGCTTTCTACTACCGGTATTCGACCTTAAATCGTGTGTCCACTCGATGAGGAGGTCAATGATGCTGCCCACTACAGAGAACAAACAAATGATGCAAAATATAATAATCCACAGTTTTCGTAAATCCAATTCAGTGCCAAGAACAAAATTGCTAATTGCCTTGTAGTAATACAAAATGAACGCAACTATACTTCCGACACCACCGAATTCACTGAGGGCAGAACAACGTTCTTTAGTTTTGCCAAAAGGATATATTATTTTTTGAATACAGTTAGGAACTGGCAGTCCATTTGTTGTTTCCCGTTTGTTCAAAATACAGAAATAATAAATGGAAATTATTATTCCCGGCAAAACAAATGCTTGTATTGCTTTAATCATCATGAGCCTCCTGAAGTAACCAATTACTCACAGATGAGCTTAGCAAAGGGCCCCTGCGCACTACAAAGTAACGCCGACTCAATTTTCTTGCCAGCGGCATCAACTAGGTAATCTGTGATCGCGGACTCGCCGTAGGACGATACTACATCCTTAGCAACAGTATTTAAGAATGATTTTGCCATAGGGGCAAGATACTTGTTTATTACCACGTTTGTGTTGGTGGACAAATCAAGTTTGCCTCCGGTGGGATACATATCGCCGTGCCCTGTAGCTGCACCAAAGGTAAATGCTGTTGCAGCAGTCACTCCGGCATTGATAAGCTTTGACTTTTCGGTAATATTAGTGTCACCTGTTGCTTGCTTTACGGTATCTGTTACATAAGAACTAGCAGCACCAACTGCGGCTAATCCCATTGCCACTTTTGTTCTGCTCAAAGAAGATCCGGTCAGCAATCCAGAGGCTGCACCCGAAATAGTACTAATAGTCGTTTCAGCAATATCTACCTTTCCTGTTTCTCCATACGATTTGCCAGCTGTATACGCACCGGACATAGAGGCACTAACCGTAGCACTGGTAATCATCGAGTTCACAAGGTGTTTAGTGGCAGTAGTGAGTGCAATGTTCGCGGTTCTGGAAGCAACTGCAGTAGCTGCAGTGGCTCCCAAAGCACCTGCAGCAAGGCCGACTGCAGCACCAACACCAGCACCAATCACAGCTTTGCTGGCAACTCTGGTTACCAATTTGGAGCCGCTGAGGCCCTCGCTTTTGGCTTCTTTGTATGCAGAGTAGCCAGAGACAACGCCTCCGATAATGCCGCCAACAACTGTTGCAAGTCCGAGCAATTTACCATCTTTGTCAATGTAGACGACAGGACTATCTGCGACATATACATACTGATTTAATTGGATAGGAGTCTTGGTATACTGGCCCAGGTCATACTGGCTGGGGTCAAGGATGGGATCGATGGCTGCGAAGCGGCGATTGTCTGCGTCATAGAACCGGGCCTTGGCGTAGTACATGTTCAGCACCGCGTCAAAGTCATGGGTGGCGTACTCCTTCACCAGATCCAGCTCCCGCTGGCCGCACTTGAGGACGGCGTTGTGAGTGATCTCGCCCCACTCACTGTAGCTGGTCCAGGAGATGACCTTGCGGTTGACCGCGCTGGTCAGGTAATCCGTGGTGCCCAGATAATCACAGTGGTAATAGGCGTGCAGCTCGCCGGCATCATCCAGCAGACTGGCAGAGCCGTTCTCGATACCCTGCACCACGACGGACAGACGTGCCTTGTCGCTGTAAACATAGCAATAATCCAGGCCGTTCACCTCATGCTCCATCAGGGGCTTGTAGGTCTCGGAGCTGAAGTCCACCACGAACTGCTTGACCACCGTGCTGGTCTTCTTCACGTTGCTGCCGGTGGGCTTGTCCTGATTCCCGTTGCCGTTACCGCTGTTGCCGTTGTTACCGTTGGCCGCGTTGCCGTAGGTTACCAGCGTGGCAGTTAGAGTGTTGGCGTCAGCAGAGGCCTCGGTGATATCAGTTTCCGCAGAAGCGACCTCAGCGGCTTCCGCCGCAACGTTGGCAGCCTTCAGTTCTTCAGGGGTCAGCCGCACCTTCTGCTGCCGCTTGCCGGTCACGGAGTCCACAACAACCTCGCCGTCCACCACAGCGGTAGCGGAAACATCGTGGTAGCCATAGCCGTTCTTGGCGATGATCCAAGTCTGCTCCATCAGAGCGCCCAGACCGTTGTAGGTGTAGATGCTCTCCTCAGCGTTGCCATTGACGCCCCGGACCATCTTATTGGTCTCGTCATAGGTGTACGCGCCGGCAGTGGTGACCTTCTTGTTCTTGATGTACTCCTCCAGAATCAGGTTGCCCAGCTTGTCGTAGGCGCTGGTAGTGTGGGACTTCCAGTTGTCGGAGGATCGGTCGATCTGCTGGTTCAGGTTGTTGTAGATATAATCGCAGTTATCGCTGCCGACGCCCGTCTCATAGGTCAGATTGCCCAGACTGTCATAGGTGTAGGTGCGGGTGGAGTTGCCGTAGTTGTCATGGGCGGTGATGAGCCGGTTCAGCGCGTCATAGGTGTAAAGGGTCTCGTTCTTGGCCTGGCCCGTGCCGTTGCCCCGCATATACTCATAGGTCATGTTGCCGTTGGCATCATACGCATAAGTATGCTTCTGGGTCTTAGCGGGCTTCTCGCTGGGATGGGTGTCCTCGACCTTCAGGATGCGGCCCATCTTGTCATAGGTATAATACTCCATCCAGCCGTTGGGATACCGCATCTCCGTGACACGGCCCATGCCGTCATAGGCGTAAGAAGTCTCGCTGCCGTCGGTCTCCGTCACCTTCGTCTGGTTATGAACCAGGTCATAGTCATAGGTGGCGGTGGTGCCGTCCGGATAGGCGATGGAGGTCTGGTTGCCCACGCCGTCGTAGGTATACTCTACCCGCTTGCCGGCGTGATCCGTGGCAGCGGTCAGCTGATGCAGCAGGTCCAGCTCAAAGGTAGTCGTGCCCAGCCAGTCGGTCATGGAGACCAGATCGCCGGTGGCATTGTAGCGGTAGGAGACTTCCTTAGCATTATTATAGTTAATGGAAGTCACCAAATCAAGGGCATTGTAGGTGTACTCAGTGGTGTAGCCGTCGGGATCGGTTTTGGACACCAGATTGCCGTTACCATCGTAGGTGAAGGTAGTGACGTTGCCCAGAGCGTCCACCTGCTTGGTGGTCAGGCCCCGACCGTCGAACTCGTACAGAGTGACTTCCCACTCGTCCACGTTGTCCTGGGTATCCACCCTGTGGAGTCTGGTCTTGACCAGATTGCCCATGGAGTCATACTCAAAAAAGGCGGAGGTCCCCAGAGCGTCGATGGTCTCCACCACATTGCCCACGCCGTCATACTTATACTGGGTGGTGTTGCCGTTGGCGTCAGTGGAGCTTGTGATGTTGCCCACGCCGTCGTAGGTCATGGACGTGCTCTCGCCATCAGGCGTGGTGGTCTTGATGAGGCGGTCCAGAGGATCGTACTCATAGATGGTATCACCATCCACAGTGGTCATCTTAACGCAGTTGCCGTTGCCGTCATACTCGTAAGAGGTGGCATAGCCCTCAGCATCGGTCTTGGTGGCCACCTCGCCGCGGTCCGTGTAGGTGTAGCGGGTCACACCACCCTTGGCATCGGTGATGGTCACCACACGGTCCATGGCGTCATAGATGAAGGTGGTGGAATAGCCCTCGGCGTCAGTCATGGAGATCAGGCGATCATCCTCATCGTAGATGTAGGATGTCTCGCCACCCTCTTCGTCGATGACCTTCGTCATCCGGCCATCGGCGTCATAGGCCACCTGAGAGATGCCGTCCTCGCCATTCTTGGCCGCGATGACCCGGTTCAGGGGATCGTAGGTGTAGACGGTGGTATTGCCATTGCCGTCCGTCTCGGAGGTAACGTTGCCGTTGCCGTCATAGGTAAAGCTATGGGTGTAGCCCTCGGCGTCCACATAGCTCACCAGCTCATTCCGAGCGTTGTAGCTATAGAGGATGTCGTGGCCGTCCGCCTGAGTCAACTTCACGATGTTGCCGTTAGGATCATAGTAGACACGGGTCACATCGCCGTTGCCGTCGGTGGTGGAAGTCACACGGCCCAACTTATCATAGGTGTAGCTGGTAGTATAGTCCTCCGCATTGGTAACAGAGAGCAGGTTATGGTTGGCATCATAGATGCTGGTAGTCTTGCCTCCCATGGCATCCGTGATGACGGTGACGTTGCCGCAATCATCATACTCATAGGAGGTGGAGTAGCCGCGGGCGTTCTTCACCGCGGTCTGCCGTCCATCGGCATCGTAGGTGAAGTCGATCTCGTAGTCTTCCTCGTCCACGGTCTTGACAAGGCGACCATTCACATCGTAGGTATAGCTGATCTCAGTATTGTCCTTCTGGATGATGCCGATGACCTGACCCTTGGCGTCGTACAGATAGGTCGTGGTATGCTCCAAGGGATCTGTCACGGTGGTCTGGTTGCCAACAGCATCATAGGTATAGCTGCTGGTATGGCCCAGAGGCGTGGTGCTGGAGGTCATCTGTCCCAACTTGTCATAGGTGTAGGTGGTGACATTGTCCAGGGGGTCCTTGGAGGACACCAGACGGTAGTCATCATCATAGGTGTAAGTCCAGGTGTTGCCGTTCTTGTCCGTCTCGGAGATCAGATTACCCACCTTGTCATAGGTCTTGCTGGAGGAGTAATTCAGGGGGTCCTTCTCACCGGTCTGGTTGCCTTCGTTATCGTATTCGAAGGTGGTCTTAGCTCCGCGAGCATCCGTGACGGAAACCAGGCGGTCCAGAGCGTCGTAGCCGTAGGATACGGTACCGCCCTCAGCGTCAGTGATGGAAGTCACATTTCCATTGAGGTCGTATGCATACTCGGTCTCGCCGCCCATGGGATCAGTGACGGAAGCCACAGCGCCCACGGGGGTATAGGCATAGGTGGTTGTATGCATGCCGGGATCAGTGACTGTCTCCACCAGATTGCGGCTGTTGTAGGTGTAGGTGGTGGTCAGGCCCAGAGGTGTGGTAATGGTCAGGACATTGCCGCAGCCGTCATAGGTATAGCTGGTCTCGCCGTCCATAGGATCGGTCATGGAGATGAGACGGCCATTATCGTCATAGGCGTAGGAAGTCACATTGCCCAGTTCATCGGTGGCAGTCAGAACCTGGCCGTTGGCGTCATAGGTATAGGACACCGTGGACTCATCGGCGTAGGTGATCTTGATGACACGGCCCAGGACATCATATTCGTAGCCTGTCGCATAATTCAGGGCATTGGTGACAGAGGTCTGGCGGCCCAGGGCGTCATATTCGCTGGATGTCTCGGCGCCCATGGCGGAGGTGGTCTTGGTCATCTGGCCGTTGGCGTCGTAAGTATAGGAAGTGGTGTTGCCCTCAGCGTCAGTAACACTGGTGAGCCGGCTCTCCGCATCATAGACATAAGTGGTGGTATGACTGTTGCGGTCGGTCATGGAGGTCAGGTTGCCATTCTTGTCATATTCATAGGAAGTGCTGTGAGAAAGAGCATCCGTGACCTTCGTGGTATTGCCGACACCGTCATAGTAATACCGGGTGGTGTTATTCTCGGCATCCTTGACAGAGCTGGTACGCCCCACTTCATCATAATTGGTGGTAATTTTGCCGCCAACGGGATCTGTGACGGAGGTCATCTGGCCCTCGTTGTTATAAGTGTAGGTCCAGGTTTTCTCCTCGGCATCAGTCATGGAGATCATGCGGCCGGCAGCATCGTAGGAATATCTTGTGGTATTGTTGTTGGCATCCGTGGCAGTAGAGAGGTTGCCACGATCATCATAGGTATAGAGTGTCTGATTGCCCAGAGGATCTGTCACGGAAGTCACATTGCTCTGGGTATCATAGGTGTACCGGGTCAGGTTCCCCATCCAGTCGGATTCAACCGTGTTGAAACCGTTGCCGTTTACCTCATAGGTCTGGACATTACCATCTGCATCGGTAATCTTCACCAGCTTGCCCGCAGTGGTATACTCATAGTTGGTCACACCGCCGTTAGCATCTGTTGCAGATACCAATCGTCCCTGCCCGTCATAGGCGTATCGGGTTGTGTTGCCCAGTGCATCCGTCATGGCGGTGCAGTTGCCATTGGCATCATAGGTATAGGAAATCGTCTCGTTCAGGGCATTGGTAACGGAGGTCATATTTCCGTCACTATCATAGGTATACCGAGTGGTATTGCCGCGTCCATCCGTGCTGGACGTCATGTGGGCGTGGTCATCGTAGGTATAGGAGGATTCGTTACCATTACGATCCCGCATCCAAGTCACCTGACGGTTGTTGTCATACTCGAACTGTTCATAAGTCCCGTCCGCGCATGTAATTTTGGACTCGTTACCGGCAGCATCGTACTCAAATTCCGTGGTATTTCCTTCCCGGTCGGTACGGCTCGTTACCTGATTCAACTCGTTGTAGGTAACATGCTGTGTGCCGCTGGCATCCTTGGAAGCCGTGATTCGTCCCAGTTCATCGTACCAAATCTCACACAAATAGCCATCTGTGCCTGTGCAGATATTGTGTCTGGCATCGAAATCATAGGAGAAATCAAAGGTTCCGATATTGGCGGCATACTGATGGATCACATGTCCGCTTTCATCGTAAGTGTTCTCCACATAAACCTGTCCCTCAAAATTTTCCACGGAAGCAAGATAGCCGTTTGCATCATAGGAGAAGCGCAGGCTGTCTGCATCGGGATTTCGGACAGATACCAGGTTACCACCGTCATAGGTCAGATCGATACTGCGGCCAGTGTTGTCAGTAACCTTCGTCACATGATCGCCGCTGTAAGACAGCGTAAAGCTGCCTGCGTCACCGGAAATTTCCGTCAGCTTTCCACCGGAGTAGGTGCAGTTGATCGTATTGCCATCAGTTTCTTCGATGCTCGTCAGCTTTCCGGCAACATTGAAGCTCCAGATTTTCCCTGCCTTGCTGTTATACAGCACGTAACCATCTGCTGTTTCACTCAGGGAATAATCACCGGCAGCATAATAACTTCCATCGAAGTCCAGCGTAAAGTTCAGCCGGACACCCTTGGGCAAAATAGCTGTGGTATACAAATCATGGAATTCCAATTCTGCGGTGTAGTCTGTGCTCCAGCCGCGTCCAAATCCATGTTCAAATGCCGCATCCTTGGATTCATAGTAACGGGTAAACGGCAGGTTATGATCGCCATACAAGGAGAAGTCCGTGTATTCCCACTTGAAGCTGCCTGTGAGCAGATCAACCGGCTCTGCCGGACATGCAAGTTCATTTACAATTTTCAGGAAGTCTTCATAGCTGTTGATATTCTGGAAAGTATCGCTGATACTTTCGCTATCAACAACTTCAAATGCAAGGAAGCTGTTGTACGGCGCTGTCGCAGGATTGACCGGCTGCATGACGATCACATAGCGACCAGGTTCATAATCCGGCTTAAACACCTTTCCGTCGTTTTCAACATAACCATCCCACAAGAAGATGTTCTGAATCGTCTCTCCGTCTGCGGCATCCCGGTCAGAGAAAAACGCCGTATCGCCAAGCAGAACTGCGGATTCGTCTTCAAGTTCCACATAGTCCTCGGGCTGTGCGGTGGGTCCTTCGGTGGAAGCACTCTCTGGAGCTTCATCAACGCTTTCATCCGTTTCTTCAGGAATAGACTCCGCCGGAGTTTCTTCCTGCGCATCCTCGGGAGTCTGAGTGTCTGTCCCTTCAGATTCCTCTGGCTGGGCGATCACATCATCCGCCGGTGCTGCCGTTTCATCACTATGGTCAGCCTCTTCGGATACGGTCTCCTGATTCAGTGCAGCCGCAGTGTCATCTGCCGCAGCCACGTCAGTGTCATCGTTCTCGCTATCAGGAGTTTCGGCATCAGCAGGTTCCGTGCCTAAGATGTCAGAGCTCTCCGATGTCGGCTCTGCCGCAGTCTCTCCCGCTGTATCTTCAATTTCATCAGAGGGTGCCGCATCATCCACATCTTCCGCAGGATTCGGAGCTTCAGAAGAAGCGGGCTCCTCAGCAGGACCGGCATCCGGGAGCGCCACAGGATGGTCAGCTGCTTGATTCAGTGCATCATCCTTTTCTTGCTTATAGTGGGCATAGCTTTCGCCCTCAAAGCCAAAAGCATAAATATTCTCTGCTGTAGTGCAACCGGAACGGTCACCGTCATCACGCTTAATGGCGTCCCAGACGATCTCATTCCAATCATCTTCATCGATCCGTTGATACCCAACAAAGTCGGCGCTTTCATCGACCGGCGTTACATTGTCAGTCACACGAACGCCGTTCAGATAACCGATAAAATCACCAAGGAATTCTTCATCGACATCCGCACCGTAGTCCGGTGGAGAATTCGGATCAATGTAGGATTCCAGCTTCAATGGATTTCCAGTCTGCCAGTCCTGACCATCTGCCATTTTATAGAGTTCCAGACTCACATACTGAGAATACGAAATTACATAATCCAGCTTGACCCATGTATCATTCAGTGCAAATGCAATATCGTGTTCAAAATCATTGTCTTTCGAGAAATAGTCATAATTTGCAACCGCTGTGCCGTTCCGCAGCACGGTCATGTGCATGTTCTTGAACTTGATTAGTTCCGCATCCTCCGCCAGTGCGACGGTCGGGAGCAATGTCGCACAGATTGCCAAACTCAGGAAAAGCGAAAGGAATCGTTTACCGAATTGTCTTGTTCGTGTATTCATGTATTTCCCTCCAATATCTCTGATTGTCTAGATGTGTACTTGTCCATTATCTTGCGAAGAAGTGTTGCTCGTCAGCGTACAGAAAACTTGTTTTTGATGATTCCAAATATCAGCATTGCAGATAACATTGCATCTGCTACCACAAGTATCACAGCGATGTCCCAGAACAAAATAAATGCCAGCACAAACAGAATGATATGTACCACCAAGATACACTGAGTATGCTTCCGGAATACCTTGCGTTCTACTTCATCCAGCGGTTTTGCGGAGCTGTCTACAGGAGCTACGGAAACCACGATACCGCAAGCCACAAAGAACAGTATGGGCAAAACTATTGTAGATCTCATTGTTCGACCAATGCGTATGAATGCCAAACCCACCCCAAATACTAGTGTAGACAGTCCATAGCAACGCAGCTCAGATTTAGCGTGGAGTCCGCCAGCAAATCTTCGTAGCGGAATGTAGGCAATTAGAAATGCAATACATTCTTTAAGCATTCCGCACATTATCCCAATGCAAATCTCTGTGACTAGATTGAGGGTCGCAAAGCAAAACTGACGGATTCCATATTCATAAAGGCCACGGTCTTCTTCCTTTATGATTCTGCTCTCAATCAAAGAATCTGCGATTCTTGCTGAAAGTCCAGACATCAGAACTTACGGAGTTTGTTGGCGTTTTTGGGTAGCTCGTCCTGATAGCCCACCCAGGTACATGTAGTATTGACACTCACGGTAGTCACCATCAGGGCCAGGGTAGCCAGCATGGGACCAAACTTCATCATCAGTTTCTTTCCTTTTTTCATCGTGTCTTCCTCCTAATGTGTTTGTTTTGGAGCAGGCTTGCTCCTTGTTTTGCATTTTATCAGCTATTTTCGCCATTTTATTCCAACCGGCGAAATCAGACGCTTTCGAGGTGAAATTCGATATCAGCATCAAAAGAGCACCGCCGTTCCCAATGGGAACGGCGGTGCTCTGCCGGCCTTCTTATGTAAGATAAAGCATGATGTCGACAGTAAACTTTCCTCCTGTATCATCCGTCTCGACCATTCCATGGTATTTTTCTACGACCCGGATGATGCTCTGCCATCCAAGACCATGCCGCTGTTTATCCTCTTTCCGGGTAATATAGACCTTACGTCCATTCAGCACCGCTTTTTGCGTCTCCCCCTCGTAGCTGTTGCTGATATGAAAGTACAGTATCCCCCGGTCCATCCATATTCGGACCTCCAGTTCCTTTTTCTGACTGTTTGCCAGTGCCTCATTTGCGTTATCCAATAAATTTCCCAGAAGCTCACTGACGTCGAACGGCTCTATCGCCAGACATTCAGGGATCGTCACTTCCACTATCGGCTTTACGCCAAGAGTCTCCGCCACACTGAGTTTATAATTCAAGATACTGTCAAGAGCGGGATTCCCGGTGTCTGCATAGCTTCCTCTGGATATATCATTGGCAAACACCTCCAGGTATCGCATTGCCTCGCCGTATTCTTCCCGTCCTATCAGCCGCTGCAGCGCACTGGCGTGATTCCGCATATCATGACGCAGAAGGCGGGTCATCTCGTCTGTTTTCTGTATCAGTTCGATCTCATGGGCATACGCTTCATTCTGCTGTTGAAGCATTTTCTGCTCATAGCTTGAAACATAGTATTTCCCCAGCAGTTCATACAGGCGGAACGCAAGGACATTCATTGCGATCAAGATCGTCACGATCACCAGGTTCAGTCCCGCCTGATATCCTCCGCCCCCATAGACCAGCATCGTAATCACAACGCTTCCTACAGGCAAAACAATAATTGCGAGCCAGTATTCTACCCTCAGTCCATCTTCTTTCTTTCCGGGGCCGGCCAACCTGTACATCTGCTCTACCGAAAACAGGCACATATTTGCCATCATATTGACAACGGTCCCAATATTCCCTTTGAAGTCAATACTCCATAGCTGAAGGATGCTCAGTGATATGCTCTCCAGCAGCATGGAAGCCGCGCATAAAAATAACGCTCGAAGTATCTTCGTTCCCGGTCTGCCGGAATATATAAACGTCAACGCCACCAACGGTCCGACCGATGTCACCAGATTGAAGTATGGGTTTCCAACAGCCAAAAACGCAAAACTGTTTACGGCATAGAATCCGGCAAAGGCCAGAAACTCCATTTCCCGCCCCACACGGCTTTCCCCAAAGAATATGCGGTACGCCAGAAAAAACAGATAGATATGAAATATGTTTACGATCAGGTATGCGAGTGTGTTCGATAAGTTCATCTCCTATGATCCCTCCTATCAGCCGTCAATTTCATGATCCGTTCCTGTATTTTTTTGCGATAGGGGAAACTGATAGGAATCTCCGTACCGTCGTCTAACCGCATCTGCTGGTATCCTATCCTTTGGACGTACTCGTAATTGATGATGAAGGATTGATGTACCTGCATAAAGTTTTCTGGCAAGCCCGTTTCAGCATTAATTTCACTTAACTGTCCGGACATGATCAGGTCCTCTCCGGCGGTGTGGATCACAACATTCTTATTCCTGCTTTCAAAATATCGTATCTCGCCATACGGCACCCTGTACAACTGCTTTTTGTGCTTAAATTCAAAAAACGGAGCCGCCCGCTCTGCGAGTGACACCGCCAATTTGACACACTCAACCACTTTCTCATCAGAGAAGGGCTTTGTTAAAAAATTCAAGGGTCTGAGGTCGAACAGCTGCATCGCATATCGCTCTTTTCCGGAAATATAAAGCAGCTGTGCGTATTCCTGTCCAAGTTCATTCCGCAGCTTCTGACCGACTTCCACCCCATTGATGCAAGGGAGCTCTATGTCCAGGATATACAGGTCAAATGGCATCCCGCGCCGCACCGTTTCACACAATGTCTCTCCTTCATAATATGTTGTGATCTCCAGTTCCGGAAGGCCGGAGGCACGATCCAGTATTTCCGCCAGTACGGTGCATACCTCAGGCTCATCATCGCAAATCGCCACCCGATACATCTTCTTCACCTCCGCGTTTTTTGTCAGATATTCTCATACAAGGGGAGACTCTTCTTTTACAACACGGTAATGTCGCTTCCGAAGGGTATCCAGCATCCCTGTTAAAGTATCTGTTAAAAACCGCAATTCCTCCGTCGTGCAATCCTTTGTCAGACGGATCAGTTCATTTTCATAAGTCTTCCGCTCAGCGTCCAGGCTGTCACAGGTCAGGGCATCTAAAGTGACTCCAAGCTCGTTGGCAATATTGATAAGCGCATCGATGCTTGGTTTTGATACACCGCATTCCATATGCGAGATATTGGACTTTTCTAGGCCGACCCGCTCAGCAAGCTTTGCTTGCGTGAGTTTTCGCTGCTTACGCAATTTTTGTATCCGTTTACCCATCGCTGCATAGTCGGTCCCCATACCCTCACCCCTTTCTTTATTCTTTCTATTATTGTAATTCTTTTTAGGATCACATAAAATGCACACAAAATCTTTTAAGGATTTATAATCATAGTTTTGCCAAATTTCTTTGTTTTTTTCTCCCGCAGGGAATAATATCTTGCTAAGACGTTGTCCTCCAGCCTTAGAAATTGAATTTTAAAAATTGCTTTCTTGACATATTTTTTTCTATGAGTATAATAATATATAGCAAGCGGACACAGTCCGCTGGGTGGGCTGACACCAAAACCCGTTTTGTGTTCGGACATATGAGCCGAAAAGTTGGCAAGCAACGAAAAAACTTGTAGTGTTCCCGGATACATGAGCCGGGCAGATGGCGGGCATCGATAAAATCAGTCATTAAAGGGGAGCATCGTAGGTCTGCGGATCTATTGCTCCCCTTTAGCATTGCAAAGGAGTAACATTCCAATGATAAAGAAAGAAGATGCTCTTGCCATTCTCCTTCGGTGCGCAAAAACATACGATCAGACACTGCGTCCGTATAATTTCCTGTTTGTGTTTGGGTCTCAAGCACAAACAGAATGCATTCAGATTAAGTTTCCACGCCAAAATTTTCGCCATTTAACAGGTGTAGATAGCCCGAGATTGACTGCCACGCAGTTTTATAATGCTTGCGTAAACAAACGCCTCTCACTGAATGATTTTCAGTTTCACGATGAGACCACCGAACTAAAGCTTGTAGTTCTTCCAACGCTACTGCGTCTCCACAAAAGTTCAAAAATGGTAGGGACTTATGCGGGACATCAGCTCTTTCTTTCTACAGAAACCCTGATAGGCGGAACAAATGCGTGTATGGGATTTATTCCCGACAGCAATTACCCAGGTGCCACTTTCTCAGTCCCTAATACGGCCTTAAATCTTGATATTCGCGATATAACAATTGCTCCGCAGAAACAAGTAGTTGCTGTCTTTCGCAAATTCCGCACAGATTCAAAATATAATCACCTGTGCATGATAAACCGCGGCATTACGATAGAAACTCTAAAGCTACCTGAAGTAATACATAGTTACATTGATTTTGATACTTTGACATCCGATTTTTGAAACGAAAACATCAAGCAAAACGAATAGCCTCACAAGGGTTGATAGTGGTGGAACGATGAAACGTTTCACCACTATTAACGCCAGGGGGGGTACTTTATCAATCAACTTCGAATATACGGTATCATGTTTTAATACTTTAAGGGAGGGAGTATGATCTATACAGATGAAGAAATCGGATTGATTGACGGGGTAATTCAATCGTATTTTGCTCCACGATCTGTAAGCCAGCATCTGCGGGAGAAGTATTGGACCACCCATCAGCATATTGCGGAAAATCAAATTGGATTGCCAGACCTAGTAAATATCAAGGTGGCTCTGTTGTTCCTAATCCCTGAGTTTAACGATGATCGCCAGACGCAGCGGGATCTGGTATCCGCCTTGGCGAAGACAAAATTCCTGTTGAAGAATGCGGAATAAAAACTGAGGCGGTGCTTGCTCTGAACCGGAGCAGGCACCGTCTGCTAGTGCGCCCGGCATGGGCAACAACTAGGTGGTGAAAGACCACTACGCGCTCGGCAGTAGGAAGCGTTAGCCGAACAGCATCCGCAATTAGTGATTTCCCAACAGAATAGTATCGCAAATAAGGTCAAGGGGGTATCGGCTTTATGCCGACACCCCCTTTTGAGAGTTGAGCGGTATTGGATTATTTGGGGATCAAATTTATTACAGTGTTCTTGAAAACATCGGTGTACAAGGGGTACAAACAAGATAAAATAGAAATGAGGGGCGATAG
>OGDU01001567.1_pt1 | contig 17354 bp, 15 predicted proteins | sample 1570371 | NCBI WGS metagenome assembly OGDU01 (sample SAMEA2581977, study PRJEB24529) | metagenome | biome: Human gut stool | place: China | collected 2011
ACCGGGCAATATATCGTACAAGGAATCTTTGCGCTGGCAGGAACTGTCTCCCTGCTGGCGTCATTGCTTAACTGGGACTGGTTCTTTACAACACGTAATGCGCAAACCATTGTCAGAAATGTAGGACGCAACCGGGCACGACTCTTCTATGGGATATTAGGGATTATCATTATCAGCATGGCTATATTTTTTTTTGTAGAAACACGAAAAGCCATAGGATTATAAGCTTTATAAGAAATAAAGAAAAGTCAGACCATTATTGATATTCATATTACAATAGTTGCCGTGCTTTCATCTCCAAATATTTATTAATCACATCAATTGAAAGATTTTCCGGTGTGGTCAACAAAGAATAGATCCCGTGCTGCTTCAAAGTAGATACGATGAGCCGTTTCTCGTAAGCAAACTTCTCTGCAATCACATGGCGATAATAGCCTTCCGTATCTTTTGCCGGTTGTGCAATGTATTCCTTCAGATCGGCATCCTCGAAAAAGACCACGAGCAAACGGTGACGGTGATTCAGCTGTTTCAGATAAGCCAACTGGCGATTCATGCTGCCTATACTCGAAAAGTTGGTATAGAGCACTAACAAGCTTCGTTTACTGACGTGTTTGTTCAGATGCACACAAAGAGCCGAGAAGTCCGTTTCACCAAAGGTAGTCTGCTGGCTATACAGCTTTTCAAGCAGCGTCTGCATATGTCCGGGTTGCTTGGAAGCAGGGACAAAAGTATCGAAGTGTTCATCAAAGGTCACCAATCCGGCTTTGTCTTCTTTCCGCATGGCAACATACGAAAGCACCAGCGAAGCATTAATCGCATAATCCAACAAAGTCATCCCACGAAAAGCCTGCTGCATCACCCGCCCTTTATCTATCACATTGTAAATCTGCTGCGAACGTTCATCCTGATATACATTCACCATAAGTTCATGCCTGCGTGCACTCGCTTTCCAGTTAATCGTACGATAATCGTCTCCCTTTACATACTCTTTGATTTGTTCAAACTCCGTATGATGTCCCACCCTGCGAACACTCTTTATTCCCAACTCGGTCAGATTATCGCTCATCGCCAACAATTCATATTGATGAAGCATCAGATAAGACGGATACACCTTGATATCCAAAGGTTCCGCACAGGTATAACAACGGGAAACCAGCCCAATCCTTCCGGTCACAAAAACTCTGACATACCCGAACGAATAAACACCGCGACGGGTAGGACGCAAACGGTAAGTTATCGTCTTTCCTTCATTCGCCTGTAACTTCGTACGAAAGTCAACATCACGTTTCTGAAAAACGACAGGAATCTCATCAATAACCTCTAAAGAAACAGGATACGGATAGCTGCTTTCCACACGAATACTTACCTCATTCTCATCACCATTGGAGAAGCGGTCGGCACACTGGCGGAAAGCCTGTATTCCCCGAATACGATAAAGAGAATACACATCTGCCACCAGAAGCAAGACAAAAAGTATCCACTGCCCGATGACAAAGAACGGAGCAAGAACGTATCCGCTACCCAGCAACAGGATAACTACGATCAGGGCAATATAGAAGCGGCGAGTTAAAAACATCTATTTAGGAACTTCCACTTTATCAATCAAACGTTGTGTCACTTTTACCGGCGAATATCCTTCCATTTCAGCTTCCGCAGTCAGGATCAGGCGATGCTGAAGTACATAGGGAGCTACAAATTTGATATCTTCCGGCGTCACAAAATCCCGTCCTTGCAAAAGAGCATAGGCCTTTGAAGATTGCAACATCGCTACGGAAGCACGCGGAGAAGCTCCCAGATACACTGCCTTGCTAGTACGAGTCTGCTGCACAATCAACGCAATATATTGAAGTAGCGTACGGTCTACAAACACCCGGCCCATCAAGGCACGAAGAGAAAGAAGTTCTTCTTTAGTAAGTACGGGGGGCACATCTTCCAGTTTTACCAATGCCGCATTCGTATGGTGGCGTTCCAGAATGTTCACTTCCTCTTCCAGCGAAGGATAATCCATCGTTATCTTCATCAGAAAACGGTCGAGCTGTGCTTCGGGAAGTTTGTATGTTCCCTCCTGCTCTACCGGATTCTGGGTAGCCAAAATCGTATAAAGATTTCCCATCCGGTGAGTCGTTCCATCAATACTGATCTGGCGCTCTTCCATTACCTCAAACAAGGCAGCCTGTGTCTTGGCAGGAGCACGGTTGATTTCATCGACCAATACAATATCCGCAAAAATCGGTCCCTGATGAAAATCAAAACCATTGGTTTTCATATTAAACACAGTCGTACCTAATACGTCACTCGGCATTAAGTCCGGAGTGAACTGGACACGACTGAAGTCTGCATCAATCAGACGAGCTGTCAAACGGGCCAACAGTGTCTTCGCAACTCCCGGAACACCTTCTATCAATACGTGTCCATTCGCCAAAATCGCCGTCAGTACCAAATCCACTGTCTGCTCCTGCCCTACTATGACGGAAGCAATCCGGTCTTTCAACTCTTGTATCTTCTCGGAAAAGAGAGTTAAATCTACTCGCTGTTCTGTATTCTCTTCCATAAATTTCTTCTTTAGATATGATTGATTATTTCATTCATTTTATCGATATATACCTTCATCTGCTCCGCATCAATAACACGTCCTCCGTAAATCACGGGTCTGACTTCGCGGATAAATTTAGCAATCTCTCTGGCATCCATTCCGGTTTTCCGGGCAATCCGGTGGAAAGAGCGTTCATCGTCGGCCACTTCCTCAATATCCACTTGAATCTCTCTCCGCAGTTCTTCGGCCAAATAGGAAAACTTCTTGCGAACTAAATCCGCATGGTCTTTCTTCTGAAAGTAAAGCGTGCCTATCAGTTCGGTAAATTCAAGAGATTTATTCGCCGGCTCGTGAATAACAGGGATCACCCGTTGCCGCCTCTTCGCTGTGAATATCATAAAGAGTATGATGGTAATCATCGTCAGATACAAAGCCCAACGAAGCGGTTCATGTGCCAGAAAATAACGGAAAGGTGATTGCTGCACCTGTGCCGTTTCTTTCATGTACCCCTCCGTGCGAACGATGGGAAGCTTTCCCATCTGCGACAACAAACGGAAAATATAGGTTGCATTCTTGCCGTCCAACATTCCGTAATTGGTAAAAATCAAAGGAGTGGAAACTAAAATAACTTCTCCTTTCCCCCACCGACGGGACATCGCTACAGGCATATAAACAAGACTATCCGTTGTCAACGAGTCCACCTCTGTTTCATACCGGAACTCATTCGACTCAAAAACTCTTTGTGCCAACACCCTTTCCGGAAGCGAATCTCCCCAAAAATAAGAGGAACACAACTGGGGATAAAAATAGAAAGTCTGATGGGGATAAACCGTCGAATCTCCTATCCAATGCAAGCTATCTTTTTTCAAAAATGAAGTGGCATATTTCTTCAAAGCCATCGGACTGAAGTAAGAATAGTAAGACCTGAACTGCAAGGTATCTTCCAAATATCTGCCGAACAAGGTACTCACCAACATGATCTTATCTCCGCGTTCCGCCATTTTCAACAGAGCGTTTACATCGACGTCCGACAATCGCAAATTATCAGAGATAACCAATATACCTTTGCGTTGCGTCGTATCTTCCTGCTCCAATTGATAGAGACTTTTCCTCGAAAAAGTGTAGCCCTGTGGCAAAGAAGAAGACAATACACTATCGAATACTGCACATCCGAAAGGTTGCTCGTCATGATGTCCGAAAGTGGGCTTCCACACAAAATTCTTCGGCAAATGATATTCTATTGCAAACATGATGAATAGAAAAGCGACAATAAAGACAATGAACCAGCGACTTCCTTTCATGAGACGCCTCCTTTCCCTATTTCTCCCTGTAGGGTCTGCATTACCCGGAAGAGTTCTTCCGTTGCCTCAAAGTTGCCATAACGTACCCGCAGGAAATGATTGGTCAGTTGCCTGAAAGCCGGTAGCCGGACTTCATTAATATACTGGGTAGGCGTTTTATAAAGTTGCCAGTCAATACGTTCAGCGTCACTAAGTTGTTTCAAAGTTTGCAGATAGAGCAAACGTACTGCTTCCCGGTAATTCTGACGGGAAAGCGCTTCCGCAATCCCTCCCGGAAAATCTACTCCGTAAATGGTGTCTTCTTCAACTGTATAAGGCAACACATTTTTATGCGAGACCATAAACAATTCCGGGCGTTTCCGATAGACGAACCAAACAATCAGCAACAAAAGAAGAATGGCAATACATACCAGAATAAGCCCTGAATACTCTTCAGCAAAATGACTGCCGAATATTTTACGCAACAACTCCCCAAACTGCCGACTGATCCACTCAAAGACATTCATCTCCGGAGTAATCAGTTCACGGTTATAGTTGTATGCCGGATCAGACTGCCAGAGGGCAATCTGCGCCGTATCACAAACTAGTGTATCAGCCGGGGAAGTGAGATTCATCTAGTAGAGGTTTGCTTTAGAGTTTATCAAAATTATCAATATCACTTTCTACCGTTATGCTGTCCACCACTTCCGATGCATGACCATACTGATAAACCAGACCGACGATACTGAATATAGCCGACAAGTAAGAACCATACAGCATCAGGATAGAGAACAAATACTGCGCAAAGTTCAGTCCGACTGATGAAGAGGTTGCACCTCCGTCACTCATCGTGAAGACCATTTTTACAATATAGATCACATACCAGGGTATAGAAACGATTCCTTGTAATACACTGGCAATAAGTCCCATCACCATTAAAACCAGAAAGACGCCGCCCCAGGTTGCAAATCCCAACCGGAATGTTTTTGCAAATGCCTCACCTAACGAAATATCTTCAAATAAGTAGATGGGAGCCATTAATGCCAAAGGAACCATAAATGCGAATAAAAGCGGGATGGTCAGAATGAGTGTGAAAGGTGTTAACACAGCCAACAAGACAACAATAACCACAGCAAAGATGAATAAGAAGCTGCAGGCAATCCCCATCAAAAACAGTCTTTTAATATTGCGGAGCAACAACGATTTAATATCACCGAATACAATCCCGTTCAGACGTTCTTCCCGTTCATTATACAATCGAACCATCGCATAAACCAAAGAAGTCATCAGCAAAGCTCCCAAACATGAAAAAAAGATAACTCCTGCATAATTCAGTGCAAATGAAGGTCCCAGAGCAGCTAAAGGATTATCACTTATTCCTCCGGACGCCTGCATGGCAGTAAGATCTGTCATACTTCCCATTAAACCGCTAAAGTTTGCAGCTTGAATTAAGCATATAGGGAGTATCAGATAAGTTGAATACTTAAACAATTGTTTCCAATTCTCTTTTATAAAATCAAAAGAAGCGTTCAACTTCTCACCGAAAGGACGTTTCACGTACATCGCAATCTTAGGTTTCTGTGATTCCATGTTTTTTTCTATTTGGTAAATAAATATAGTAGAATATAATAAATGCCAGAGAAGTGAATATCACGCCAAGCCTCAACACATCGGGAAGCTCTGTGTGGCGAGTAAGAAAACCTTCTATAAAGCCTGCCATAATGAACACCGGGACAGTGCCGATCACTATTTTCAAGCCTCGCTTCGCTCCTCTTCTGAAAGATTCCAGGCGAGAATAGGTGCCGGGGAACAACCAGCCGTTGCCCAAAGCCAATCCGGCGGCACCGGCCACGATAATCGCCCAGATTTCAAGCGTTCCGTGCAACCAGATGGCAAGACTGGATTCCCACAACAAATCGTGTTGATAAAAGAATGTTTGAAAAGCTCCTACCATGATACCATTGGAGAGAAGCATATACCCTGTTCCAAAACTAGTCAGCAATCCCATTGCAAAGCAGTTGAAAGAAACCATCACGTTATTAAGTGTAATGCCCAAGAACATCGGTACTTCAGAAGAACCATTATATACGGCCATCGGCTCCCCATTGGCAATATTGTCGAGTGTCATATCCACATAACCGTTTCCCAATATCAGCCGGACAAAATCCGGGTCATTCGCTGCTGATAATACGCCGATTAATGCGCTGGCAACAAAAATCAAAAAGGAGGTCAATAATTCGCGACGTGCATCGTGCATGGTTCGTGGCACTTCCTGTGTCCAAAAGGTAATAATCCGTGTCCACTTCTCGCGTTTATTGCGGTAGATTTCGTTGTGCAACGCTGAAGCCAGATTATTCAGATAAATAGTAATACGGGAAGTTGGGAAATGTGTTTGGGCAAATGCCAGGTCAGCTGTCAAGTCCGTATACGTATCGGCTAGTTGGTCGGGGGACAGACTTGCCGCCCGCTCCACAACTTTCTCTGTCTCCTTCCATTTTTCAATGTTCCGACGAATAAACGTTACTTCTTTCATGCTTTTCAATAGATTTCGGATAAGTTTTGTCCGAAACCGGAAGCAAAAATAAGAGAATTATGATATATTTGCAACGGAATCCTAAAAATGTTTAACCTGAAATGGCAGAATCTACGATAATAACCGGACAATTCGTTCGTATCAGCCAAACGCCCGCCAGTATCGGCGAACGACTGATGGCTTTAATCATCGATTATTTTCTGATCGGGCTTTACATCTTGTCCACTATTACGCTCTTGTCTAAATTAAGTTTACCGTCAGGATTCAGTTTGTTCTTTTTTCTGTGCGTCGTTTATTTACCGATTCTCGGTTATTCTTTTCTTTGCGAGATGTTCAATCACGGACAGAGCTTTGGCAAAAAACTCATCAATATCCGTGTCGTAAAAGTAGACGGTTCTACTCCAAGCATCGGCTCTTATCTGTTACGATGGCTTCTTTTCCCAATTGATGGTCCCATCACAAGTGGCCTTGGACTTCTGGTCGTTTTATTGAATAAGAACAACCAACGATTAGGGGATCTAGCTGCCGGCACTATGGTAATTAAAGAGAAAAACTATCGTAAGATACATGTCAGCCTGGATGAATTCGACTATCTGACCCAAAATTATCATCCGGTATATCCCCAGTCGGCTGATTTATCTCTCGAACAAGTGAATGTAATTACCCGGACTTTGGAATCCAGCGAAAAAGACCGGGCAAGACGTATCACGGCACTTGCCAAAAAAGTACAGGAATTACTTTCCGTTACTCCTCGTGAGGGTAATCAGGAAAAATTTCTTCAGACGATACTTCGCGATTATCAGTATTATGCATTGGAAGAAACATAACCAGAATACGCTGTTTCAGACTATTCAGGCAAGGGATTATTCTCACTGTAGTGAGAATTAATTCTCATAGCAATGAGTATTTTTTCTCATTATAGTGAGAACTTTTTCTCATAGCATAAAACTGTTTGAGAAAAAGCCCGCAAAAAAAAAGGGGTATACTCACAGAGCACACCCCTTATCTTAATTTTATCTGCAATGAGACCGGACGTCGTTTAGTCCACCTGTCCCAGAGAGTTTCCGTATTCCATTTCTCCCTGAACCACAAAGAGGACTTCTTCAGGATCGTATTCCCCTATTTCATCCTTTTTGGCTTCTTTTACAATGTAAGCCACAACCTCTTCCAAATCGATGTTGACATAGCCGTCTTCATCGGGTTGAGCGTCGAGAATGCCACTTTCAGAGTAATACTCGTCGATTAAATCGAGAAAATAATACAATTCATCGTCCGAGAACTTCTCTTTCAGTTCTTGAGGCAGATAGTTTTTGATAAACTCGATGGTCTTTTCGTCATCGGCATCTGCTAATAAAAAATCTTCTTCCAGTCCCATGATAATTTAAGTATTAAGTGATAGATATTAAGTAGGCTGCTTATAACAGCTTCTTTACTTTCTCTACAAATACAGGTTTGCCGACAGCGCCTACTTGCTTGTCTACAATCTCACCATTCTTGAAGAACAAAACAGTAGGAATGTTGCGGATACCGTATTCGGCAGCCACATCGCTGTTATCATCCACATCGCATTTACCGATGATGACTTGTCCTTCAAACTCCGCGGCCAATTCTTCAATAATAGGAGCCACCATTTTACAAGGGCCACACCAGGGAGCCCAAAAATCCACCACAACAGGCTTTCCTTCTGCAAGGATTTCCTTATAGTTGCTGTCTGTAATTTCTAAAGCCATTTCTTTTTAAGTATTAAGTATTAATTATTATGTATTACTTCGTTTGTAGATTTGCGCTACAAAGATAATCAATTTATACGGAATCCAAGTTCGGGGCGCTCCTTTAAATATGTTATTAAATCTCTGCCTACCGAAAGCTTGACCGGACGGGAAATCAGATCGACCGACATACGGCTGTCCGTATCATCCGTCACCTTGAAGTAGAGTTCCGTATTGCCGGGATGTTCTTTGGTCAAAGTGGCCAGCTCGGTAATAAGTCCCGAATTTAACACTGACAGAGGAATGATAATGGTGATCTTCTGCACCAGTTCTTCTTTCACATCGGGCAGAAGTTCCATTGAAGTGATCTTGACTTCCAGTTCGTCCTGCCGCCATTGCTTGGCCTGACAACGGGCTTTGATATACAGGAACGTGCCTTCATTCAGATATCCCTGATAAGTCACCCAGTCATTTCCCCAGAAAGGTATTTCCGTAGAGCCCGAATAATCTTCGATCTTGGCAATGCCATACGGATTGCCATTCTTGCTGACTCCACGACGGACACTGGTCACAATGCCACCCATTGTAATCTCCCGGCCTGCCAAAGCCGCCTTATCTTCCAAATCTGCCATACGGGTATTGCAGACGTGATCCAGCACAATCGCGAACTCATCCAGCGGATGGGCGGAAAGGTAGATACCTACCAGGTCGCGTTCCTTGTTCAGACGTTCGAGGTCGCCCCAGCGCTCTACTCCCTGAGGTATTTCGGGGGTGGCGATATCGACGACATTCGCTCCGCCGAACAATGAATTGATGGCAGCTCTTTTGTCTTCCTGATAGCGGTTACCGTATCGCATTAAGGTTTCGAGGAATACTTCGCCCTTAGAGTTGACGGCAAAGTACTGCTCCCGCTTCAATTCGGGGAAACTGTCGAAACCTCCCGCCAACGCCAGACATTCCATATTCTTTTTATTGCAGGCATTCAGATTGACACGTTGCACAAAGTCGAAAATTCCGGTAAAAGGACCGTTCTTTTCACGTTCCTCCATGATACTCTGCACGGCAGCCTCGCCTACTCCTTTTACGGCTCCAAGCCCGAAACGGATATTACCGTCACGATTTACAGTAAACTTCAAGTTACTCTCATTGACATCCGGTCCCAAAGTCTGAATCCCCATCGCCTTACATTCATCCATCAGCTTCGTGATATCCGTAATGTTCGACAAACTTCGGCTCATCACAGCCGCCATATATTCGGAAGGATAATTCGCTTTCAGATAGGCAGTCTGATAAGCCACCCATGAATAACAAGTAGCATGAGATTTATTGAATGCATAAGAAGCAAACTTTTCCCAGTCCGTCCAAATCTTCTCAAGTACTTTGGGATCATGACCGTTCTTTCGTCCGCCTTCAATAAACTTAGGCTTCATATGGTCTAGTTTATCTCTTAGTTTTTTACCCATTGCTTTACGCAAGGCATCGGATTCGCCACGAGTGAAATCCGCCAACAAACGTGATAAAAGCATGACCTGCTCCTGATATACCGTAATACCATATGTATCTTTCAAATATTTCTCCATAATAGGAATATCATACTCAATAGGCTTACGGCCATGCTTACGGTCGATAAAGTCCGGAATATAATCCATAGGCCCCGGACGATAAAGAGCATTCATCGCAATCAAATCCTCAAAAGTACTAGGTTCCAATTCCCGCAAATATTTCTGCATACCGGCAGATTCGAACTGGAATGTACCAATCGTCCGTCCTTCACTATAAAGAGCATAAGTAGGAGGATCCGAAATGTCAACCTCGTCAATGTCCAAGATAATCCCCTTACTATGCTTAATATTTTCAATCGCCTCTTTGATAATAGAAAGAGTCTTCAGACCCAAAAAGTCCATCTTGATCAATCCAGTATCTTCAATAACTGAACCTTCATACTGAGTCACCAGCATTTTTTCACCGGTTTCCTTATCATCTGCCGTACTTACAGGCACCCAGTCCGTTATATCATCTCGACATATAATAGTACCGCACGCATGCACACCTGTATTACGGACATTCCCCTCCAACATCTTTGCATACTTTATCGTATCACGCAAAATAGGATCAGGTGAGACTTCCGCTGCCTGTAGTTCAGGAACATAAGCTATGGCATTAGTCAAATTCATTTTTTTATCAGGAATCTTATCCGGAACCAGCTTACACAAACGGTCAGACTCCGATAAAGGTAATTTCTGTACACGGGCTACATCCTTGATCGCTAGCTTGGTTGCCATCGTACCATATGTAATGATATGCGCCACCTTTTCCTGACCATATTTTTCAGTTACCCAATTCAGTACTCGTCCACGACCATCATCATCAAAATCCACATCAATATCAGGCAAAGAAATACGGTCGGGATTCAGGAAACGTTCGAACAGCAAATCGTATGCAATAGGGTCTATTTTAGTGATACCCAAACAATATGCTACGGCAGAACCTGCCGCCGATCCACGTCCCGGCCCTACAGACACGTCCAATTCTTCACGCGCGGCACGAATAAAATCCTGCACAATCAAGAAGTAACCCGGAAAACCCATCGTCTTCATAATATGAAGTTCGAATTTGATCCGTTCCTGCACTTCCTCATTCAAGACTTCTCCATAACGCTTGTGCGCACCTTCCAACGCTAATTTCTTCAGATAATCAGCTTCCAGTTTAATACGATAGAGTTTGTCATAACCACCCAGTTTCTCTATTTTGGCTTTGGCGGCCTCCTCACTCATTACCACGTTACCGTTTTCATCTTGAGTGAACTCATCAAACAAGTCCTTTTCTGTATATTTCTTCCGATACCCCTCTTCTGTCCCAAAATCTTCAGGAATAGCAAAAGTAGGCATAATCGGTGCATGATCTATACTATAAAATTCCACCTGATCACAAATATCCACCGTATTTGAAAGAGCCTCGGGGACATCAGCGAAAACTTCATTCATCTCGGCACGTGTCTTCATCCACTCTTGCTTTGAATAGAGCATACGGTTAGGATCATCCAAATCCTTACCCGTACTCAGACAGATCAGCCTGTCGTGTGCTTCAGCATTCTCTTCATCTACAAAGTGAACGTCATTAGTACAAACCAGCTTGACATTGAATTTTCTAGAATACTCTATCAACTTTTCGTTAGCAATTTGCTGCAATTTATAAGCTTCATGATTCGCACGAGGAACCGTCGCTTTATGACGTTGCAATTCCAAATAGAAATCATCTCCGAATACACGTTTATACCATTGGATAGCCTCCTCTGCCTCTTCATATTTTCCAGCTATTATATTTCTAGGCACTTCTCCGGCAATACACGCTGTACAAACAATCAGCCCTTCATGGTATTTTTCCAATTCCACACGATCAGTACGCGGACGCATATAGAACCCTTCCGTCCATGCCTTTGACACTAATTTTATGAGGTTGTGGTATCCTTTTTCATTTTTAGCAAGCACTACCAAGTGATAACCACTTTGATCGGGTTTTCCTTCTTTGTTAAATAAACGACGGCGTGCCACATACATCTCACAACCGAAAATCGGTTTAAACAATTTCCTCTTTGCCGCCTCCAACTTCTCCTTGCACGCCACAAGTTCCGCCTCGGGATTATCACATTCCACCGTACCTTTTTCCAGTCCGGCTATTCTTTTCTTCAAATCCTTTATCTCACCGTTAGTACTGCTATTCTTCTTATTCACATAATTGAAGAATTCCTTGATACCGAACATATCACCATGGTCTGTTACGGCTATACCTTTCATTCCATCAGCCATAGCCTTGTCTACCAAACGTGGAATAGACGCCTGGCCATCAAGGATGGAATACTGGGTATGGACATGTAAATGGACAAAATCCTGCATAATCGTTACTCTCCTAAAAAATTGTCTAAAGATACTCCGCTTTCATAAAACCTGCAAAAAGATAAAGAAGAAGTTATCAACATTCGCTTTTTTTATCTTAAATGAAGTCGAAATAGGCATTTCTAACAACTTTTATTTGCAGGGTTTTCAAAATAAGTTTATTTTTGCACGATAATTGGTTTTATACAATCATGAACCGACTGAAGAAATTAAAGAAAATAAGACTACATAGAGAAGGAACAAGCATCTTAATTGTCAGTGCCATCCTATTAATTGGTATCAATGCCCTGTTGTTTTGGGGAATTGAGTGCAAAATTCCATTCTATATATTTGCCGCCGCAAGTATCGTTGTTTACCTGTTAATGGTTAACTTTTTCCGTTGTCCCATTCGATTATTCGAGCACGACACCGAAAAAATCGTAGTAGCCCCGGCAGACGGAAGGATAGTAGTTATAGAAGAAGTAGACGAACATGAATATTTTCATGACCGCCGGTTAATGATTTCTATTTTTATGAGCATTGTCAATGTACATGCCAATTGGTATCCCGTAGACGGAGTAGTGAAACATGTAGACCATCATAACGGTAAATTTATGAAAGCATGGCTGCCTAAGGCCAGTACGGAAAATGAACGTTCTATGGTCGTTATTGAAACTCCCGAAGGACATACCGTCATGGCGCGCCAAATAGCAGGAGCAATAGCCCGTCGAATCGTGACCTATGCCGAAGTAGGAGAAGATTGCTACATTGATGAACACATGGGTTTTATTAAATTCGGTTCGCGTGTAGATGTTTATCTTCCCCTAGGAACCGAAGTCTGTGTCAAGATGGGACAAGCGACTGTAGGTAACGAAACCGTCATTGCTAAACTAAAATAAAAAAATCACCAATGGCAAACTGTATCACACGCCACATTCCTAACGCAGTAACTTGCTGTAATCTATTCTCCGGTTGTATTGCCAGTGTCATGGCATTTAATGAAGACTATACCTTGGCCATCTCTTTTATTATACTAGGTGCTGTATTTGATTTCTTTGATGGCATGTTGGCACGTTTGTTCAAAGTATCAGGTCCTTTAGGAAAAGAATTAGACTCGTTGGCCGATGACATCACTTTTGGATTCGCTCCTTCCGCCATTGTCTTTTCCTTATTTAAAGAGGTACACTATCCTGATTTTCTATTGCCTGTTGCCGATTATATGCCTTATACCGCATTCCTTATTTCCGTATTTTCAGCTTTGCGTTTAGGCAAGTTCAATATAGACCCACGTCAGAGCAGTAGTTTTATTGGTATGCCCACTCCGGCTAATGCTTTATTTTGGGGATCATTGACTGTAGGAGCACATTCTTTCCTTATATCCGATTCTTTTAATGCGGCATATCTTTTCATTTTGGTAGTTATTATGTCATTATTGCTGGTGGCAGAAATCCCAATGTTCTCATTAAAATTCAAGAGTCTTGCCTGGAAACAGAACAAAGTCAGCTATATTTTCCTCATTGTATGCATCCCCCTGTTGATTTTTTTTAAAATCAGCAGTTTTGCAGCTATCATCCTGTGGTATATCATTCTATCTCTTTTAACTAAAAAAAGAGCGTAAACAATAAACGTGGCACGCTTGTTGTACGTGATATATAAAAAAAGAAATTACTATGTTTGGATTTTTAGGCTTTCTACTTATTATTTTTCTGCTGATTGTTTTTATCGGCTTCACTATATTAGGCAACATTCTGCGTGTATTGTTCGGGATCGGCAAGCATCCCCCCTACCAGAATCGAACATCTACCCACCAAAAACAAAATACATATGCCCAGACTCAAACGAATGACGAGAATGAAAACTTTGCAGAATTCTCTTCATCTTCTTCAAATAGACATTCTCATTCATCGGGAAACAGAAAAAAAATCTTTGATGACGATGAGGGAGAGTATGTAGATTATGAAGAGGTGAAATAAGAATTATCGTTTTTTCTTAAAGAAATCTTTCATCAATCGGGCACATTCATCGGCGAGTATTCCTTTCACCACGATCGTCTTTGGATGCAAGGCATCGGGGGCATATTTTTGATATCCCCTTTTGGGATCTTCAGCACCAAAGACAAGTTTTCCTGTCTGTGCCCAGGCTATGGCACCGGCACACATCACACACGGTTCCACAGTGACATACAAAGTACATTCATTCAGGTATTTCCCGCCCAAGGTATTAGCCGCAGCTGTGACAGCCTGCATTTCGGCATGAGCTGTAACATCATTCAATGTTTCTGTCAAATTATGCCCACGACCAATGATGCGGTCACGACAGACTACCACCGCCCCCACCGGAACTTCTCCTTGTTCAGCCGCTTTTACAGCCTCCATCAAGGCTTGTTTCATATAATAGGTATCATCTGCCATCTTATCTTCTCATATCATGTTCATTAAACAACGTAGGATAATCCTCTTCCATCTTCTGATGGATAAAAGTCAATACTGTTTCGCGTAACCAACGCGCCTTATTGGTTATCTTATATTTTTTAAGATAACAATCCACAATCCGTACCTCCTCTTCACTCATCAGACATACCATACGCTGCTTGCGTTTAGGGGTTGATGCCGGTACTTTTACCCTCTTTTTTACGTTGTTTGCCATATTCTCTGCAAAATTAGCTTTACTTCTGTAAATACAAAGCATAAAAAAGAGTATTTTTGTGCAAAAAGAAACAGAATGGCAGAACACAACGAATTTGGCAAAGAGGGAGAAGAAGAGGCCGCTGCATATCTCATAGATAAAGGATATTCCATCCGCCACCGGAATTGGCATTGCGGGAAAAAAGAACTGGATATTGTCGCCGAATATCGAAACGAACTAATTGTTATAGAGGTAAAGACCCGCAAGAATACTAGATTCGGTAATCCGGAAGATGCAGTAACAGATAAGAAAATTCGCAGAATCATAGCTTCAACTGATGCATACTTGCGCAAGTTCTCAGTAGATTTACCTGTACGTTTTGATATCATCACCTTAGTGGGCGAAAAGGCTCCTTTCACTATAGAGCATATTGAAGAAGCCTTTTATCCTCCGATTTGGTAGAAATATATACATTATATATGGACATAGAAACAATACGCGATTACTGTATCAGAAAGAAAGGAACAACAGAAGAATTTCCTTTTGATAATGTCACCTTAGTATTCAAAGTCATGGGGAAAATGTATGCCTGCATCGGATTGGACAACCCGGAATGGCTATCTTTAAAATGTAAACCCGAATATGCCTTGGAATTAAGAGAACATCATTCCGGCATTGAAGGAGCCTATCACTTCAATAAGAAATATTGGAACCAAGTATCATTACAAGGTGACATTGACGACAAACTGATTTTATTACTGATAGACCACTCATACGAAGAGGTTATCAAAAAATTCACCCGTAAACTTAAAAAAGAATATGATGAAATCCCCTAACTGGTTAAGCAAAATCTTAAAAGAAGAAACTGTAACCTCTACAAACGACCGACTTGCAGAACTTTGTCAGGAAAAAGAAATCAAGGAATTCACCACGCTTATGGCAGAATATCAAACCGCCGGAAAAGGGCAGCGTGGAAATTCATGGGAATCAGAATATGGCAAGAATCTGACATTCAGCACTGTATTTTACCCCCAAACAATCGCTCCCGCCAGTCAGTTCATTTTATCTATGGCGGTAGCTTCTGCCATTTGTACCGCATTGGCCCATTATGTCCATGCAGATTGCCTGCAAATAAAATGGCCCAATGATATCTATTGGAAAGACAAAAAAATAGTCGGCATATTGATTGAAAATGATTTAACAGGAAGCCAAATTTCACAAAGCATTGTTGGAATAGGAATCAATATTAACCAGGAAGAATTTCATTCATCCGCCCCCAACCCTGTTTCATTAAGACAAATTACTCAAAAGGAAACAGACAGAATGGAAGTTTTAAACAGCGTATTGGAACATATCATAAACCTCTATTCCCGGATAGAAAACAGAGAAACTGATATCATCACCAAAATTCAGGAATACTACCTGAAAGCACAATATCGCAAGGAAGGTTATCACCCCTATTGCGATGCAAAAGGAGAGTTTACTGCCAAACTGATCCGTGTGGAACCCGACGGACATTTGATTCTGAAAGATAAAAACGGTTCTCTTAGAAAATATACCTTCAAAGAAGTTAAATATATCCTTTAGTTGTCCTTCCCTTCAGGAACCATCAACATTCCTCCAGTGGCATGACGTTCTGTCGATTGATACACAGATTCCCCCCTCATAATCGATTTAGATAACGTATTCATGCCTCTGGCTGATCGTTTTACTCCTGTAATCAAGGAGATGGCTTTACCCAGCATGAATTCATCCGGATCACCCAATGGTAATAAAGCGTCCGTCGGATTTTGAGTCAAATCATACTCGTTCCATTCTATATCCGGTTTAAAACCGGCACTGTAGTCATAATTCACCGCATTAGTCACTCTCAATGTAATAGGCCAATACATCCATTCATATTTATCATTTTTCTGCATCTCCATTCCTACATTTTTTCCTTCTGTCAATTCGCCAATAAGGATAACATCCATAAATGGGTTGAGGCTGTTAATAACGACTTCCGAAGAAGAAGCCGTACTTTGGCTTGTCAATATATAAATTCGATTGGAATTAAGTTTCAAGTAACCTGCCGTTCCTTTCGTCTCCACACAAAAATCATTAGAATAGGATTGTCCTTTATTGTCAGAGAAAACAGCAAATACTTTTTTTCGAGAAGCTTCTGGTATGAGGAGTCCTGCAAGCATATTAGCAGAATTCTCATATCCACCTCCATTATATCGCAAGTCCAACACAAATTCGTTCACACCTTGTGCCTGAAATCCGGCAAATATCTTCTTCATTTCCTCATCATAGGTACGATCCGAATACCCATTCGGTCCGGGAGTAAAATGATTATAAACCAAATACCCTATCTTTTTATCTCCCCGAGTATATACATTGTGATAGAATAAGGGATTGTCCTCCACGGCCCGGGAAGCTTCTATATCAATAGTTCTGACCTCTGTATCGCCACGTTTGACGAGCCATTGAGTCCTATCCCCATTTAATAAGATTCCATAATTATCGGAATTAATATTATTTTTCCCTTTAACACCCACGATCCAATCCCCTCTTTCCAAACCTGCACTTGATGCCGGACTATTAGGAAGAACATACAGGATACGGGCATAATAATATCCTAAAGGTTGATTACTATCGTTTACAACATTAAATAAAGTAAACTCCATACCATAAGTATCATCCGCATCAATGCTGGTACGTGCTTTATAATCTTTATTCTTCTCCATATAAGAATAATAATAAAGACCCGTTGGCGGAATTAATTTAAGTTGATAAATATGAGTAAAAAGTTGTACATGT
>OGDU01001569.1_pt1 | contig 17336 bp, 14 predicted proteins | sample 1570371 | NCBI WGS metagenome assembly OGDU01 (sample SAMEA2581977, study PRJEB24529) | metagenome | biome: Human gut stool | place: China | collected 2011
ATTTTCGAGGTTTTCGGGATGAAATCCGACTGCGGCATACATAAAATCATATTTTTCGGCATATTCAATGCAAGTTTTTGCCGTTTTAAGGTCAACCGCATTGTTGACAATTCCGCACACACCCTTTGTGTGAATGTTTTCCAAAAGCTCAAAACGGTCATCGTCAAACCATTTGTCGTCATAATGCGCATGTGCATCGAAAATGTTGTTGTAAAGTGACATCGGTGTATCTCCCTAAAAGTATGGGCGGTCATTGACCGCCCAAATTGATGAATTTATATGTTCATACACATATGTTTTGATATAACATATGTGTATTCAATTTTGCACGCAATGCGTGCAATCGTGTGAAACGCACACGAACTATGCTACGCTCGGGCATAATATGTTTTTATATTGCAAACTGTCTACCCGACCGCAATTTTCAATTTTCCATTTTCAACTTTCAATTTTAAAAAACTTTCGCTCGGGCATAGATAGCTTTTAATTTATCAAACTATCTACACGAACATAAATCAACAGATTTTTGAGCCGACAGGCATATTGTCAACAAAAACAACCTTTAAATCATCGCCGTGAACTGCAGAAAGAATCATACCGCAGCTTTCAACACCGCAAAGCTTTGCAGGCTTGAGGTTCTGAACAAGAATAATCTTCTTGCCGATAAGCTCCTCCGGCTTGTAGTAGTTTGCAATACCGCTGACAACGGTCCTGTCCTTTACACCGTCAAAAATTGTGAACTGTAAAAGCTTTTTGCTCTTTGGTACTGCTACACATTCCTTAACCTTAACTGCCCTAAAATCTGATTTTGAGAATGTATCAAAATCAACTGTTTCCTCAAACAATGGCTCTTTTTAACGGGGTCGCAGGTCTTAACCTCGCACACACGGAGGTCAACCTTGGCAAAGTCATCAATGCCAATCTGTGCAACACCCTCAAGCTCTTCACGGAGTGCCTTTGTTTCTTCACTTTCACCCTCGTTGTTCTTGATAATGCTGTTGAGTTCTTCAATTTCCTTTTCAACATCAATTCGTGGGAAGAGTGCATCTCCCTTGTGAACCGTGACATCAGCAGGAAGAACACCGAACTTGTCGCAGTTTTCGTAGCCGGCACATTTTTCACAAGCGCCAATCTGTTCAAGAGCCTTTGGCATTGTTGTTGGCATAAATGCCGAGAGAAGGGTGCAGGCAATACGGATTGCCTCAAGAAGGTTGTAGAGAACCGTTGCGAGTCTTGCTTTCTTTGTTTCGTCTTTGGCAATAACCCACGGAGCGGTTTCGTCAATGTATTTATTCGCACGGGAAACAAGCTTGAATATTTCGGCAAGTGCGTTCTGGAGCTGAGTCTTGTCCATGAAATCGTCAACCTTTGCACGGAGCGATGTTGCGGTTTCGATAAGGTCATCGTCAAATTCGCCGCTCTCACGCTCTGTGGGAAGTGTGCCGCCGAAATATTTCTGAACCATTGCAACTGTTCTTGAAACAAGGTTGCCAAGACCGTTTGCAAGGTCGGAATTGATACGGTTAATCATAATTTCGTTTGAGAATGAGCTGTCTGCACCGAGAGCCATTTCACGCATAATGTGGTAACGGATTGCGTCAGCGCCGTAACGCTCGCCGAGTACAAACGGATCAACAACATTGCCGAGTGACTTTGACATCTTCTGTCCGTTGAAAGTAATCCAGCCGTGAACGGCAAGATGCTTTGGAAGCGGAAGGTCAAGAGCCATAAGCATTGCAGGCCAGATGATAGCGTGAAAACGCATGATGTCCTTTGCTACCATATGAACATCGGCAGGCCAGTATTTGTCAAATTCGTCAAATTTTTCATTCTTGTAGCCGAGAGCGGAGATATAGTTTGAAAGTGCGTCAATCCAAACATAAACAATATGCTTTTCGTCAAATGTAACCGGAATGCCCCATTTGAAGCTTGTTCTCGATACGCAAAGGTCTTCAAGTCCCGGCTTAATAAAGTTGTTTACAAGCTCAACCGCTCTTGTCTTTGGCTGTAAATAGTCTGTTTCAGTGAGGAGCTTTTCAATTCTGTCGGCAAAAGGTGACATCTTAAAGAAGTATGCCTCCTCCTTTGCCTCTGTAACCTCTCGTCCGCATTCGGGGCATTTGCCGTCAATAAGCTGGCTTTCTGTCCAGAAGCTTTCACAGGGGGTGCAGTATTTGCCCTTGTATTCGCCCTTGTAGATGTAGCCCTTGTCATACAGCTCCTTGAAAATTTTCTGAACTGTTTCAATGTGGTAATCGTCTGTTGTGCGGATATATCTGTCATAGCTTATGTTCATAAATTTCCATAAGCCTTTAAAGGTTTTTACAATTTCGTCAACATACTCTTTGGGAGTAACACCCTTTTCGGCAGCCTTCTGTTCGATTTTAAGACCGTGTTCATCCGTACCCGTAAGGAACATAACATCGTATCCCTGCATTCGTCTGTAACGGGCGATAGAGTCGCACGCAACGGTGGTGTAGCAATGACCGATGTGGGGATTGCCTGACGGATAATAAATAGGCGTTGTAATGTAAAATGGTTTTTTCTGACACATAGTATTTGTCCTCCCTAAAATTCAGCAAATGAGCTGTAACTGTAATTATACCAATTATTGCATATAATTTCAAGAGTTCATGGGATAAACGGATAATAGTTAATTGTTGTATGCTTAATTTAAAGACAATTACTTATGATTCATTCGGTGATATTACTGTTTGAATTCATAAATAATCGTGTTAAAGTGTCGGGTTAAAGTGAAATAATGCCGAACTGCGCAAGTGTGTAGGAAATTAAGATGAACACAAGGCAGATTGGAGCTATATATTTAATCATAACATCAAACAAAGCCCTTCTGCTGAAACGCTCGCCGTTCCTTGTGACTTCGTCTGCAATAGTCTTTGGCTTGGTAACCCAGCCGATGAGAATACAAGTACAAAGTGCGACAATCGGCATAATAATGCTGTTGCTCAAGAAGTCAAAGAATGTAAGGAAGTCCATTCCGAGAATCTTAACATTTGACCATATACCGTTGCCGAGTGACGACGGAATACCCATAATAAGGCAGATGCCGATAACGATAAGACAGGACTTGATTCGTGTAAGCTTGAACTTGTCCATAAGCGAAGAAACAATTGCTTCCATTACGGAGATTGAGCTTGTGATAGCTGCAAAGAATACAAGAACAAAGAACAAAAATCCGATGATTACGCCGGCAGGCATTTCGTTGAATACCTTTGGAAGTGTGATGAACATAAGTCCGGGACCGCTTGCGCCAAGACCTTCTTCACCGCTGAATACATAAACCGCAGGAACTACCATAAGACCTGCGAGAAGTGCAACGGCTGTGTCGAAAATCTCAATTTGGTTAACCGACTTTGTGAGGTTTACCTCATCTTTTGTGTATGAACCGTAGGTTACCATAATTCCCATTGCAATGCTCATTGAGAAGAACAGCTGACCGAGTGCCGCCGCAAATGTCCAAATTGACAGTTTGCTGAAATCGGGAATGAGGTAGTACGAAACACCCTCCATTGCGTTTGGAAGCGTGAGTGTGTAGATTGAAATTCCGACTGTCAGAACAAGCAGAACAGGCATCAAAAATTTGCTCAGTCGCTCAATGCCCTTGTTTACTCCGAGCATAATTACCACTGCACTCAACAGCATAAATATTAAGAAAAACACAATGGGTGACAACGGGTCGGAAATAAAGTCCGAGAAAAAGTTGTCCTGTGCCGCAGGAGCAACAAGTCCCTGTGCATAAACGCACATATATTTTGTAACCCAACCGCCGATAACGCAGTAGTACGGAATAATGATTATAGGAACAAGCGTTGCAAGGTAGCCTAAAAACGAAAATTTGCTGCATAGCTTTTTGTAGGCGAGAATCGGACTTAGCTTTGTTTTTCTGCCAATTGCGATTTCGGCAGTCAAAAGTGAAAAGCCGAATGTAAGCGCAAGGATTATGTAGATAAAGATAAATGTTCCGCCGCCGTACTTAGCTGCATAATACGGAAATCTCCAGAGATTTCCCAAGCCTACTGCACTTCCCGCAGCGGCAAATACAAATCCGAGTCCGCCGGAAAAGCTTCCCCTTTTTTTACTCATGATAATTACCTCTCATTTTCTTTAGAATTTTTTAAAATCTGTAAATAAAACAATTAACGCAAGTATAACATAATACAGAGATTAAAACAATATTTTTTTTTGCATATTTTGCAAAAAGAAAATTTTGGTTTTATCTTTGCGAATTTTGTCAAATCTATTGCAAATCAATTTTATTTGTGCTATTGTAAAATATATGTAAAGAATGCGTTACCAAAGGTAAAATTTAGTGCAATTCGCTTGAAATAATTCGTTTTGTATTTTATACTTAATCAGATATATTAAATTGGGTTATATATCAATTTTTATGGTGGTGAATTATATGTCAAATTCAAAAAACAACAATAAAAAAACATCCGAAAAGGCAAAGCTTATGTCAAAATGGCAAAAGATGCCTTATACTAACAGAGAATTAAGCTGGGTTGACTTTAATGCAAGAGTGCTTGAAGAGGCGTTCAAAAAGACCAACCCAATTATGGAAAGATGCAACTTTCTTTCAATTACGGCATCGAACCTTGACGAATTTTTTATGGTTCGTGTTGCAGGTGTGCTCGACCAGATTCATCACGGCAGAACAAGCCGTGACGCATCGGGCATGACTCCTACAGAGGTTATGGACGGACTTGTTGAAAAAATTCACGAGTTTGCCAAAAAGCAGTACAGCTGTTACAACCGTTCAATAATTCCGTCACTTCGTTCGGCAGGCATTGTGTTCAAAGAGGCTGACGAGCTTGACGGCGACCAGAAAGCGTTTGTTGAGGAATACTTTAAAAAAGTAGTTTTCCCAGTATTGACGCCTATGGCTGTTGACACAAGCCGTCCGTTCCCGATGCTTGCAAACAAAAGCCTTAACATTGCGGTTCGCCTTACAAATGCCGAGAATGAAGAATTTTTCGCATTGGTTCAGGTTCCGTCAATTCTTCCGAGATTTCTTGAGCTTCCGACTCACGAGGGCAGAGCGTTTATTCTGCTTGAAAAAATAATCGCAATGCACCTTGGCGAGCTTTTTGAGCTTTACAACATTAAGCAATACGATCCTTTCAGAATCACCCGAGATTCCGACCTTGACATTGACGAGGATACCGAGGATCTTATGGCTGAAATTAAAAAGTCAATAAGAAAGCGTAAGAGAGGAGAGCCTGTCCGTCTTGAATTCGGCAAGAAATGCAACCGAGAAATTCGTGAATTTCTTGTTGACGCTCTCGATGTTACGGAGCGTGAAATCTACTTTCAGAGAGGTCCTCTTGACCTTACATTCCTTTCAAAATTTGCTCACATTAAGGGCTGTGAGGATATGTGCTTTGAACCTATCGTTCCCGTAAATCCGCCTGCGGAATTTTGCGGTTATGATGATATTTTTGAGGCTATCCGTGAAAAGGACAGACTTGTGCATCATCCTTATGAAAGCTTTGATGTTGTGGTTGATTTTGTCAAAAAGGCGGCAACCGATCCGAATGTTCTTGCCATCAAGCAAACCTTGTACCGTGTCAGCGGAAATTCACCAATTGTTGCGGCTCTTATCAAGGCGGCTGAAAACGGCAAGCAGGTAACTGTTCTTGTCGAACTCAAGGCGAGATTTGACGAGGAAAACAACATTCAGTGGGCAACAAAGCTTGAAAAGGCGGGCTGCCATGTAATTTACGGTCTTACGGGACTTAAAACCCACTGCAAAATCTGTCTTGTAGTAAGAAAAGACAAGGACGGAATCAGAAGATATTTGCATATGGGTACGGGTAACTATAACGACAGCACGGCGAGGTTCTATACCGATATCGGTATGTTCACCTGTCGTGAAGAATACGGTGTTGACGCATCATCACTCTTTAATGTATTGACAGGTTACTCAACTCCGCCTGAATACAACAAATTTATCGTTGCACCTCACGGAATGCGTCCGTTCTTTGAGGCTATGATTATTCAGGAAACCGAGAACGCAAAGCTCGGACTTCCTGCCAAAATTACCGCAAAGGTGAACTCGCTTGTTGATCCTGAAATCATCAGTCTTTTGTACGATGCGTCAAACGCAGGCGTAAAAATTGACCTCATAGTAAGAGGTATCTGCTGTCTTGTTCCGGGGGTTCATGGATTCAGCGAAAACATCAGAGTAATTTCAATTGTCGGTCAGCTTTTGGAGCATAGCCGAATATTTATATTTGAAAACAATTCAAATCCGCTTTACTATATGGGAAGTGCCGACTGGATGCCGAGAAACCTCGACAGACGAGTTGAGCTTGTGTTCCCTGTTGAGGACGAGGATATCAAAAAGCGTGTGCAGGAGGTTATCACGGTTTCATTTAAGGATACCGTAAATGCACGCCAACAGCTTTCAACAGGTGTATATAAGTCTGTTGACAAGCGTGGAAAACACAAAACAAATTGTCAGAAATTCTTTTCAAAGCTTGCGTTAAAGGCTCAAAAGCAGGCAATGAAAAAAACATATGCGAGCACTGTCGGAACTCCGATTGTACCCGTTGAAGTGAAAAAGGAGGACTCCGAACAATGAAAAGAGTAGGCATTTTGACAAGCGGCGGTGATTGTCAGGGACTTAACGCAACAATCCGTGCCGTTGCAAAAACACTTTATAATCAGCTTGGCAATGATGTTGAAATCATCGGCATTATTGACGGCTACAGAGGTCTTATCTACGGCGAAACAAGAAAGATGAAACCCGAGAATTTTTCGGGTATTCTCACAATGGGCGGTACGATTCTCGGCACATCAAGACAGCCGTTCAAGCTTATGCGTGTTGTTGACGAGAACAGCGTTGACAAGGTTGAGGCTATGAAGAAGAACTACAAAAAGCTTGGCCTTGACTGTCTTGTTGTACTCGGCGGCAACGGAACTCAAAAAACCGCAAATCTTCTTCGTGAAGAGGGACTCAATGTGGTTTCGCTTCCTAAGACAATCGACAACGACCTTTGGGGTACAGACAAGACATTCGGTTTTCAGAGTGCCGTTGATATTGCAACAAATGTAATCGACTGTATCCACTCAACCGCAACATCTCACGGCAGAGTTTTCATTATTGAGGTTATGGGACATAAGGTTGGCTGGCTCACGCTTTATGCAGGTATTGCAGGCGGTGCGGATATTATCCTTATCCCCGAAATTCCGTACGACATCAACTCGGTTATAAAGACAATCAAGTCAAGAACCGCAGGCGGTAAGAACTTTTCAATTCTTGCAGTTGCCGAGGGTGCAATTTCAAAAGAAATTGCAGCTTTGCCTAAAAAGCAGAGAAAAGCTGCTGTTGCAGAGATGAAATATCCGTCAATTTCCTATCAGATTGCCCATGATATTGAGGAGGCAACAGGTCAGGAAACAAGGGTTACAGTACCGGGTCACTTCCAGAGAGGCGGCAGTCCCGATGCCTATGACCGTGTGATTTCAACTCGTTTCGGCGTTAAAGCCGCAGAGCTTATTATCAATAAAGACTACGGCAAAATGGTTGCCCTTGTAAATAATAAGGTAGTTGCCGTTCCGCTTGAGGATATCGCAGGCAAGCTCAAGAGCGTTCCGAAAGACAGCGAGGTTGTTGAAACAGCAAGAAAAATGGGCATCAGCTTTGGCGAGTAATTTTCACCTTTTGGTTGACATATGCCTTTGTTATGATAAAATGATATGAAGTTCAGATTTCACGAAAGGGAGTGTTACTGTGAACGGTAATAAGCCGATTGAACAGATAATGGAAAATGCTGCCGCATCAGTTGAAATGGAAGGCTATACCATTGACAGCAAAAGCAAAGAATGGTGTCAAAAATTACTGCGTAACGAAATCACAATGCAGGAATATATTTCACTCGTTAAGAAAAAAGCAGGAGTTAAGGCTTAATGGCATACAATGACAATTCTATTAACAGAGATGTAATTTTAAACTATGCCTTTAGCACATACGGAACAGAACCCGAATATTCGTGGGAGAGCAGTCCCGATAATGCGGTTCTGCGGAATACGATGTCGGGCAAATGGTACACAATAATTATGTGTGTCAAAAGGCAGATTTTAGGGCTTGACGGCGATGGCTTTGTCGATGTGATGAATGTCAAGTGCGATCCGATTCTTGTCGGCTCGCTGAGAATGAAAAACGGATTTCTGCCAGCCTATCATATGAACAAGGACAAGTGGATAAGTATTCTGCTTGACGGCTCTGTGAGCAGGGAAGAAATCTTTCCGCTGATTGACGAAAGCTACAATCTTGTTATGCCAAAGGCTAAAAAACGCTCAAAAAACTGACATAATAATCAAGTCGGAAAATCGGTTTTACAATTGGTTTTCCGATTTTTTGTTGTTTGGGCATTAATTGTGTGCAGAAAAGTTGTCTGAAATCTTGCAATGAACGCCTGCTTTTGCTATAATCGTAGTATGTATATGAAAATATGTGCCACGCAGAATGAACGGGGTATTAAATATGAAGTCAGATTTTAAGAAAATTTTTAGGAAAAGAATACTTCCGACCGTACTTGCGGTTCTTGCATTGTCGGTTTGTTCAATAACCGCCTTTGCGGTAGGAGAGGACGATTCGCAAACTCCCGATCCCCAGCCCGATCCCGTAGTGACGGAATATGTTCCCGTTGAAACCGAACCGCAATACACAGAGCCGATTTATACCGAGCCTGTTTACACCGAAGCGCCTACGACCGAGTATGTTGAGCCCGAAACGGAAGAACCCACAACTGAGTATGTTCAGCCCGAAACGGAAGCTCCGAAACAGGAAGAAACGCAGTATCAGAATCAGTATGTTGAAACTCAGGCGACCGATTCAACGGAATTTCAGGCTCCGACAATCGCAAAAACAGTCAGCGAAAAAAAGTATTCCACAAGCTACACGGCGGGAATCGTTTCGTGGATTTGCGTAGGTCTTGGAGTAGTTGCAATTGCGGTTGTAATGATCAGCACAAAAGTCGGTGCAAGAAAAAGAATAAGGTAACAGCATTAAATGTGTAAAAATATGGATAATCTTAACATCGGCGGTGTTCCGCTGAAATCCCACGCAGTTCTCGCACCCATGGCGGGGGTAAGCGACAGAGCCTACCGTGAGCTTTGCGTAAGATTCGGTGCGGCATACTGCGTAAGCGAAATGGTCAAAGGCGCTTTCTTTCAACAGTAAAAAGAGCGAAGAACTGATGGAAATTTCAGACTTAGAGCGTCCTTGCGGAATTCAGATTTTCGGTGATGATCCGAAATGTATGGCTGATGCCGCAAAGCACGCACTTGAAAACAAACCTGATATTATTGATATCAATATGGGATGCCCTGCTCCGAAGATAAGCTCAAACGGTAGCGGAAGTGCATTGATGAAAAATCCTCGGCTTTGCGGAGAAATCGTCAAGGCTGTGACAGCCGTTACCGACATACCCGTAACCGTAAAAATCCGCAAGGGTTGGGATGATGACAGCGTAAATGCCGTTGAAGTTGCAAAAATCTGCGAATCGGCAGGTGCGGCGGCAATCACCGTTCACGGCAGAACAAGACAGCAATATTACAAGCCTCCCGTTGATTACGATATTATAAAGGCTGTAAGAGAATCCGTCAGCGTTCCCGTAATCGCAAACGGAGACATTGACAGTGCCGAAAGGGCAAAGGAGGTTATGGACATCACGGGCTGTGACCTTGTTATGGTCGGTAGGGCAACGCTCGGAAATCCGTGGATTTTCTCGCAGATTAACGCATACCTTGAAAACCCGAATGTTAAAATTCACACTCCCGATCTTGAAGAAAGGCTCGGTGTAATGATTGAACATATCGGCAAAATGGTTGAGTACAAGGGTGAGCATATGGCAATGCTTCAGGCAAGAAAACTTGTAGTCGGCTATTTCAAAGGCATGAAGGGTGCGGCAGCTTTGCGAAATGAGGCAGGAAAAATTAAAACGCTTGATGATTTGTACGAATTAAGGCAAAAAGCCCTTTCGTTGCAATGACATAAATTCAAACAGGATACACAGTATCCTAAAATAAAAATATAAGGGGAATATAACAATGAGTGAAAAAACAAATATCGCTACTCTTGATTACCTCAACGAGTACGATCCCGCAATCGGTAACGCAATGACAGACGAGCTTAAAAGACAGCGCAGAAACCTTGAACTTATCGCAAGTGAAAACATCGTTTCTCCGGCAGTTATGGCTGCAATGGGCAGCTTGCTCACAAACAAATATGCCGAGGGTTATCCGGGAAAGAGATACTACGGCGGTTGTCAGTGCGTTGATGTAGTTGAAGAAATTGCCCGTCAGCGTGCGTGTGAGCTTTTCGGTGCCGAACACGCAAATGTTCAGCCTCACTCAGGCGCTCAGGCTAACACAGCGGTATATTTTGCAATGCTTAATCCCGGTGATACGGTAATGGGTATGAACCTTAACGAAGGCGGTCACCTTACACACGGTTCACCTGTTAATATTTCAGGTAAATACTTCAATTTTGTTCCATACGGTGTTGATCCCGAAACGCACAGAATTGATTATGATAAGGTTCTTGAAATTGCAAAGGAATGCAAGCCTAAGATGATTGTTGCAGGTGCGTCTGCATACCCAAGAATCATCGATTTTGCAAAGCTCCGTGAGATTGCCGACGCAGTAGGCGCATATCTTATGGTTGATATGGCTCACATCGCAGGCCTTGTTGCCGCAGGCGTTCATCCGAACCCTGTTCCGTATTGTGAGTTCGTTACAACAACAACACACAAAACTCTCCGTGGTCCTCGTGGAGGTCTTATCCTCTGTCGTGAAGAATTTGCAAAGCAGATTGACAAGGCTATCTTCCCCGGTACACAGGGCGGTCCTCTTATGCATGTTATTGCCGCAAAGGCTGTTTGCTTCGGCGAGGCATTAAAGCCTGAGTTCAAGGAGTACGGCAAAAAGATTGTTTCTAACTGTAAGGCTCTTGCAGACGGACTTCTCAAAAGAGGCAACAAGCTTGTTTCAGGCGGTACGGACAACCACGTTCTTCTTATGGATCTCCGTGATACAGATGTAACCGGCAAGGAGCTTGAGGCTCGTCTTGACGATTGCTACATCACAGTAAATAAGAACACAATTCCGGGCGAACCCCGTTCACCGTTCGTAACAAGCGGTGTAAGAATCGGTACTGCCGCTGTTACTACAAGAGGTCTTAACGAGGAAGATATGGACAAGATTGCCGAGTACATCACCCTCGTTCTTAACGACTATGAGAACAGCAAGGAAAAGGTTAGAGCGGGTGTTGAAGAAATCTGCAAAAAATATCCGCTTTATGAGTAATCTTGAGTAATAAATTACTCGGGTAGAAAGTAAAAATGAATAATTAAAAAGTAAAATATAATCAAAATGATATATTTTGAACAGGATAAAATATTTGCAGTAAAGAAAATCGGAGAAAACGGAGATCATTATGACAAAAACAGAGTTGGAGGCATTCCTGGCAGTTCTCCAGTATGGCAGTATCTCAGCAGCGGCAGAACGGCTTTTTATCACACAGCCGGCTATGAGCCGCAGAATGAAATCAATGGAAGAGGAACTGGGATACAGCCTTTTTGAGCGTGGACGCGGTCAGAGAAGCGTGGAACTTACAGAGAATGGAAAAGAATTCGTTCCGGTCGCGGAACGCCTGTTGACACTTTACAGGGAGGCGGAGGAGATACCGAGAAGAAAGAAAAGTCCGCTTCTGCGGGTCAGCACAGTGAACAGCATTGCTTTTTATCTGATGCCGGCTGTATTGAAAGAAATGATGTCCGCTCGGGACACCTGCAGCATTGAATTTAAGACGGGGCGTTCTTCTGACATTTATGGGTATGTGGAAAATGGAAGTGTTGATGTGGCTCTGGTCTCGGATCTTTTAAATTCCAGAAGAATAGTTCCGTTTCCTGTGTTCAGGGAGCCGTTCGTGTTTGCCGGTGGTGAGAGTTGGAGAGAAACGAGGCGAGTGACTCCGGATATGCTGGATCCGGAAGAACAGATCCGGCTGCCGTGGAATCCGGAATATGATATCTGGCACAGCCGATGGTTTCCGCTGGATGCAAATCCGAGTCTCACAGCGGATAAGATGGAATTTCTGGAATACTTTCTGAATGGAAAAAAATGGGCGGTGATCCCGCTTCTTGTTGCAAGGCGATTCAAGAGACAAGACGTGTGGATCTGTCCGATGGAAGGCGGACCGGAGGACATGACGATCTATGGACTCACAAAAGAGAACCGGATGGATGATCAGATCCGAAGATTTTTTCAGTGTGTGAGAGAAGAACTGCAGATGATCGATGGGATAGAGCTGTTTTCAGGAAGATAAAGAGAGATTCTGGTCGTTCAGAAAAATTTACAATTAAATTTCAGACAGGAAAAAGAGCCCGGACACCGGAACATACCCCAGGATTCCGGTGCGGGCCCTTTTTCAAGAGTTATAATTTATAATCCAAAATTGGATCTTACAGGAAGTTCATAAATGTCGTAATGATAAGCGCATTGAAGAAGTCGATGAACAAGCTTCCTACTAACGGTACTACGAAGTATGCGGTCGGAGCCGGACCATACTTTGCGGTGATCGCCTGCATGTTTGCCATAGCGTTCGGTGTAGCGCCCATACCAAATCCACAGAAGCCGGATGTCATAACGGCTGCGTCGTAGTTCTTTCCGAGAAGGTTGAATACTACGAAGTAAGCGAAGATTGCCATGAGAACTGTCTGTGCCGCAAGCATTACGATCATCGGAAGTGCAAGCTCTGCAAGCTGCCATAACTTTAATCCCATCATTGCGAGACCAAGGAATAAGGAAAGAGAGAAGCTTCCGATCGTGCTGATCTCTTCCATCGGCATATCTTTGTGGGTTGCGTCAACAATGTTACGGATGATAGCAGCAACAACCATTGCTCCGATGTAGCTCGGGAATGTCATTAACTTGTTAAGGAATAAAGAAACGATCGTGCCGGCACCGATTGCGATTGCAAGGTATAATGCGCTGTCCAGGAATCTTCTGGAATCGATCGCGCCGGTAACTTCGTTCTTATCAACTGTAACCTCATCACTGCCGGTAGCAGTCTCTGTGGACTTTAAGTTCAGGGAATGGATACGACGGTAAGCGAGCGGTCCGCCGATCATACAGCCGGCAACAAGACCGAAGGTTGCGGATGCGATCGCAACCGCGTTAGCGCCTGCAACACCAGCTTCCTCAAGAACCGGTCCGAATGCACCTGCGGTACCATGTCCGCCGACCATCGGGATGGAACCAACCGCAAGACCAAGTCTCGGGTCGAGATGGAAAGCACCGGCAAGTACAGCGCCAAGGCCATTCTGAAGAGCAACCATGATAATGGAAACTAACAGGAATAAGAGTACCTGAACGCCGCCCTTCTTTAAGAGACGGAAACATGCGGTGTAACCAACACTACAGAAGAATACAGTCATGAAGAAGGACTGTAAAGTGTTGTCGAAAGAGATTTCGAGGATTCCTGCGGATCTTAAAATCAGGTGAACAACTGCGTAAACAACGCCGCCGACAACCGGCTCAGGAATACAGTATTTTGTTAAGAATGGGATCTTGCTTACAAGGAAACGTCCAAGAAGCAGAACGAGAGCAGCAACTGCGACTGCCTGATACATGTTAAGTTCAATTTGTAACATAGTTTTTTATACCTCCATACCTTTTATGGTCAGAGTATAAGAATGTTCCTTCAAAAAAAATCATAAAGTTACAAAAAGTTACAAAAATTACTTAACAAAAAATTGTAAATTCTTAACAAGATTTCTACATGTAATAGTTGAAAACATGTGAAAAGTTCTGAACCCACAAAAAATACGCCGAAAAAAGATATTCCGGCGTATAGAAATTAATATGTTTTAGCGCTCTGCTTCCAGCATCAGTCCGTCAATAAACTTTTTGATGCTGACCTTCCCTCCTGAGGAGCGCTTTCCTCTGAGATAGTCCATCTCCGCCTTCACATCCTCAAAGGAGAACAGGGTTCCGGAGTACAGGGTGTAGGTCTCGTTCATGAAATCCTCGATTCCCATATGGGCGATATTGGACATTCCGGCTGCGATGGTACGGCGGATCCGCTGCTCCATATTTTTCGGGGAATCACTGACCGCCTCGCACATCTGCGACACACTTAAATTGGATACAGGAATATGATTCTCGTGAAGATATTCGCAGATCTTTATGATATCCGGACATCCTTTTTCTCCGGACATGCCGACGCGGTTTAAGATGTATTTTAATTTCCTGCCGTATTCATCTGATTCCGGCTTCGTTCCCTTTGGCATATGGTCGATCTCGTTCATGAACATCCGGCGGATATTCGCCAGAGTGTGTTCATTTGTGATCTGCTGTTCCACATTTTTTAATACGGAACGGACCTCGATCAGGTTGATCGGCTTGCTGATAAAGAAGTCGATCCCGGCGCTGTAGGCCTTGCTGATCAGCTCCTTGGCGGACACCTGGGAGATCATAATACATTTGACCGTGGTGTTCACAGCCCGCAGCTCCTTTACAAATTCAACGCCGTCCTTTACCGGCATGAAAAAGTCGACGAGGACAACATCAGGCTTTGCCCGCAGCACGTCGGACAGGTTTGCCGGCTCTCCGCCGCAATCGCCGCAGATTTCTCCGAGTCCCTGTGTCTCGATGATGTCTTCTAAAATGTTGATGACGGACAGGTCGTCTTCTACGATATAGATTCTCATAATTCTTCCTCCACAAGGGAAGCCGCCGGAATCACAACGGTAAAGGCAGTTCCGCTGCCCTGCTCCGATCTCACTTCGATGGTTCCCTTAAACTGTTCCTCCACGGTCATTTTTACCCCATAAAGGCCGACACCGCGGAAGATATTTCCGGTCTTATGGTCAAATTTCGTTGAATATCCCATTTTAAAAATGTTCGGCAGATGGCGCGGTGAGATTCCCGGTCCGTCATCTGTGACACAGAAGATGTAGTTCCCGTTACGAAGGTGCTCTTCGATGCAGATCGTGCCGATCTTCCGGTCGGATTCGATGGCCTCAATGGCATTGTTGACAAGATTTTTTAACACGCCCATGAGTTCGTAGTGCTCCTCGGTCATAAAGTTGTCCGAGCATCGGAACTCCAGCTGGATATGGACATTTTTCGCCTCCAGCATATGGTAGGTGGTGTCTTCAAGGATCTTTAAGATATCCTGAAAGCTCATCCGTTTCTCATCGTATTCCTCGGAGATCTCCTCCTCAATTCCCTGAATGATCCGGATATAGTCTTTCTTGATCTCGTGGACATCCCGCGCGATGGAGAGTGACATGTGCTTCATATCATCCGGCACGTCCATCTCGTTTAACTTCTCGTAGAGCTTATAGGCGTTCGCCATGACGGATTCGATCTCCTCGGAATTCTTCCGCATGAAGTAGATCTCATTCTTTAAGCCTGTAGTCATTAAGAACAGGCGGCGGTAACGGTTCTCGTGCTCTTCGTTTTTTAAAAGAGTCCGGTAGTGACTTTCCGCCATTAAGATCAGGCTTGTGAGGAAAGTCCGGAACAGGGCGATCAGGAGAAGGTATCCGGCCTTTTCCGGTGTCATAGTGTGGAGTGAGCTCTCTGAGATACAGAGTTCCACCAGATTCGATCCAAAATCTGCAAAAAAGACCGCCGGAAATAACCGGCTGAAGGACACGGTATGTTTTCCGGGGATCATGGCGTTAAAGATGATCCCGTAGCAGAAATAGAAGACCGCGTTTGGAAATAAATTTTCCGCGGATGTTATGAGATCAGCACCGCCGTTTACCGCTGCAATCAGTCGGAACAGAAAAACGATCACTGCAGTTACCGAACAGGTCATCGTCGTGGAAAGATTTTTTCCCAGCGCCATTAAGAGGACCGGGAGCACGATAACGGAAGAAGAGATACGGAAATTATATACAAAAAGATTCCAGTAGAGCTGGGATACGAGGGCGACGATCGCTCCGATCAGAACCATGCGTTTCAGATCCCTGACGCTCTTATTTTCATTTATCATTCGGTATCCCCCTCTGTGGCTGTTCGATAAAAATCAATAATATAATGATACGTTATTGTTAAAAAAAAGTCAACGGAGCGAGGGTTAAGATATTTTTGTAAGAAGGCTCAAAATTGTGAGAAAAATAGGGCGAAACTTTATTTTTTGTGTTGTAAGATTTTCGGTATTCGATTATAATATAACCATAGGGGACAGACACCGTTAAGGGGTTATCGGTGCTGCAAAAAAAAACGTGAAATTGAGGAGGATACTGACATGAAACCATACCGCGAAATGTCAAAGGAAGAACTTGCATCTTTAAAGGAGCAGCTTGAGGCTGTGTACAAAGAGTATCAGGGAAAAAATTTAAGCCTGAATATGGCACGTGGCAAGCCATGTAAGGAGCAGCTCGACCTTTCCCTTCCGATGATGGATGTCTTAAACAGCTCCAGCGACTATATCTCCGCTGACGGCGATGTAAGAAACTATGGAATCCTGACCGGTATTCAGGAAGCAAAAGAGCTGATGGGAGCTATGATGGATGCTCCGGCTGAAAATATCGTTATGTACGGAAATGCCAGCCTGACATTGATGTTTGATACGGTAAGCCGTGCCTGGACACATGGTGTTTGCGGAAGCACTCCGTGGTGCAAACTCGACAAAGTAAAATTCCTCTGCCCGGTTCCGGGATATGACAGACACTTTGCGATCACGGAATACTTTGGGATCGAGATGATCAACATTCCGATGACAGGTGAAGGTCCGGATATGGATCTTGTTGAAAAATATGTAAATAACGATGAGACCGTAAAAGGCATCTGGTGCGTTCCGCTTTATTCGAACCCGTCCGGACAGTCTTATTCCGACGAAACAGTAAAGAGATTCGCAAACTTAAAGCCGGCAGCAAAAGACTTCAGAATCATCTGGGATAACGCTTACTGCGTACATCATTTACACCCGGATCATCCGGATCATATCCTTGATATCCTCTCCGAGTGTGCAAAAGCCGGAAATCCGGATATGGTATATAAGATCGGTTCCACAGCGAAGATCACATTCCCGGGCTCCGCTATCTCCGCAATCGCTACATCCAAGGCGAATATCGAAGATATGAAGAAACAGATGAACGTACAGTTTATCAGCCATGATAAGATCAACCAGCTCCGTCATGTGCGCTTCTTCAAGAACCTTGATGGAATCAAGGCTCAGATGGCAAAACATGCCGCGATCCTCTGCCCGAAATTCGAGGCGGTTGACGAGATCTTAAATAAGGAGCTCGCCGGACTTGAGATTGGTAAGTGGACAAAACCGAACGGAGGAT
>OGDU01001580.1_pt1 | contig 17289 bp, 10 predicted proteins | sample 1570371 | NCBI WGS metagenome assembly OGDU01 (sample SAMEA2581977, study PRJEB24529) | metagenome | biome: Human gut stool | place: China | collected 2011
TTGACCTCCTGACACCTCTGTCAATTGGTCCAACTTTTTGTCCGCGTCCCCGGTTACATAAGGTTTCAAACAAATAAGAGTTGCGCTCTTTCTTTTATTCCTCAGGAAGCTGTCTCCTTCGGGGGGAATTGGCCATTATACAAATGATTGCACGTGAAATCACAGAAATGATTGTAGAATTTTCATAATGGTCGAAAGGGGTTCACTGCTTATTTTCTCTAGCATAGCGAGGTCGTATGGTTTTAAAACCATACAGCCGCCTTACAGGCTAGGAAATGCAACTCATCCGTCAGCTCCGCTGCCACCTTCCCTTCCAGGGCAAGGTCAAAACCGGCCCCCTATTTCTTCAGCGCATCTTTGAAGTCGTCGACTTGTTCTTTGATTTCTTTCATGTTTTGCTGGATGCCCCTGAAGGTTTTGACGGCTTCCTGCTCTCCTACGGCGTCGGTGATGCGCATGGCTTCTCCGGTGTCGGGGTCGACGAGGCGGATTTCGCCCAGGTGGAGGCGGCCTTTGACGATGCTGAAGGCGTCGGTTTCTGCGATGCCCAGTTTCGTGTACAGTTTGACGTCATAGAAGGCAAGGGTGTGGCCCTTGTTATCGAAGCGGCCTGTGATCTTTTCGAAGGGAGCGAGCATGTAGAAGCCGCTTCCGGACTGGAAGGTGCCGAAGGAGTCGAGGTCTGCCGGGTTGCCGTCGCAGTGCATTTCACCGACGAGGTCGACGAGGCAGTAGAATTTATCACTCTTCAGCGGGTACCTGGTGTCCATGTCCCAGGCATTGATGTAGATATTGTAGGCACGGGAATCGATGTCGTAGTCGCCGCGGGCGAGGAGTCTTCCTCCGTAGACGCCTGCTTTGACATTGGAGAAGGTCAGGAGTCCGCCTTCGTAGTGGATGTCGCCGTGCACGTCATGGAAGCGCAGCGCAGGGATGCGGAGGCGTTTCATTTCCAGTGTCCCGTCTGCTATTGGCCCTGCAAAGGGTCCGTCGGCATGGGCTTTCAGAGTCAGGCGGTCGCGGATGCTTGTCCCAAGGCCCAGGGAGGAAGGATCGATGCCGTCGAATTCTGCATCGAAGTGGCATTCCTGATCGGGTTTCGAAAAGTCCACGGTGCCATAGAGTTTTACGCCGTCGCCGACAGCCGTGCCTCCGAAGGGTCCGGTCGTCAGGGAAATGTATGTCATGCCCTTCGTGTCGAGGTCCATTTCCATATTCACGTGATTGAAAATATGATGGCGTTCCAGGTAGAAGGTCTGAATCTTTGCATTGTTCAGGACGAAATTCATTTTGAGGCGCTTGCCGTTCCTGTTGAAGTTCGCCTTGCCGTCTTCGGAATTATCTTCGATTTCCTTTGGATTGACGAAGTCGACCTGCATATTCTCATCGTAGCGGACGGAGAAGACCGGATCGTTCAGCGTGATGCCTTCCAGCGTGGTCGATTTCATTCTCCGGGTCACGATGTCCCATGGATTGACCTTCAGCGTCCCTGTCGGCACACGGAGGATCGGATTTCCCTGCGGATCATCCCAGGCAAGGTTCGTGAACGTCACGCCGCCATGGATATTCGCTGTGATTTCCTCGACCGTGATCGTCCCGCGCAGCATTTTCTGCTTCGATACGGCATAATTGAAGATTCCGGCCGCGCCGAGGCTTGCCATTTTGAAGAGGAGCAGCACGACGAGGAAGAGTGAAACGAGCACACTGAAAAGAACGGCGGCGTACATCGCCCATTTCCGTTCTTTCCGGTACTGCTTCAATTTCCTGAACATAGGCTCCCCTCCTTTGCTTCATCATAGCACAATCCGCCCCGCCTGATAAGGATTGCCTTGACGCGCCCCGCCCTGTCCGACTACAATGAGGGTACATTCCTGCCAAAGGAGGCCCGCTATGAATATCCATGACGAAACACTGAAAATGAAACTCGCATCGCCCCTTCTCTCCGCTTCATCTCTTGAAACGAGAAACAAGGCGCTCGCCCTCATCCGCGAATCTTTGAATGCGCATAAAGAAGAAATCTTCGAAGCCAATAGAAAAGACCTGGCCCTTGCCGAGGAAACAGGCGTCCCGGCTCCGGTCAAGAAACGCCTCAAATTCGACGAAGCGAAGCTTTCTGACGTCACCGAAGAACTCACAGGCCTCATGGCGCTTCCGGATCCGCTCCGCAATATCACCCTTGCCCGCGAACTCGACCAGGGCCTCACGCTCTACCGCGTCACCTGCCCGATCGGCGTCATCGGCGTCATCTTCGAAGCACGCCCCGATGCCCTCGTCCAGATTTCCTCCCTGTGCCTGAAGAGCGGCAACTGCGCCATCCTGAAAGGCGGCAAGGAAACGACGTGGACGAACCGCGTCCTTTTCTCCCTCATCCATCAGGCAGCCATCGACGCAGGCCTTCCGGAAAACTGCCTCCTCCAGGCAGAGCAGCACAATGAAATCGACGAACTCCTCGAATGCCACGACACCGTCGACCTCCTGATTCCAAGAGGCTCGAACGCATTCGTCCAGTACATCATGAACCATACGAACATCCCCGTCCTCGGCCATGCCGACGGCGTCTGCCACATCTACGTCGATAAGGAATATGACAAGGAAACTGCGATTCCCCTCATCGTCGATGCCAAGACACAGTACCCGGCAGCCTGCAACGCCGTCGAGACCGTCCTGATCCACAGGGACGTCGCCAAAGATTTCCTTCCGGACCTTGCCAAAGCACTGAAGGACGCCGGCGTGAAACTGAGGGGCACAGAAGAAGTCAACGAAATCACTCCCGTGGAGATCATCCCGGAAAGCGAATCCTTCCATCATGAATACGTCGACCTCATCATCGCCCTGAAGATCGTAGGCGGTGTCGATGAAGCCATCAATCACATCAATACCTACGGCTCCCACCACACCGACTGCATCCTCACCCAGAACGCAGAAACAGCCGAGAAATTCATGACCCTGGTCGACAGCGCCAACGTCTACCAGAACGCAAGCACCCGCTTCGCCGACGGCTTCCGCTACGGCTTCGGCGCCGAAGTAGGCATCTCCACCTCCAAAATCCACGCCAGAGGCCCCGTAGGCCTCGAAGGCCTCCTCTCCTACAAGTACAAACTCTTCGGCCACGGAGACATCGTAGGCGACTACGCCAGCGGAAAGAAACACTTCATCCATAAGGATTTATAATTAAGCGAATAAAGAAACGCCTTGAAAATGATCAGTCATTTTCAAGGCGTTTTTGTGTTGGATGGAGAGAAATTTGCTGATTTCTCTCTAGCGAGGGCGAAATACTCGGAAAAATCAAGACTCAGTACATCGCAGTTACATAGCCGTTCGCGACGATACGGAAAGTTTTGACCTGCCCCAGCGGGGAAGAATGCCTTTGACCTTGCCCTGGAAGGGAAGGTGCCCGACCTTAAATTCTGATGTCGGGCGGATGAGTTGCATTTCTTCAGCCTCTAGGCTGGTTTTATGGTTTTTTATAAAATGCATTTTCTAAAGTTGCCGGAGAAAGGGGTGCAGTATTCATTGGTTTTTATAAAAGGTTCCTCGAACGCAGCGAGATCAAGCCCCTATTTCTTCATCCAGTGGCTGGAGAAGGAGTGCTGCTGGGATTCGTTGATGCCTCTGTGGCCGTGGATTTCCATGGTGCCAAGGGCTTCTTCAAGGCGGGCGAATTCGGTCTTGGTGAGGGTGACTTCGGAGGCTTTGAGGTTTTCGAGGATTCTTTCTTTGTTCTTGGATCCCGGGATCGGGACGACGTTGGGGTATTTATAGAGCATCCATGCGAGGGAAATCTGCGCGGGCGTGGCTTTTTTCACTTTGGCGAATTCTTCGAGGAGTTCTACGATCGGGCGGTTGCCTTCGAGGTTTTCTTTGGAGAGCTGCGGGACGAATTTTCTGACGTCGTCAGTGCCGAATTTGGTTTCGGCGGTGACTTTGCCGGAGAGGAGGCCGCTGGCGAGGGGCGAGAAGGGCACGACGCCGATGTGATGCTCGATGCAGTACGGGAAGATTTCCTTTTCGCAGTCTCTTTCGACCATGGAGTACAGGTTCTGCACGGCGGTGACGGGCGTGATTTCATGGGCTTTGGAAAGGATGGAAACATCGACCTGGGAGAGGCCCCAGCCGCGGATTTTTCCTTCCCTGATCAGACGGCCCATGCTTTCTGCGATTTTCTCGATCGGAATGGCTTCGTTGAAGCGATGTAGATAGTAGAGGTCGACGTAATCGGTGCGGAGGCGTCTCATGGATGCGGTCAGGTGGCGGAGAAGAACGTTGTAGATGTCCCCTTCTGGATCGTATTCCTCTGTGGAAATATGGAGCTTCGTCGCAAGGACGATGTCCTTCCTGAATCCTTCGACAGCGCGGCCGACGATTTCTTCGTTGTGGCCCCGGTAGAACTGTTCCCTGCCGTACGTTTCAGCGGTATCGAAGAAGGTACAGCCGTAGTCATGTGCTGCGCGGATGGCAGCGATGCTGTACGATGTTTCCGGCACTTTCCCATAGCCGTGGGAGAATCCCATGCACCCCATCCCTATTTCCGAGACGGTCAGATTTCCGATTTTTCTTTTCTTCATGTTTCCTCCTAAAACTGTGCCACACAGATGACGTCTCCGTCCTCCCTATGGATGGAAAATTCAATATCATCGCCGCCGCGGACACCGAAGTCGCCTCTGGGGTCGCGAAGAAGGCGGCCTTTGATCTTGCGGCCGTTCAGGCCTGTCGTCAGAACCCAGCAGGGTTCGGGCAGCTCGCCGTCTCTCATGAGGTAGACGAGGACGCGGTCGGGAATGTCCGCATGGCGCCATTCGTCGATGATGTCCATTTCACGGACCTTCGCGAGGTCCCGCGGGCAGGCGTACATGGCGCGGATCGTTTCCATTTTCTTCTGGAAGGCAGGAATCTTCTCTCCGGCAAAGGGGATGATCCGGCAGTCATTGACGCTTTCCTTCGTCACGGAAGCCGACGTTTCCTGCAGCGCGGAAAGGACGGAGACCATGCCGTTCTGCTCGCGCCCTCCGCCCAGAATTTCAAAACAGATGCCCTTCACCGGGTCGATGTAGCCGTAAACGATGACGCCATTCTCATCTTCGCCCGGAAAGAGCCCCCGCAGGCCCGCTTCCATCAGCGCAGAGAAGACAGCGCCATTGATCGTCATGAAACAAGTACGATAAATCATTTCCCGGAAATCCGGGTCTCTCACCTTGATTTCTATCTGTTCATCTTCGCTCATTTTCATCCCTCCCGCTCCCCTCCCGGCGAAAAGCCTGCCGGTCTCCATCGGGGACGTTTACCATGGGAAATTTTTTCTTTATTATATACCGTAAAAAGTCCGCCATAAAGGAAGATTTGGCACGAAAAGGCCTGTCTGGCCATTGAAAAAGAGCGGATTTCTCCGCCCTTCCATTCAAGAAATTTATACTCCCTCTAGGTCTCCCGTTTCCTTCAGAAGAAATTCCTTCGGCCGCTCCAGTGAGGAGAAGGCAAAGGGCGAAAGCGTCGCCGCATACGCGCCCGCATTGCCGATGACGATGCCGTCCCCTTCGGCAAGGCGCGGGAGCGTGATGTCTTCTGCGATGATGTCCGCCGCCGTGCAGAGGTTGCCCGTGATCGTGACCGTCTCCGGATTTCCTTCCCTCAAAGTGGAAATGGGAAATGCCCGCGCGCCCGAGAAAAGCGGCTCGCAGAGCGCCGGATGGCCGGTCTCATCGTACTTTTCGACAAGACGCGCCAGTGCCGGGCGAAGGAAACCATGCATCGTACCCGCCGTGATGAGGAAGACTTTCCCCTCCGACACCTTCCTGTCGAGCGCCTTCGTCACATAGAAACCCGAAGGCCCGGGCGCATACCGGCCGCTCTCAAGGAACAGGCGCGCCTTCGGGAAACGGTCATGGAAGGGCCCGGCAAGCGCAGCGAAGGCTTTCTCAAGAAGCGCCAGGTCCATTTCCTCGTCCTCCGGATCCATCGGAATCCCGATCCCCGAGCCCAGGTTCACGAACGAAAGCTCCATCGCCTCCGTCCGTCCAAGACGTTCCGCCATGAGAAGGACGTTCTCATAATAGAGCGCCAGTGCTTCTTCGGAGAGCTCCTGGCTCTTCAGATGGACGTGGATGCCCGCCGGGGACAAATGGGGAAAATGCCAGTCATTCAAGAGGGTAATCGCCTCTTCCTCATCGATTCCGAACTTCGACGGCTCGCCCCTGCCTCCTGCAAAACCGAAGGAAGGATGAATGCGGAGGCCGATCGAAACATGGATCCCCTTTTCCTTAGCCGCTTCTTCGATCCGCGCAATCTCGCCCGCGCTGTCAGCGACAAGCGTCGCGAGCTCCAGCGTCTCCCGGATGTCCTTTGCACGCTTTCCCGGCGCCGAGTACTGGATCTCCTCTTTCATCATCCCAAGAGAAACTGCCAGGCGCACCTCGGCTGCGCTTGCCGCATCCGCGCCGAAACCTTCTTCTTTCATCACACGTGCCACAGGAAAGAAAGGATTCGCCTTTAGAGAATACAGGATTTTCGCCGAAGGAAAAGACCTCGTAAGAGCCCTAGCGCGGGACCGGATCCCTGCTTCGTCATACAAGTAAAAACAATCCTCCGTCAAGAGAAGCTTTGCTGCCGCAGCCTTCAAACGCTCATTCATTCCTTCCATGCTCCACATCCTTCCCCGCCAGAAAGCGGATTTTTCTTGATTGTACCATGGAAAACGTTTTTCTAAAAATCAAATCACACGAAACTATAAACGCAGGCATGCCTCATATCTATCTTTTGGTGAGTTTATAAACTCATTTTGTTAGGATGGAAATCGCCAAAGGCCCAAAAGGGAAGCTATTCAGCGATATATCGGAAAATTTCACATTTTAAAAAATAAATGCGTCCCGGGCGAAGAAATTTGGCCGAACCAGACCGCGTCGAAATTGACCGGTATAAAAATAATTGATATGCGAAGCTTTTATAATAAAATCTTATGATAACGCCTGCAACAATAAAAATTCAAAAATAAACTAAGTATGATTTTTCTCGTAATAAATATGGACGGATTTCTATAGGAGGGGAGCTGAGGGATATCAGGAAAGAAGTGTGGTTAGCTGTCCCCGTCAGGGGAAAGTGGCGCCGTCAGGCGACGAAAGGGGTTCATCTCCTTCAGCCGAAGGCTGGTTTTGTGGTTTTAAAACCATACAGCCGCCTTGCAGGCTGGGAAATTCAACTCATCCGAGAAATTTTAAAAAGCAAAAATTTTCCACCTTCTCCTCCCGGAGCAAGGTCAAGACCGGCCTACGGCCCTCCTCTCCTATCCCACGCAAAAACTCCACTCATCAGAAAATGGTGAATGGAGTTTTCCCTATTTCCTACATAATTTCCCTATCAGAAGTGGTATCTGACGGCTGCGGTCCAGGTGTTGCTCTGTACGCTGGCGCCGTGCTGGTACTGGTAGGCGACTCCGTAGGTGAAGTTTCCTTTGGCTGCCTGTACGCCAAGTCTGCCATACCAGCTGCCTGCGTCGGCGATGTCGAAGCCGAAGGCGTCGCTTGCACCGCCCAAGCTTACTTTGTCAGTGCCGTCGCGGTCGCCGAATGTCCATACGTAGCCTGCTTCTGCCATCGGGCGGATGGTCCAGGTGCCGTTCTTGATGTCTGCGCTGTAGCGGAGACCGAGCGGGAACATCCAGACGTTAGCATCATCGCTGTCATGACGGACGCCGATACTGTCGGTGTAGGCATCCGTGCCAAGGTGTGCGTAGCGGAGGCCTGCGAACGGGGTCAGAGTGCCCATGCCAAGGCCGATGCCTCTTTCGGCTCTGACGCCGATGCTGTATGCATCACTGTCAGTGGAACCGGTGATGGTGCTGCCGCTGTTATGCTGCTTGAGGTCGTTGCTTCCATGGAGGTAGGAGATGTCGCCGAGGTATGTCATCGGTCCCTGTTCGACTCTGCCATAGAGAGCAAGGCCGTAGTAGTCGACGTCGTTCTTGGTGTGCGCTGCTTCGGTATTTCCAGAGAAGCTTCCATCCATGTACGTCAGGGCTGCGCCGACTGTCGCATTTCCCTTCTTGTAGAAGTCACTGCCGACGACAACGCCATTGAACTGTGCATCATAGGAAGCGCCCATATTGGCCAGGCCGAGACCGCGGACATCTTCCTTAGAGTGGATGAAATGAGCCCAGAGATCCTTATCCTGATCTTCTGTGTAAAGGCCGGTCAGGTGGGATGTGAGAGAGCTGTCGAAGAGGTTGTTTGCCGCATAGAGTCCATGCTGTACGCCGGCAAGTTCAGTCAGGGCTGATGCGCTGTTAAATGCGCTTTCCTGTGCTTCTTCGGTCAAATTGTCGTCAGAAGCCGCGAGAGCAAGGGCAGATGCAGCACCGCCGCTATCCATAGCAGCATTGATGGTATTGGGTGCAATGACTTTATCGCCGTATACATCATGCGCGTCCTGGGATTCAGCGGTGACGGAAAACTGTGTTTCCCCATTTCCTTCAGCGCCAACGAATTCAAGCAGATGTCCGTACGAGAAGACATTGCTGTTTACGGCTGCCCCGGCTTCTGCAAAGAGGCCGTTTCCATCTTTGTCGTTCGTGCCGGAGAGGATGTTGTATGTGGTATTGCCCTTGGCATTTGAAATGTAAATCTTTGCGGAAGGGGAAATATCGGTAGTGCTTACATCCGTAATGGCTGCCGCCTGGCTTCCGGATACTTTATTTCCGTCAATCATCAGGAGGGAATTCTTTCCCATCTTGAATGTGACAATCGCTGCCGCACTGTCCGCATTGGCCGAACTGTCGATGACAACGCTGCCATCGGAGAGGCTGGCGCTCGTTGCAACATAAAGGGCAGAGAGGATATCCGTGTCACTCCAGGTAAGTCCGCTGTCCGTAAATGCCTTTTCAGCAAGGGTCTTGTCGGTGGAGCCAACCGTCAGCGTAGAGTTGTTTCCTATGACGACTTTGGATCCGGAAATAGAACCTGCAGCGGCTTCTGCGCCGTCCTCTTGCGTCCCGCCTATCCAGACCGGATCGAGGTAGAGCGTACCGCCATTCAGGTTGATGCTTCTTGCGCTGAGATTAACAGATTCCTCTTCATTTCCCAGTTTCAGTATGATGCTGGAATCACCGGTGATGGCTTTGGCGACAGTAACATCACCAGTGACGACGGATGTTCCGCTTGTCGTCAGGTTCTGCTCCAGAGTCAGCGTACCGGTCTGGGATGTGAGGGCAGAGTCGGTCAAAGCGACATCACCCGTGACAGTCGTCTGTCCATTCGCTGCGATAGTACTGTTTTCCGCAGTCACATCAGCAGCGGCGTTCAGTGTCTGATTTTCTGCAACAGCGCTGTTGCCAATCGTAAAGGTAGACCCTTCCGCCAGATTAACTGAAGCCGTGCCGCTGTCGGTTGTAATGACATCCGTCGTTTCACTGTCGCCCAGTGTCAGATTCTGACCGCCGGCTACGGATACCGTATCCGCACCGCCCATATCAAGGGCGGCGACATTGAATCCGCGGTCCAGCGATGTCGTGTTGTCTTCCGAGGAAGGAGCGCCAATGGAAATGTTGCTGCCTTCCGTCGTCACGGTCACCGTATCGAGGGCAGCGGTATCTCCGATACTGCTGATCTGATCTGTCGTGAGCGTGTTGCTGATGCCCGTGGTATCCACGAGGTTGCTCGTCATGACGATACTGGTCGTGGAATCTTCCAGCGCATCCATGGTCTTCTGGATATTTGTAAGGTATGTATAGCTGTAATCATCCGAGAGGGAGAGCGTGCCTGCCTTGAAATTGACGGAATCCGCCGCGGTCTCGGTCAGACCGTTGTCCCCGGCTGTCGTTTCTGTGGTATCCCCATCGGTAAATACCTGGCCTGCTGTCGTAGCAAGTGTAGCCGTACCATCCAGAGTAAGCTTGCCGCCGCCCGTGATAGAGTCGGAGAGTTTTTCTGCCGTCAGCTTGCCGCTCGTCAGAGTCAGAGTACTGGTGTTGTCCACATTGGCCGTCGTCAGAGCGAGATCATTGCCGCCTAAGGAAACGGTCGATCCATTCGTGGAGGAAACCGTGCCGCCGATAGCAGCATTTCCTGCCGTGACAGTCGATGCATCGGAAGAGAGATCTCCGGCAATCGTCAGAGCGCCTTCTGCATCAACAGTCGTGCCATTTCCGACAGCAAAACTGCCTGTGTTTTCTGCTCCCTCTGCGTCTGCTGAACCGATGGTGAGTTCTGCCTCAGGTGCGATATAAATCTTCTGGAAATATCCCAGTTCGCCGACGGTATTTCCTTTCGAATAGACATTGAGCGTATTTCCTGTACTTGACGTGCCATAGCCGCCATAGAGAGCCGCGGTGCCATTCAGCACGCCGCCGGTAATATTGACTGTATTGTCCGATGCTTCGCCGCTAACCGTATAACCGGCAATAATTTGTGAACTGCTGATATGGCCGCTCTCCAGATCGATGGTATTTCCTGAAGCTGCACCGCTTCCCATCGTGAGGCCGCCATAAATGTTTCCTGATGCATCTCCCGAGTAGGCAGCGGCCCCGGAAATGGAGATCACGCCGCTGGCTGTACCGATTGTGCCGCGGGAAATATTGACTTCATTTGAGGACGCCCCGGAACTATCTGAATAAGCACCTGCTATATTGATATCTCCTCCGGTACTGCCATCCTCTGCAGCATTGATGGAACCTCCGGAAATGGTGATGGTATTGTTTGTCATAGTACTGCTGCCGGATCCTGCATTTTCCATATCGCCGGCAATCATGGATACGGAGCCACCGTGGGAATCGATTGTACCATTTTCCATGCTGATATGATTATCCGATGCCGAGGCTGCAAGCTTGTTGGCATAATACCTATGATTATATCCACCAAAAATATGTATTTTTGCGTTTTCGCCCATTCCGATCTTGCCGCCGGTAATGGATAACTGGTTGCCTTCCGTTACACCGCCGGGCTTATAACTTTCACCGGCAGCAATATTCAGGGCATAGTTAGCCTTCGTAGAGCCCAAGCTGCCGCCGGAAATTTCTAACGTGTTATTACCTGCCGTTGTCCCATAGCCGCTCACAATATGGGAATTGACTTCCAGACTACCGCCCTGAACATACAGGTGATTATCATTGGCCTGCCCGCCAGCTGTATTACGGCCAGCAAACACTAAACCCGTTATCGTACCAGATTTGATGGTAACAGTATTGCTGTTGGCACTGGCTGACGCTGACTGTGTACTGCCCCCGAATATTTGGTAAACATTCCCATCTTCCATGTCGAACAGCACTTCATTTCCCGATGCGTCGCCAGCCTTCGAGAAACCGCCATATATGCGTGGATAAGTATAATTTACCAAGGCGATAGAGCCGTCTGCCTCTTCACTGTCTGTAATTGATACTGTATTGTTCAAGGCTGCTCCGGCATCTTCCCCAGTTCCGGCCGCATTGGAATAGCCACCGTAAATAAGCTTGAGTTTATTCAGCGACGTTCCGGAAATATTGACGTGATTATCTTTGGCCATGCCTTTGGAGGTATAACCGCCATAAATCAAGGATGTATTACTGCTTCCTTCTGTAAAATTGACTGTATTTCCCGTGGCATTACCAGATGTCGTTACATGACCGCCGTAAACACTTCCCGTTGTATTTGTACCGCTCATGTTCACTGTATTACTTGCAGCATCGCCTGTACCAGTCTGTCCGCCAGTGATACTTCCATTTACTGTGCTGTCCTGGACACCGAGTGTATTTTTGCTGGCGCTGCCACTTCCGGTATAGCCGCCAGTGATTAACGATCCGCCCGTACTGCCCGTGAAAGTGACGCTGCTGCCCGAGCTTCCTGTCGTGCCATAACCGCCGTAGACTTCTGTCTTGCTTCCAAGCATGCTGTTCGTGACCGTCACTTTGCTGCCTGATGCTTCCCCGGAAGCCGAATAGCCGCCAAAGACATAGGCAGTTGATGTATCAGAACCGATTTTTGAATCATTGACTATAGATTTATTCCCCGTGGCATTTCCAGAATTTGTCCATCCGCCAATGGCATTATTGGCAAAACTGCCGCTTTCTACATCGACCGTATTTTCGCTCACGTCACCGCTGGGCGAATATCCACCATAAGCGGCGCCAGCAGCACTGTTATTCGAAAGCGTAACCTTATTGCCTGAAGATGTGCCTGCCGTCTGGATACGTCCGTTATAGACGAGTGTCGCTGTGCTGCCATCCAATGCAGCTGTATTTCCTGATACAGATCCACTTGCGGCCTGTCCTGCGCTGGCATAACCGCCCGTCTGCCCAGTAAGGGATACTGTATTGCCGGACGCATCGCCAGATCCGGTAAAGGCGCCGACAAAGACTGCATTAGGATTCAGGGCGGCTCCTGATACTTCGACCTTATTTTCTGCAGCATTACCTGAAGCGGTATAACCACCATACAGATAGGGTGCACCGCTGTCTTTGCCGATGGTGCCGCCGGTAACGTTGATATCATTGCCTGTCACGTCGCCGGAACTTTGCACAAAACCACCAAAGAGCTGCAACGCTGCTGCCGATGATGTATTCAACGTTCCCGACGAAATCGTCACTTTATTCTCCGAAGCTGCACCGGTCTTTACGATACCGCCCTCCACTTCGATGCCTTGGGCCGATGTTGAACCAATGTCAGCTCCATTAATTTCTACGCTGTTGCCGCTGGCAGTGCCGTTTTCATTGATTTGTGCGCCTTTGATCTGCAAAGTATCAGCACTGCCGGAAGCACCGATAGAACCGCCTGTCAGGCTGACACTGTTTTCTGAAGCCGTATCACTCGTACCATCTACATCTATATAAGCGCCGATCAGAATGTCATAGCCTCCCTGCGCATCCAACGTGCCGCCGGAAATAGCAACGGAGTTCTTCGAAATCGTACTGCCATGCCCCAGATCGTAAGCGCCATAGACGAAGTTAGCGCTGCCTTGCTCCTGGCCGAAAGTACCGCCGGAAATCTTCACTCTGTTACCGGAAATATTTTCATCGCTGCTCTGGGAATACGCCCCGATAATACGGTTGCCAGCTGCTACCGCGGTTTCCCCGAACGTGCCGCCGGAAATCGTTACACTGTTATTTGTATTCGCGCCACCGCTGCCGGACACGTTCGTGTTGGCACCAATGACAGACATACCTTTGGGTCCACTGCCAGAGGCAGCACCATTAATGATGCCTCCTTTAATAATGACCGCATTGTTGTCCGCACTGCCTGCATCTGCTTCACCTCCAACAACCTGTCCCATTGACCACGGCTGTATCGCTGATTGTCACCTGGTTGCCGATGACGTCTACATTTCCTTCTGTTCCTGTGAGATTCCAGTTATAGGCACCCCAGACGTACGTCGCCGATCCGCCGCTCATGGTTACCCTATTATTTTCTGTAGATCCGCCGGTGGTTCCTTTGTAACTCAATCCGGAACCTAAGGAGCTAAAATCATTAATCAAGGTTTGACCAAGGGAAGCAACACCTCCCACAGAAGCGCCGCCTGCCAGTTTGTAGACGGAACCTCCACTCATCGTGACACTGTTGTCCGAGGCCCCGCCATAGTCAGAAAAGCCGCCGACGGCTAATTCTGATACGCTGCCACCACTGAATGAAAGCGTATTCCTATTGGCATCACCGGCGCCGGAAATACCGCCAGCAATGACAGCGGCAGAGGACTGCACTGTATCCGAATTTCCCATGGATGCGCTGTTCCCGGTTACTGACCCATTAAGCGACAGTCCGCCCGCAGCCAGAGAATTGACTGTTCCGCCTGTAACGGCAATCGTATTCCCTGATACGCTGTCTGTGGAAATGCTGTCTGTCATACCTGATTCTACTGTTGTTATCGTACTTCCAGCCACCGCGCTTCCCACAGTGGTTCCTGATACGATGTTTAATGTGTTTCCATTGACCGTCCCGGTATCTTCATTCCCGGTCACCGTCCCGGAGCTGGATTCTGCAGTGACCGCGGCATAAGCCGGCGCACCACAAAAGCCCAGACTCAGGAGACTGGACATGATCAATGCCGTCATAATTTTACGGCGTTCTTGTTTCATTAATATTCCTCCCCTTTTATAAACCGCAAGCGGGGATGGCCTTCCACCACCATCCGCAAACTCGCTCTCCCAGAATCTTCTGAGTGGATCCTGCCGCAGCAGCACCCTTGCGGAACCGCGCCTCCTTTCCTTAAAGCATCCCTCTCATACGCCGGATACTTCTTCTTATTTTTTATATAAAGAATGGAATTATATAATTCCGTTATTATTTATATTTTACAACATTTTTGTGTAGTTATTTATAGTTTTGTTATAAATTCCGGAAAGATAGATTTGAGCGGAAGAAGATAAAACCAGACAACCGGACTATGTCCGGGGAGATGAACCCCTTTCAGCGCATGCGCGCCACTTTCCCCTAACGGGGACAGCTAAGCCTCGCTTTGCTCGAGAAAGCAGACACGGAAAAAGGACTCATTCACATAGAACGGGTCCTTTTTCGTAAAACGCGTTAATTCATTTAAAAGCTTCTGCTAACTGTCGCGAAGAGTGTGCCGCCTTCCTGCTTTCCGGTCCAGCCTGTGGCTTTGAGGTCTACGCCCCAGGGGTGGTCGCTGGTGACTTTGCTCTTCCAGCCGAGTTCGAGGAATTCGCTGGATCCTTTGACAGTCGGGGTGTCGGTTCTGTAGGCATCATAGAAAGCTCTTGCTTTGCTGTCAAATTCATAGTCCCAGCCGATGCCTGCGTAGAGGGAGCGGACTTTGTCGAAGTTTCTGGTCCATCTCATGCCCAGTCTTGTCCGGTAGGAGTTGATGTCGTCGAATTCGTACTTCGCTTCGCCGCGGCTGTTTCTGATGGTGGCGGTATCGCTTCCGAGGTGAGTCCAGAAGAATTTGCCGTAGAGGTCATAGGTGTCTCTGTCTTTGGCGTAGATTTTGCCTGCGCCTGCCTGGGCTGCGACGTACGGCGCGCTGCTGTCGTAGCGGAGGGCGGTGCTGTCGATGATACCGTGGAAGTCGCCTTTGAGGCGGCCGGCTCTGATAGCGCCTTCGTAGTACTTGCCGTCATCGAGGTCGCGTCTCAGGAGGACGCCTCCGCCGGTGTAGTGCTGGCGGCCGTCGCCTCTGGCTCCGTCGTCAAGGAAGCTGGCGTAGTTGCTCCTGCCGTATTCGAGGAACGGCATGACGGTGTCGATGGCTCCATCGCGGCGGATTCTCCGGATGAGGCCGACGTTGGCGGCCATGCCATTGCTGTCGATGTAAGAGCCCGTGTTGTAGTGGAGGTCGTAGCCGCCTACGATGGCATAGGGCACGAATTTCGCATCGACGTCATGGTCTTCTTTCCATGCGCCTTCTGCTGCATTGGAAACGAGATCGCCTGCGTTCTTGATGGTATTGATCCCGTTCTCACGGTCTTCCGGAATGATCTTGGTGTCCGGATGGATGGTGCCTTTTTCGTCTTTCGGGACATAGACGACGATGGTGTTGTCGTCCTGTTTTTTGACGGCTGCCTTGCGGTCGACGAAGCCGGCGTCGCTGACGATGTCTTTGCCGCTCATCATGCTGTATGATGTGCCGTCTGTCTTGATGCCGCCTGCATCATAGATGAGGTTGATGGCCTGTCCGGGCGCGAGTTTCGTCGTTTTCTCAATTCCCGCCTGGATGACTGCTTTGGAAACGTCGGCGTTTCCTGTGACGGTCACCATCGTTTCTCCTGCCGCTGTTCCTTCCGGGACGTAGAAGTTCAGGTTCTGGAAATAGCCGAGATTCTTCACGGTATTTCCTTTCGTATGAAGGTTCAGCGTGTTGCCGCTGCTTCCTTTTTCGCTGTAACCGCCGTAGAGGCTCATCATGGCGCCCAGGGTGCCGCCTGTGATGTTGACGGTGTTATTGTTCGCCTGTCCTTCTTCGGCAAAACCGCCGGCGATGGCGTTGTCATCGGCTTCACCAGTGCCTGATGATTCCGTGCCGATAATGCCGCCTGCGATGTTGACGGTATTTCCTATGGCATCTGACATGGCCGAGTGGCCGCCAAGGACGCTGTTCTTTACAGTGCCGTCATTGATGGTGACGGTGTTGCCGGAAGATTTGCCGCTTGTCTGCACTTCGCCATTTTTTTCATCAAAAGTATTCGCTGCTGCCGCTTCGCCGCCGACGACGGTGCCGATGGTGCTTGATCCATTGACAATGACCTGGTTGTTTTCAGCATCTTTCAGCTGCCCGGGCTGCGTAATCCAGCCCACCATGTAACCCGTCTCTCCGCCGACTGCTTCCATTTCCACGCTGCTGTCCGTAATGGTGACGATATTTCCCTTGGCCGAGCCGATCTGGCCCACGCCGCCGTACACACCCTTGACCTGGCTGCCCGTAATCGTTACCGAGTTGCTGCTGGCACTGGTGGATATGGGATCTGCTTCTGTACTGGTATCCGTTTCCGTGCTTTCCTCTGCAGAGACAGGCAGAACGCTCATATTCACAGTTGCAACAACGTTATTGCCATTCCCTACACGGCCGCCGTAGACGATTCCAGAGGAAGTGATCGTATCCAGTGTGACCGTATTGCCATCAGCATTGCCGGACTCGGTTTCCCCGCCTGCAATTTTCAAGCTGCTTGGGGTGGCGTCAGGCAAATTCAGAGAAACCCCTGACAGCGTGACCTGGTTGCCCGAGGCAGCGCCCTTCATAGACCTGCCGCCTGCGATCCAATTGTCCGTGGCATTGCTAAAGCTGACAGATGCTCCATCCGTTACGGAAAGCTTGTTGTTCGATGCATCTCCGCTCTCTAACGTATAAGCGCCGGCTAATGTATTAAGGGTGACAGTCCCTTCTCCGCTGATGGAAACGGTATTGCCGCTGGTAGAACCCGTGTACGTATTTCCGTACAGACTTGTAAACTCCGTATTTGTCAAAGGCTTCTCTGTGCCGTCCACAGGTCCGACCGTCACGGCAGCCTCTGCTGGAAGCACGCCAAAAGCGGCCCCCGCCAGACCGGACAATACAAGGGTCGCCAAAAGTTTGTAATTCTTTTTCATATAAGTCTCCTTCCCTCGAATTACTGGAAATAATATTCTACAGATAAACCGCCGTCAAAAGACAGGTCCTCTTCCCCAGAGCCCGGTTCCCTTCCCGCACTTCCCGGCACAGGAAAGGAAGCCTTACGTCTTCATCGGCAATCGTCTCTATTACTCATTATACACCATTTATATTATTTATAGGATTAGATTTATGGATGAGAGGAAAGAAAGGGGATTAAAAGCAGAGGAATGAAAAAAAAGGGCTCTTCACGGAAATTTGGGGGATGAATAATTTTTAGGTAAAGAATGGAATCGG
>OGDU01001587.1_pt1 | contig 17209 bp, 14 predicted proteins | sample 1570371 | NCBI WGS metagenome assembly OGDU01 (sample SAMEA2581977, study PRJEB24529) | metagenome | biome: Human gut stool | place: China | collected 2011
AAATTCTTTCTTTCCATAATCGTATGCTTTTTAAGTTTGATATTCTCTCTTTATTTTCTTGCAAAGTTATGGGATGCAGATATATCGAACAATATATAGTAGAAATATAGAAAATAATGCTATTTTTGTATCGTTATACAGAATAAAGCAACTGCTTTATTCTTAAAAATCACCTGTTAGAAGAATATTTTTCTTATGGATACTTTTGAGAAATTAGATAAAGTGGATTTGCAGATACTCCGTACTTTGCAAGAGTTGGCTGCGCGGGTCAGTCTTTCATCGACTCCTGTTTTCGAGCGCCTTAAACGTTTGGAGAGTGGGGGATATATAAAGAAGTATATCGCTGTGCTGGATGCCGAAAAGCTGAATCAGGGTTTTGTGGTCTTTTGCAGTGTCAAGCTAAGGCGGCTGAACAGGGACATTGCGGCTGAGTTTACCCGAATCATACAGGACATTCCCGAAGTGACCGAATGTTATAATATATCGGGCAGTTACGATTACTTGCTGAAGATCCATGCTCCTAATATGAAATATTATCAGGAGTTCATTCTGAATGTGTTGGGAACCATCGATAGCCTGGGTTCGCTGGAAAGTACGTTTGTGATGGCGGAAGTGAAGCACCGATATGGAATACATATTTAGTGGGAAGATTGATGTATTTCCTATTTTTGCGACTCTTTGTTTTCGGCTCAGGTTTCCGGTGGATTGCCGATAATGTCTCTGTATAAGCTGCCGTCATGGTCCTTGTATTTTGCGTATTGGTAGAGGCGGACCAGTATATCACTGTAATCAAGAATGGCTGTATTTGATTTCTGTGATAAATTGGTGCCCAAGATACCACTGCCTATGATACCGGGATTGTATAATACGGTGTCTTGTCTGATAGAGTTCATTATCAGTTCTGCACAAATATAGTCTTTAATCCTTGCCTCTTCTAGTCGGGTCGTGATGTATGAGTTCAGATGGCTTTTGTCATGTTGAGTCATAAAGCCGTACCATAATAAACACTTCATTCCTAAATGGGTAGCTTCTATTAATATATCCAGATAGGTTAGTCCCGATGTTCCTTTCTTATCTATCTCATAAGGATCGATATGAATGAAAGAATCTTTGGGGAGTGATGGCAGTAACTTCATGACCCCTTCGAGAGAATCAGTATTATATAGGTGGACGGATGTCTGTAGTTCCGCTTGCTTCGCATAGCGTTCCACATTATCCAAAGCACTCTTTTCTATATCGAAGAATAGAAATTTTTGTGCCTGTCTTCCTAATACCTCCATTGCTAAAGCCGGAGAACCTAAATAGTACCCTCTCTGCATTTCTGCATTTTCTATCTTATAGTAAATGGAGTCTTTTAGAACTTGATTGTCTTCCTCTACCGCTTTTTCTAAGAAATAGTAAATGCCATATTGCTGTTCCGAAGTCTGCTGCATCGGGTAGATGGCACAGGCAGAATTTGTTTCTACATAGACTTGTGGATGCTCGTTCCGAAGAACTTCGCAAAGTATCAGATGTTTCAGTACATCAGGCTGTTTGCCGAAATGAGTATAAGTTACCATGATACTAAAGGTTTATAGTGACAGTATAAATGCTATACAGCAAATATACGGGATAATTTTTAGATCCTTGCATCTGATTTCCAAAATTATCCTGTACATTTGTTATGTGATATGAACCTTATTTTTTTAACGCAATGAAATGGCAACGTTGTAAATAGCTTCGCTCTATATGGATGATGGACAATGGTGAAATCTGTTGTTCGAGTCTTATGTGGCTAAACAGGTCACCCGATATTTTATTATTTTATTTCAGAAACCTTATAAAGAAGCAATTACAATGAATACAAATATTTATCCGCGTACCAATGACCTTCAGACTGTCTATTTGAATGCTGTTATCAATAATCCTCATATAAAGGTTGGTGACTACACCATATACAATGATTTTGTAAATGATCCTGTTCAGTTTGAGAAGAACAATGTTTTATATCATTATCCTGTCAATGGAGACCGGCTGATCATAGGGAAATTCTGTTCGATAGCCTGTGGAGCTAAGTTTCTTTTCAACAGCGCGAATCATACGTTGAATTCTTTGTCGAATTATCCGTTTCCTATATTTTTTGAGGAGTGGCAGTTGGATAAGGGAAATATCACTTCGGCATGGGATAATAAAGGGGATATAGTGATTGGAAACGATGTATGGATTGGTTATGAGGCTGTTGTCATGGCGGGCGTACATATCGGTGACGGAGCGATTATTGCGTCGAGGGCAGTAGTCACCAAAGATGTACCTCCTTATACGATAGTAGGCGGGACCCCTGCGAAGAAAATCCGGATGCGTTTTGACGAAGATACGATTGCGCAATTGCAGGAATTGAAATGGTGGGACTGGAGTACTGATGAGATAGCTCATTATTTGCCTCATATCATGAATGGGGATATGGAGGAACTTATGAAATAAAAAGTATCATAGCGACATAGAATGGAAGCTCCAATAAAATCTATGTTTCATAGATCCTATTGGAGCTTCCTTTTTATAATCTTTCTTTTAGATACTTATTGATACATCTCCGGTCCCAATTTATCCCTCGCTTGACAATTTTGGCCGGTATACCTGCAATGATTACATTCGGCTCATTAAATTCTTTTGTTACGATGCTTCCCCAACCAACGATACTGTTGTCCGCTATCTTCACATTCTTGCCAATCTTGCTATCTTTCCCTATCCATACATGCTTGCCGATTTCTATGCACTTGGCAAAATTGATCGGTTCACCCTTTAAATCTGTTATTGTATGTGCATCAGTACACCATATATCAATTCCCCAGCTTAACTGACTGTCATCTCCAATACTAACATATGAGTCATCTTCCTGCAAATACAATGTAACCCCATTGATTACAACACGGTTTCCGATGTCTATCCGGCAATTGTTGGCTGTTCTTGAAACACCGGCACCCAGTCCCGGCAGCTGTCCGATGATTAGTTTCAATCCTGTCATACCTAATATGGTAGAATATCGTAGGATGATTGTTCCCATATTTACGATATTATTATCTCCTTTTACGATTAGCAGAAATCCGTTGCTAAGCAGCAATTCTTCCGCACTTTCTTCAGTGTCGAAATACATTGAGATACGATTGTTGTTTCCTGTGATTGTGATGTTGGCCTGATTAATAATCTTATTGAATTTGTCATTCTGAGAAGAAGTGCAATCAATTCTGTTATGTGGGAATATTAATGTAAATTCGTTGTTCTGTCCGGTAATATTTTCCATTTCATTCTAAGTTTTATAGTTTATATTCGTACCTTTTTGATACGACTTTCCACAAAGATACGAAAAGGAATAGTCAAAGATTCATTAGGTGGTTCTTTTTCTTTGTTTGTATTCTTATGGAGATTTCCATATCTTTTCTGTGCTGCTTTGATTTACTCCGTTGCCCGATATTCGTTCGTTCCTGCACCGTTATGAACTAGTTCCGAGTTTACGTAGATTTACTTTTTATGTTTAATGGATGTAAGATTAATGCTGCAATGTTTTATTCGTCTGACAGTTGTTTCTTTTTCGTCTGACAGTTGTTAGACGAAAGAATAACAGTTGTCAGACGAAAGTTCAACAGTTGTCAGACGAATAAGGTTATATAAACCGAGCATTAGATGATTGCATACAGCAAATTAATTTTAAGAGAGACTGGGATTAGTTCGTTACGATGCGTTTCAGTGAGTTGTTATTTACCGTTTGAAATATTTATTTCTCTCTGTGATTACATATTTCCGCTTTATTTCTCTATTTTATAAAAGTAAAAATATTCATTCTTTTGTTGGGCGCTTTTTATAGTCAAAACGTATTCAAATTAGAGTATTTAATAAATTTCAATATCAAATTTAAAATCAAAGAATATGAATTATCCAAAAGCGATACTTCTTTCATTGGCGTTATTGGCTATGCATTCGCTTAACGCAGAGGTAGTCACATACCCTGCTGGGGTCGGGGTGAAAACCTTAAACGATTTTTCTGTGGAAGTGCGTCAGGGTAGCGGACCGTGGTTGCCCGTTGACGTTTATCCTGTTAAAGTTGATAGGGTTGATGAAAAAGGGCATAACGTGGAGGTTGCCTCCATTGCTTATTTCGATTTTGACGGAATGGTAGATGTGCGAGTAATCAGCAACAAAGAGAGAGTCAATAGTGCGAGAGTACGTCCTTTAAGCTATAAGATAACACCGGATTGTGTTGGAGACACAGTGACATTCTCACTTTCGCGTCCTCGCAATCTCTCAGTAGAGGTCAATGGAGATATTTTTCACAATCTTCATCTTTTTGCGAATCCGATTGATAAATTTCGTCCTTCCGATAAAGAAATCCAAAGGGCTCTCAAGAAAAAAAAAGGGTCCAATTTGATTTATTTTGGTCCCGGTGTGCATAATCTTCCTAATGATACTCTATTTGTCCCCTCAGGAACTACTGTTTATATCGATGGGGGAGCTCGTGTTTATGGCAATATATTCACGGAAGGAGCACATGATGTGAATATTTTCGGGAGAGGCGAGGTACACCCTGATGGCAGGGGAGCCGGTGTTTGGGTCAGACGTTCTAAAAATGTCAGGATCGACGGAATTGTGGTTTCGCAACTCCCCATAGGACAATGCGATTCGGTAGAGTTGACGAATGTGAAATCAATCAGCTATTATGGTTGGGGCGACGGAATGGATGTTTTCTCAAGCAGTAACGTGATATTAGATGGGGTTTTCTGTCGTAATAGTGATGACTGTGCCGCAGTTTATGCTTCTACGCAAGGATTTAAAGGGGGAAGCAATAATGTATTGGTGAAAAATGCGACACTTTGGGCTGACGTGGCTCATCCAATCAATATCGGAGGACATGGAGATCCGAACGGCATGGATACAGTGCAGAACGTCACTTTTAGGAATATCGACATTCTTGATCAGGCAGAAAAACAGATTGATTATCAGGGATGTCTGGCTATAAATCCAGGCGACAATACATTGGTGCGTAATATTACGTTCGAGAATATTCGGATTGAAGATTTTCGTAACGGACAGCTTGTGAATTTCAGAATCAGTTTCAATCCGAAGTATTGTGTCTCTACTGGCAGAGGTATTCAGAATGTGCTTGTTAAGGATGTTACTTACAATGGATCGGGTGAAAACTTGTCGATCATTGCAGGGTATGATGAGAATCACAAGATATCTGGTATCAGGTTTGTGAATCTTGTGGTCAATGGGCGAAAGATTACAGACGACATGCCTGGGAAGCCGAAATGGTATAAAACCGGAGATATGGCCGGTATCTTTGTTGGAGAACATGTAGAAAATCTCTCTTTTGAATAGAAACGAAGCAGACAGAATGTTAGAAATGGCGCCACATGCCAAAAACTGTCATGCGGTCAGAAGGAAAGATTATACTTCAATTTTTATCACAATATAGATAAAAATTGAAGTTTTTTATCTATGTTGCAGCCGATTTTAGAAAAAGAAGTTTGGAATGAACAATAAATACGAAGAACGGCTGGGAACAGAACGTATGTTACCGCTTGTTTTTAAGATGGCACTCCCGGCAGTGGCTGCACAATTTGTCAATCTGCTTTATAGCATTGTGGACCGTATATACATCGGGCATATTCCGGGAATTGGCACCGATGCGCTGGCGGGTGTAGGGGTGACTACCTCTCTCATTATACTGATTTCTTCTTTTTCGGCAATTGTCGGCGGCGGTGGTGCTCCGTTGGCCGCCATTGCACTCGGACAGGGCGACCGTGTACGAGCCGGAAAGATATTGGGAAACGGGTTTGTTCTGCTGATATTGTTTACTTTGCTGACTTCTGTCATTGCATATACTTTTATGGAACCTATTCTCCTCTTTACAGGAGCTTCGGAAAACACCTTGGAATATGCGGTTGACTATCTTTCCATTTATCTCTTGGGAACGATATTTGTCGAAATATCCACCGGGTTGAATAGCTTTATCAATGCTCAGGGACGTCCTGCCATTGCCATGTTTTCAGTTCTGATCGGAGCCTTATTGAACATCATTCTTGATCCTATTTTTATTTTCTGGTTTGACATGGGCGTGAAAGGTGCCGCTTTGGCTACAGTACTTTCCCAAGCATGCAGTGCGGTGTGGGTGGTAAGTTTCCTCTTTTCCCGACGTGCCTCTCTGCCTTTGGAGAAACGATATATGGGACTGGACCGGAAGATTATCCTTTCCATATTAGCTTTAGGAGTATCCCCCTTCATTATGGCAAGTACGGAAAGTCTGGTTGGGTTTGTCCTCAATAGCAGTCTGAAGGAATTTGGAGATATCTACATCAGCGCATTGACGATTCTGCAAAGTTCGATGCAGTTTGCCAGTGTACCGCTGACCGGATTTGCGCAAGGATTCGTTCCGATTATAAGTTATAACTTCGGGCATGGTGACAAGCAGCGTGTGAAAGATTGCTTCCGTATTGTGCTGGTAACCATGTTTTCCTTCAATTTGATATTGATGCTTTTCATGATTCTCTTCCCTTCGACGGTTGCCTCTGCTTTCACCAGTGATGAAAGACTGATAGAAACTGTACGTTGGACAATGCCCGTTTTCTTGGGTGGCATGACCATTTTCGGCTTGCAACGTGCCTGTCAGAATATGTTCGTTGCATTGGGGCAGGCCCGAATCTCTATCTTCATTGCTCTGTTGCGTAAAGCTATCCTGTTGATTCCGCTGGCGTTAATTTTGCCGAACTTTATGGGAGTAACCGGAGTGTATGCAGCTGAGGCTATATCTGATGCGACTGCGGCCATCTGTTGCACGTTATTGTTCTTTGGGCAGTTCCCTAAAATTCTGGGAAGGATTAAAGGGAATACTTTGCGTGTGGAGTAATCGTTTCTTTGTATTTTATTTTTTTTACTTCACAGATATGCATGGCATTACGGTTGTATTCTGACTGTTATCTCTCTCTTTATCTCATTTCCTGTGCGTAAATGTTGATTTATCCGGATATCTGTACCTGTTAATATATAGAAAAGTGTGTCTGTTTGCCAGGCGATGGTACCGGCTATCCTCTGATATAGGATTTCTCTTTTCATTCTTATTCTGTATCCGGCAAAGATACAAAAAGGATGTTTGTATCCTGGCAGGAGGTAAAAGGTGAATCTAAACCGGATATTTTTCAATTGTGTGAGTAACTGTGGCAGTCGGGCTTTTGGGAAGAAGCAGTTGTAGCCTGCGAATGGGCGTATCGTTCTCGTAGAAATTAATGAGATATTCGATTTTGTTACGAAGCATCGTTCTGCAATGCCTCGTACAGCTTACCGGTCGGTATGCACTGGAGAAAATGCCTAAAGATATGAGAGCGGAAGCTATGAAAAAATAGCTTCCTTTTCCTTCCTTTACTCTGCTTTTCTGTTTGGTTTTCGCTTAATAAGCAGAAGCCGTTCCATATCATTGAATAGTTTTGTGTCCTTTAATTTAAACATGATCTTTTTCCCGTCGTGAAAAGTGGTAGCTGCATCATAGATCATCTGTACCTCGTTTGAAAACTGTCCCCGCTGAATTTCAAATTTGGCACGTTCATCTTTTCCTAAGATAACCATAAATCCCAGAGTCTTTTCCTTCGCATATAAAGCACAGAGGGTTTTACCGCCTTTGCGGTATTTGTATTCATACGTCCACGCTTTGCCGCCATGGTTCCAAAGTAGCTCCATTTCGTAGCTCTTCTCGATGCGCTGGCAGAGTGAGTTCCATACATCATAAAGGTCTGTTCCTATCAGATTCTCTATATCTTCGGAAGTCGGTATTTGAAAAGGTTCTTTCATGGTATTTGCTGTTTTATCATATATGCTGCAAAGATAGGATGATCTTTTAGTAAATCGTTGTCCAATATAGGCATCCTGGGTTATGATTATTAGGAGAAGTTCCATTTTCATCTACATTTCAGTCTTTTTTCCATTTTCATTGTACTCTTTCAAATATAGCAATGAGATTCTAGAACTAAGATGTAAAGACATATTCCATACTTCACCTCAATTATAATTTTAAAATTCAATCTATTTGTTGAGAAAAATAAAATATGCTGAAGAACGTTATTGTGTGTTTTGTAAAAGACAGTATATCAAACAGTTATAAATTTCTATTTTTGGTTTAAAACCAACAGGTCGTTCCTTTAAAACCAACGCCCCATTTCTTTAAAACCAAGAGGGCATTTCTCGGTGAGAAACGGAGGATTGGTTAGAAACTAGATATAAATTTAGGATAAATATTTAAATATTTCAAATAGGTCATTTGTTTTTGTAAGTAAGGTGATGTAGTAATTTGTTGTATTGAGGCAGGAAAAATGAGAATTGCTTTAGCACAAAATAAATAAATTCCAAAGATTTTACTTACATTTGTTTCTATAAATAAAATGTAAGTGAAAAACATGAGAAAACAACTATTAGTATCACTCCTTTGCTGCCTTCTTGTTTCGGCTGCGTCATTGGCTCAAAGCTGGAAACCTTATGAACAGGCTGCGAAGGGGAAGACTTACGAAGCATCCGATTGTGTGACACTGTTGGATAGTACATCGGTATCTGTTCAGCCTACAGGACAAGGGTCGTTTGCTGTATGCAAAGTGATAAAGGTACAGACTCCGAGGGGAGCAGTGGATAATCGGGTGATTAAATACGATTATGACCCTTTGACTGCTTATGCCGAATTTAAACGTGTAACCATCCATCGTGCCAATGGAAAAGTAGATGAACTTGATGTCAGGAAAACCTGTGATTATGCTGCTCCTGCGCGTGCTATTTATTGGGGCGCAAGACAAATCATGATTGAAGTGGGCGCCTTGCAGCCGGGTGATATTGTGGATTACGAAATAGCCAAGAAAGGCTTTACCTATGCGTTGCTTGCAGCCGGTAATGAAGATGAATCACGCTTTATTCCGCCTATGCGCGGACAGTTTTATGATATTGTTCCTTTTTGGAGCAGTACTCCTACTGTACGTAAAGTTTATGTAGTAAGCATTCCGATGGAGAAGGAACTTCAGTTTCAGTTCTATCAGGGTGAGTGCGCATCATCCATGCGTTATGAAGACGGTCGCAAGAAATATAGCTTTGCGATGGATGATATGATGCCTTTCGTTAAAGAGCCAAACATGGTAGACCTTTTCGATGCAGCTCCCAAACTGATGATGTCTTCCACTCCCCAGTGGAAAGACAAGTCGTTGTGGTTCAATAAAGTGAATGAAGATTATGGAAGCTTTGATCCATTGCCCGAAGCACAGAAAAAAGTGGATGAACTGATAAAAGGCAAGAAGACCGAAATGGAAAAAATAGCTGTGTTGACTCATTGGGTGGCAGATAACATCCGCTATTCCGGCATCTCGATGGGAAAAGGAGAAGGATTTACACTTCATAATACTAAAATGAATTATACTGATCGTTGCGGAGTCTGCAAAGATATAGCAGGTACACTGATTTCGTTCTTGCGCATGGCTGGTTTCGAAGCCTATCCTGCCATGACGATGGCAGGCAGTCGGGTAGAAAGTATTCCTGCCGACCATTTTAATCATTGTGTGGCAGTGGTGAAACTGAGCAATGGAACATATATGCCTCTTGATCCGACATGGGTTCCTTTCTGCCGCGAGTTATGGAGCAGTGCCGAACAGCAGCAGAACTATCTGCCGGGTGTACCCGAAGGTTCTGATTTGTGTATCACTCCGGTTTCGGCTCCCGAAAACCATTATGTACGTATCAAAGCCGACAACCGCTTGGAAGCAGATGGTACACTACGCGGTACTTTTACCCTTACAGCCGAAGGACAGAGTGACAGCAATATCCGTCGCATCTTTACCACCGGCTTTCAGAGCGAATGGAAAAGCACGATGGAACGTCAGCTGTTGGCCATCTCTCCCAAAGCCAGATTGTTGAGCGTAGACTATGGAAAAAATCCCAAAGACTATCAGGCTGCACCTATTAAAATCACTTTTCGTTATGAAATACCCGATTATGCCTTGAAAGGAGAGGGCGAGATGTTTTTCCGTCCGATGGTGATGAATAACCTTTATAATCAGGTACGATCTTATATGTGGATCGATACTTCGGTAGAAAACCGCAAGTATGGTTTCAAAGATGCTTGTTCCCGTTTGGTCGAACTGGATGAAACGGTTCAGCTTCCGGCAGGATACAAGCTGGTGAGTGCGGTCAAGGATGAAACCATGCAAGGAGTGGGAGCCGATTTTGAAGGTTCGTTGGTACAGAAAGGAAATAAAGTGTTGCTCCACAATCGATTGGCTTTGAAGAAGCGTGTTTATGAGGCTTCTGATTGGGAAAGTTTCCGCAATGCTGTGAATGCCCACAAGGCGTATGGTGAATATTTGGTGATTAAAAAGTAGAGCAGAATGAAAAATACATATTATTATATAGTTACGCTGGCGATGTTGATTCTGGCATTTCCGGTGAAAGCGGCATCCGAAGCTGAATTTGGGAAATTGAGCAAGGCTTATACGTTACACGCTGACGGCAGTCAGGAAATGCGTGTGCAAAAAGAGCTGACTTTGTTTACTCATGCAGCGATGAACCGTGTGTATGGAGAGAGTTTTATCATTTACAATCCGGAGTTTCAGACACTGAAGATACACGATTCTTATACTCGTCAGAAAGACGGTACTATTGTGAAGACTCCCGAAAATGCCTTCGTTGAGGTGCTTCCTTCCGTAGCGGCAGATGCTCCGGCTTATAATGGTCTGAAAGAGATGGTAGTCGTTCATACGGGACTGGAATTGGGAGCTACCATTTATCTGGACTACTCCGTCGTTACCCGTCCGGGATATCTGCCCGAACTGGATGTGTGCGAGCAGGTGGAAGAGCTTTCCCCAATCAGGGAATATGTGTTTTCGCTGTCAGTGCCCGAAAGCAAACCTCTGCATTATGAATGGTTGAATGGAAAAGCTGCTCCGGTGGTGAAAACTGCGGATGGCATGAAAACAGTGACCTGGACACTGAAAAATGTGCAACCGCGTCCTTATTCACTTGAAGTTTCTTTGCCGGCAGGTAATGTACAGGCTGTTGTGGCGTCCGCTTATGCTTCAAAGGCTGATGCACTGAAAGTGATAAAACAACAACTGGAAAGTAATGAAAAGGATGTTTCCGAATTAGCACAGAAGCTGACTGCCAGTGTACAAACCACAGAACAAAAGAAGGAGTTACTTACTGCTTATGTAGAAGGATTAGGAAATTGCCGTCTGACCTTGTTGCAAACCGGATACCGTTTGCGTCCGGTCTCCGAAGTGATCCGTTCGGCATACGGAACTGAAGCGGAGAAGGCTGCTTTGCTGGTTGCCTTGCAACAGGCGGTAGGCATCCGTGCGGAGATAAAAGCGGCTTTTCCTAAAACAGAAGATAAAGATGCAGCCGGACTTGCCGCTGTCAGCGGATTGTTTGTGGCCAATAAGGGGATTGCTGATATACAGAATTTTGTTTCTGTAGTTGATCTGAATGCTCAGCCGATAATTTTAGAGCAGGTTTCTCATGTTGTTTCACGAACTGATACCTTGCGGGTGAGCGATAAAACCGGAAAGGCATTGGCTGATGGTTATCGGAAATTCGACTTACCACAGGCTCGTGGTGGATGGGCAAGTTATGATGGACGTGTGACGGCTCTGAATACAACTCGTCCTGTTAACCTGCTTTTGCGGTATTTGCCTGATGAGGCTTATACCTATATCATAAAGATTGATGAAGGAATGAAACCAGTGGTTGTGCCGACTAACAAAAAGATTGAAAATGCTGTCGGCATCATGGAAGTTACAGTGAAAAAGGCGGAGGATAAGATAAAGATAATCCGTACCTTGAAACTGAAAAAACAATTGATAACTCCGGATGAATATCCGGCTTATTATCGCTTGATGGCGGAATGGATGGATACCAATGGCAATAGCCTGTTGTTTCAGACTGCGAAGTAAATCTGACAAGCATATTGTTCATTTTGAAATAGTGGTAACATACAATATGTTGACTTTTATGGCTAATTATGTCGGAAAGGCCGGAGATTTAAGATACAATGATCCAATCTGCTGAAAGGACAGAGATAAGAAAATATAAATCTTCTTATCTCTGTTCTTTACTATATCATATAGCAAACAGGCTGCTAAATCAGTTCGTGAATTTCTTGAATATGGAGATTCAGATGATCTAAATATCCTTCTATCATTTCTTTTAAAGTGATTTTTGTCCCTTCGAAGTCACACCAGTAACTATCAAGCTTTGTTTGATCTACCGACTTTATTACCTGAATGATATGTAGATTAAAGAATTTCCATAACTGAATCAGATTATTCCAGTCCGTATGCTGATAATCCTGCAAGGCTATCCACAGATCGATAATCAGGAAAGAAAAGCAGGTCCTTACTGTATTGCAACCTGATCATCCGTTGATGATTGTTTGAGGCGGAATCAATCAAATGGCCGAGAATTTGTTTGATAGTACGATTCTGCCTGTTACGTTTTTGTGTGATTGTCTCTTCCGGCAGGCTGGTTAATACTTTTTCTTCTGTCTCTATAACATTATAAATCCCTTCTGTTATTGGGGAAAAATCAAACTCTGGCATAATTCCTCTCTTTCTGTTTTAAAGTTTCTTTTGCACAACTGAGCAATAATGCAAATATAGACAAATGAATGAAATATATGTGGAATTACATTTTATAAAAGCAAACTTGTTTGTTATTCTGATTGTTAGGAGAACATCTTTTCCATATAACCTTTATATTTGCATGATATTAGAACCAACAATTATATAAAAAAGATATGAGAACAGCATTGGCAGCATTAGGAGTTTTGTGTTTCATGGGAAGTTGCTCGTCAGGTATGACAAGTTCAAAAGGCATTGTTTGTGATGCGACCATGAATACAGTGGCGATTGTTACAGACAAGAATGATACTCTTTCATTCAGTACGATGAACACGAATAAAGAAGAAGTCGATGGCTTGCTTCTGAATGATACTCTGGAAGTATTCTATACCGGTAAATATACACCGGGGATGCAAGCTTCAAAATTAGTCCAGTATCCGCAATCTCCCAAACTTGGAGGCGATCGGGATGAACACGGTTGTATCGGCTCTGCCGGATATGTATGGTGTGAAGTGCAGCAAGACTGCATCCGGTTGTTTGAAAAAGGTATCCGGACGGAAGCTGTTGATGGAAGCACTGCTTCTGCTTTCATTGTGTTCAGCCCCGATTCCACACGTCTGGAACTTTTCTTCTCTGATGATCAACCGAATGAGATTTTGGAGAGACGTGGCTTACCTTCAGGAGGCTATGCATGGAATGTGGAAGATGATGATACGAAAAATGTACGTTTCGTAGATGGTGTATGGACAATCAGCCAGAGAAATAAGCTGATTTATAGCCAGAAAGCCGGAAACTGACCGCAAACGACCGATTGCCCGGCAGGTGGTTTATGTTGTAATACTTCTGATAGTCAATTTGGAATAGACATTTTCAGCGTACTGTCTGCCTATGGGGATCGTTGCCGAACATCCTTTCAATGTTATTTCCCGTTTCGAGAATCGTTCTATTTTATTGATAGATATAATGTAAGAGCGATGTGTACGCAAAAAACGATCTTTAGGAAGCATTTTCTGTATAGCTTTCAAACTGGTACGGGATAGTATATAGTTACCGCTTGTACGGAAAATTTTTGTATAATTCTCCATCGCTTCGATATAAAGGATATCGGATGTGGTAACGGATATGTTATTGTATTCTTGCTTTATAATGATATTTTCCGGTACTTTGTTGCGCTTCGCTTCTATAAAGCGAAGTGCTTTTTCTACTGCTTTCTCAAATCGTTCATAGGCAAAAGGTTTATGCAGAAAATCTACTGCATCAAGTTCAAAACCATTCAGAGCATATTGTGCATGAGCTGTTGTGAAAATCAAGCAACTTTCGGGAGGCAGCGCATGAGCGATGTCCAGCCCGCTGGTGCTATTCATTTCAATATCCAGAAAAACCAGATCCGGTTTGCACCGGCCAATCTCTTGCAGTCCGATAAGCGGTTCGCTGAAAGCTGTCAGTTCCAGTCCGCCTTTTCGTTCGCAGAACTGTCTGATAATGAGCAATGCGATGGGTTCGTCGTCAATAGCGATACAACTAATCTTTTTCATCATAACTGAATACTGAGCCGGATTTTAAACTGGCGGTTTTCTTCTTTCATAATCAGGGTAAAACGGTTGGGATAGAGTAATTCCAAGCGTTTGCGACAGTTTTCTATGCCGATGGCATGAGGGTTAGCATGATTTTCTTTCATAACCGTATTTTCGGTTTCAAAGAGAAGTTCTCCCTTTTTCACTGTGATACGAATAAGAATCAGGCAGTCTACATCCGATGAAACCCCGTATTTGAAAGTATTCTCAACGAAAGTAATGAGAATCATCGGAGGAATCTTCGCGTGTTCGTCATCTATTTGGGTTTCAAATACCACTTGTGTATGCTTGTTTAATCGCAGTGACTGCAAATCGACGTATTGACGGATATATTCTACTTCATTATTTATGGAAATTGTTTCCATAGTGGTCTGAGCATACATATATTTCAGAATATTGGAAAACTTGATGAAAGCCGATTCCGTTTTATCTGATTTGGTTAGTACCAGCCCGTAAAGAGCATTCAGTGTGTTAAAGAGAAAATGCGGGTTGATCTGTGCCTTGTAGAGTGCAAGTTCTGCCCTGTTTTTCTCCGCTTCAATTTCCTGTTTGGACAGTATCTGACGAAAAAGTTCGAAAATCAGTTCGATAGAAAGGCTGAAGCCTGTAACTACAAGAAAGAAAAACCATACGGTTTGCGACCGCAGGTGTTGCCGGGCTTTATGGATTAAAGGGTCTAGCTTATTTGGTTCCGGTGGGTAAGGGAATTGGGTAAGTAGCAGGGTGATAATGACAAGTATTCCCATTAGTAGAAGGATATGTCCGAATTTCCGTTGCATGAAGAGCCTTGGCAGTCTGGCTTTGCGGTAAACGAAGTATAGGCCGTAAAGATAGACAATGAGTGTCAGCATAAAAACAGTGTGATGTACAATCCATCTGTCCACCGGTACCAGCATGATGATAGGCGGCATTATGACCAGGCAGAACAGCAGGTCAATATAAATAGGGATATTGGTTCGTTTCATATTCTCCTTACTATGGATTTAACTCCCGGCAGTATATTTTGTCACTTCTTTGCAAAGATAGAAGATTGTTTTGAAAACCCAATCATTCTTCTTTTGTCGTTCGTCATCACATTTTTGCTGTTCGTCACTACATCTTTATTTTATTGTTTGATAATTCCTAGATTTGGTCAATCGCGTTGATTACTGAATGAACTGCTTATGAATCATTAACAATCATTTTAAATAAAGTCACAATGAAACAACTAATCATTTTTGTCGTGCTTTGCTTGCCGTTGCTATACTCCTGCGGAGCTCCGCAACAGCAGGAAACAGACACTGCGTACAAGACGCTTACCATCAAATCCGGCGATCAGATCCTGAAAACCGGTTATACAGCTACTCTTCGAGGACGGCAGAATGTTGAAATCCGTCCGCAGGTAAGTGGAATTATCACCGAAATATGTATTAATGAAGGTGATGCTGTCCATAAGGGACAGACACTTTTCATTATCGACCAGGTTCCTTATAAAGCAGCGTTGGAAACAGCAGTGGCTAATGTAAAAAGCGCGGAAGCCAAACTTGCTACGGCTAAGTTGACCGCAGATAGTAAAGCCGAACTTTACAAAGAACAGGTAGTATCTGAGTTTGACCTGCAAACAGCCCGGAACGAACAGATTGCTGCTGAAGCTGCATTGGCACAGGCGAAAGCACAGGAGGTCAATGCACGCAATGATCTCTCTTATACTGAAGTGAAAAGTCCGGTGGACGGGGTAGCCAGTATGATTCCTTATCGTGTAGGGGCGTTGGTGAATGATAGCGAGGTATATGCTTATTTTTCGATGACAGAAAACCAGATTCTTGATTTTGTACAGCAGTATGGTTCACTGAAAAAGGCGATAGAACATCTGGATAAGGTAGAATTGACAATGAGTAACGGAAAGACTTATTCCTCTTTAGGAAAAGTGGATGCTATCAGTGGTACGATAGATGAGGGGACAGGAGCGATCAGCCTGCGTGCCGTTTTCTCTAATCCTGATCAGTTTTTGCGTAATGGTGGAAGTGGTACGGTAGTTGTCCCGACAGTAAAGAAGCAGTGCATCATCATTCCCCAGGCAGCTACTTATGAATTACAGAATCGTATATTTGTTTACAAGGTGGTCGACAGTAAAGCACAGTCTGCTCCTGTAGAGGTATTCCGGTTGAATAACGGCACGGAGTATGTTGTTGAGGACGGACTTGCACCAGGCGACGTAATCATAGCCGAGGGTGCCGGACTAGTACGTGAGGGAACAATAATCAAGAGTGGGTCGACTAAAGAATAACATGACGATATGAAAATCAGAACATTTATAGACCGACCTATTCTGGCAGGAGTTATTTCGGTTGTTTTCTTAATTATCGGATTGATAGGACTTTCACAGTTACCTGTTGAGCAATTCCCGGAAATTGCGCCTCCTACCGTCAGTGTTTCGGCCAACTATACCGGGGCCAATGCGGAGACAGTGCAGAAAAGTGTAGTCGTACCGTTGGAGGAAGCACTCAATGGAGTGGAGAATATGATGTACATGACTTCCACAGCTTCCAATACAGGGGCGGCAAAAATTACAGTTTATTTCCGGCAAGGAACCGACCCCGATATGGCAACAGTCAATGTGCAGAATCGTATTGCTACAGCCCAGGGCTTATTGCCGGCCGAAGTGACCCGAAGCGGTATCACTGTCCGCAAACGTCAGACGAGTAACATTAAGGCATTGGCACTATATAGTCCCGACAGTTCTTTTGACGAAAGTTTTCTGAATAATTACCTGAAGATTAACATAGAGCCCCGTCTTTCACGTATTGCCGGTGTGGGTGAAGTGAATGTGATGGGGGCTGACTACTCGCTGCGTATCTGGCTCGATCCCGGAAAAATGGCCAAATATGGTTTGGTGCCATCTGATGTGACTAAGATTTTGGATGAACAGAATCTGGAAGCTCCTACAGGGACACTCGGAGCAGAGTCAAAGAATACTTTTCAGTATGTACTGAAATATCGTGGTCGTTATGAAGAAGAAAAAGATTATGGAAATCTGGTAATCCGTTCGCA
>OGDU01001601.1_pt1 | contig 17100 bp, 13 predicted proteins | sample 1570371 | NCBI WGS metagenome assembly OGDU01 (sample SAMEA2581977, study PRJEB24529) | metagenome | biome: Human gut stool | place: China | collected 2011
TGGTATAGAATGAGATGGTTCCGTCCTGCAGGTCCGAGATCAGTTCGACCTTGTACTGGTCGCCCTTCTCGGTGAAGGTCTTGAGCGCTTCGGCCTTGGGGACCTCGCGGCGGACGAGCTGCTCTTTGTTGCGGGACAGCTCCTGCATCTTCTGTTCGATCTTCGGAAGGTCGGCCTCGGTGATCGGCGTCGGCGAATCGACGTCGTAGTAGAAGCCGTTTTCGATGGCGGGGCCGATGCCGAACTTGATGCCCGGATAGAGGGCTTCGAGGGCTTCGGCCAGCAGGTGCGACGAGGTGTGCCAGAAGGCGTGCTTGCCCTCTTCGTCGTCCCATTTGTAGAATTTGACCGAAGCGTCCTCTTCGATCGGGCGCGTCATGTCCACCGTCGCGCCGTTTACCGCGGCCGCGAGCGAGTCAGCAGCTAAACGAGGGCTGATGCTCTCTGCGATCTGATACGCAGTAGTCCCTTTGGCATATTCACGTACGGAGCCGTCGGGAAAAGTGATTTTGATCATTTTGTTGTATAAATTAAGTTTTCGGGGCCTTCGGCGCTTCCACAATTACGAGACGGAATACGCCTCCGGGTTGCCCGGTGTTTTTGTTCGGGTCTTTGTCAATCCTCCTTTTCGGTCTGCGGCAGGTCCTTGACCGAGACGTCGCGGCCGCCGCGGTCGCGTTCGGCGCGTTGCAGCGGATTGCGCGTCCATTCGGCCCATGCGCGGCGGTGCTCCGCGATGTCGATGGCCGCATAGATCGCATTGCGCATCGACTGCGGGTCGGCCTTGTCCTTCCCGGCGATGTCGAAGGCCGTGCCGTGGTCGGGCGAGGTGCGCACGGCCGAAAGCCCCGCCGTGAAGTTCACCCCGTCGGGCGACAGGCTCTTGAAGGGCGCCAGCCCCTGGTCGTGGTACATGGCCAGGATGCCGTCGTACTTGGCGTATCCGCCCCCGGCGAAAAGCCCGTCGGCGGCAAAAGGCCCGAAGGCCAGCACGCCTTTCGAAAACGCCTCGACAATGGCCGGGCGGATGATCTCCTGCTCCTCGCGTCCCAGCAGTCCGCCGTCGCCGGCGTGGGGGTTGAGCGCCATGACGGCGATGCGCGGCTCGACGATGCCGAAGTCCTCTATGAGCGCACGGCGCAGCGTGCCGAGGTCGCGCACGATCCGCTCTTTGGTGATGTTGCGGGCGATCTCCGAGACGGGGATGTGCTTGGTGACCAGCCCCACGCGCAGCACGTCGCTGCACAGGATCATCATGGCTTCGCCTTCGAGTTCGGCGGCCAGGTATTCGGTATGCCCCGTGTAGCGGAAGTCGTCCGCCTGCACGGTCTCCTTGTCGAAGGGTGCGGTCACGAGCGCGTCGAGGTGTCCCGCCTTCAGGTCGCGCATGGCCGCGCACAGCGCCTCTACGGCCGCGCGTCCGGCTTCGGGGGTCGGCTTGCCCGGCGCGATGTCGGCCGTCTCCCCGCATGCCACGAGGTTCGCCTTTCCGCGGCGCGCCTCGGCGGCCGACGCCACGGGGTTGAAGGAGAAGGCTTCGATCTCCGCGACGGTATTTCGGTAATAGGCCGCGGCTTTGGGCGAGCCGTAGACGACGGGTGTGAAAAGCTCCGTCATCCGCGGGTCGGCGAGCGCCTTGAGAATGATTTCCCAGCCGATGCCGTTCGTGTCGCCCTGCGTGATGCCTATTTTGAATTTGTTTTCCGGCATAATCAATTTTATTTCAACTTACAAAGTTATAAAATATTCAGAATACACAATGCCTCGGATTCGATTAAAATGAATTTTTACCCCGCTTTGCGCCGGAAGTGCAATTTTTCACTATCTTTGTTACAGCAGTCTGTGAGGATTGCTGACATTTTTGGGATAAAAAGCGCATCGGCTTTTTTTCTTACCGCCGAAAATTGGACACTTTTGTGTAACATAAGGAATAAGGGTTGATGCTCTCGCTGTTTTCCAGCGTGGGCATTTGCCGCATTCTACGTTACGGGTCGTCCAATACCTCGACGGTGGAGCAGCAAGTCTGCCCGCGCTTTTTTTCCGGACCAAGCAAGTTTGGAGAAATGAGAAGATGTGAGCGGAAAATGTTGAAATGCAATGCTGAACTTGTAGATATCGTATTCCGTCTGATGTTCGAAACGTTCTGGGTGGCCCCTTACGACCTGCGGCGGGATTTCCCGGTGCTGGTCAATTTCGAACGTCATGCGCGCCATGCGTCGGTGCTGTTGGGTAAAATCGACTTCGCCTCGGCCTCCGGGGCGCAGATATACGAATTGGGAAAGACCGTCGCAGCGCTCGACCGGGCCGTCCGGCAGATCGCCGAAGCGCGGCTGTTTTCGCCCGTGGAGTGTGCCGAGGCGCAGGAACTGGTCGGACGCATCCGGAATGCGCTGCCTGCGGCCTGCGCCGCCGGGCTTGCGGCGGCTCTTTCGCACGATTCGGAATAGCTGCGGGATGTCGGCTCCGCCCGGCCCCTGCGACCGTAGGTCGCAGGGATTCTGTCATGCACCCTCGCCTTCGCTCGGGATAACCGCGCTCCGTGATTTCCCGGGCGGTCCCTCCTGCCGCCGGAATTACGTCGCATCCCTCGTCTTCGCTCGGGATAACTGCGCTCCGTGATTTCCCGGGCGGTTCCTCCTGCCGCCGAAATTACGTCGCATCCCTCGCCTTCGCTCGGGATAACCGCGCTCCGTGATTTCCTGGGCGGCTCGGCAAAAGCCGGAAAAACCGGAGCCGGTTTAAAACGCAACGGACCCCGCCTGGGAAATGAATTTCCGGCGGGGCCTGATGCGTTTTAGTCCTTCGGACTTTATTTTCCGGCTTTTGCGCTCGCCTGGCGGCGAAATTCACCACAGACGATGCCCGTGGCCATGGCGACGTTGAGCGATTCCGAACCCCGGCGGTCGGCCGGCCAGGGCGGGATGAAGAGTTTCTGCGTGACGGTGCGGGCCACGGCGTCGGTGATTCCGCGCCCTTCGTTGCCCATCACGACGATGCCCGCCGGCTTCAGTTCGGTTTCGTAGATGTTCGCTCCTTCCAGAAAGGTTCCGCAGACCGGAAGTCCCAGCGCGGCGGCCTTCGAAAGCAGCGCCGCGAGGTCGGTGTAGTGGACCCTTACGCGGAGGATCGCCCCCATCGTGGCTTGTACGACCTTGGGGTTGAAACAGTCGGCCGAGGCTTCGGAGCAGACGATGTCCGTGATGCCGAACCAGTCGGCCAGCCGGATGATCGTGCCCAGGTTGCCGGGGTTCTGCACGTCGTCGAGCGCCAGCGTCAGCCGTCCCCGCAGCCGCTCCGGCTTCAGGTCGCAGCGGGGGATTTCGACCAGCGCCAGCGAGTTGCTCGGGGTTTTGAGCAGCGAGAGCCGCTCCATGTCGCGCGGGGCGACGGTCTCGACCTCGGGCCCGTTGAAAACCCCTTCCAGCGAGAATATCCTGCGTACGGAGAGGTGCGATGCGCGCAGTTCGCCGATGAGTTTCTCCCCCTCGGCGACGAAAAGTCCGTGCTCCGTGCGGCCGCGTTTGTCGGCCAGCGCGCGGACGAGTTGTATGTCGGCTTTTGTCATCGTTGTTTTTCGATGGTGTAGGTGGTTCCTTCGGTCGCCGGGTAACTCTCGGCAAAGAGCGTCCGCGCCTCCTCGACCAGCGGCGTTTCGTCCTTGTAGCGCGACGAATAGTGGCCGATCACGAGCCGCCGGGCGCCCGCTTTCAGGGCGGCTTTCGCTGCGTCCGTCGTGGTCGAGTGCCCGCGGTCGCGGGCGCTCCGCTGTTCGGCGGCGGCATAGGTTGCTTCGTGGTACATCAGATCGACTCCCCGGCACAGTCCCGCGGCCTTGGCCGAGTAGTTCGTGTCCGAGAGGTAGGCGTACGAGCGCGGCGCATAGGGGCGGTAGGTCAACTCGGCATTGGGAATCACCTCGCCCGTGGCCAGCCGTATCTCCTCGCCGCGCTTGGCGGCGGTGATCTGCGCGATCGAAAGCCCGTATTTGGCGATCTTGAATTTCTCGACGTTCAGCGGCGGCTCCTTCTCGCGGAACAGAAACCCGGCGCACGGCACGCGGTGGCGCAGCGGGACGCTCCACACCTCGAGGGTACGGTTTTCCAGCAGCAGGGCGTGCTTGGTCGTGTCGACCTCGGTCCACGCGACGGTGTAGGGCAGCTCCGTGTCGAAGTACCGGAGGTGGCAGGCCAGGATCTCGCCGAAGGGCGCCGGGGCGAAGACCCGGAGCGGGGTTTTGCGTCCGTACAACGCCAGCGTCGAGATGAGCGGGAACAGCCCGAAAACATGGTCTCCGTGGAGGTGCGAGATGAATACGGCCCGGATTTTCAGCGGATTGACGCCGTAGCGGACCAGCTGTTGCTGCACGCCTTCGCCCGCATCCACGAGGTAATACTGTTCGTGGACGTTGACCGCCTGCGCCGAAGGGTGGCGGGCGACGGTCGGCTTCGCGGAGGACGAGCCCAGTATGGTGACCGAGAAACTCAATTCGTCTGTGTTTTATACTTTATGAATGTCGCCAGAAGCCGGTTGGTCGTGAAAACGCTCTGGGATGTGGTGGCGGTTCGGGTTTTGCTGCCGTCGTCGTTTTTCTCGATCTTTTCGGTCGTCGTGTAGGTCGGGGCGGAGGTTTCGCTCACGACGCCTTCGAAGACGATGGCGTCGGCTCCTTTCTCCCGGCCAATCTGTTCGATGAGGGCCTGCGCCTCCTCCAGCGTCTTGCCGAAGGGTGTCGCCTTGATGCTGCCCATCGTTTCGTAGTCCGAGGGAACGTCCTTCCAGTCGAAATAAAGTTCCGGCGCGGTTCCGGTTGTCGGATAGGCTTTGCCGATATAAGTGGTGCGGATTTCGGCGCACGAGGCGATGCAGCATGCCGCCGCCAGCAGTAAAAGGAGCTTCTTCATGGTCTGTCTTTTGCCTTATTGCAGCAGAAACCGTTCGCAGTCCAGGGCGGCGACACATCCCGACGCAGCCGCCGTGATGGCCTGGCGGTAGTGGGGGTCCTTCACGTCGCCGGCGGCGAAGACGCCTTCGACCGAGGTCTTCGACGTTCCCGGCTCGACCTTGATGTAGCCTTCGGCGTCGAGCGCCAGCTGTTCGGCGAAAAGTTCCGTGTTGGGGTGATGGCCGATCGCCAGGAAGAATCCCGCGATGTCGATCTTCCGCTCCGAGCCGTCGTTCCTGCGCAGCAGCGCGCCCGTTACGCCCGAGTCGTCGCCCAGCACCTCGGCGGTGTTGTGCTCGAACAGCACTTCGATGTTCGGCGTGTTGAACACCCGCTGCTGCATCGCCTTCGAGGCGCGCAGGTGGGGCTTGCGCACGATCAGGTAGACCTTGCGGCAGAGCGATGCGAGGTAGGTGGCCTCCTCGCAGGCCGTGTCGCCGCCGCCCACCACGGCCACGTCCTTTTTGCGGTAGAAAAATCCGTCGCACGTGGCGCAGGCGCTGACGCCCTGCCCGCGGAATTTGGTCTCGGACGGGAGACCGAGGTACTTGGCCGTGGCTCCCGTGGCGATGATCAGCGTTTCGGCCTTGATCTCCTTCTCGCCGTCGATCACGACGTGGAACGGGCGCGACGAGAGGTCGGCGCGCGTGACGTTGCCCGTGCGGATGTCGGCGCCGAACCGCTCGGCCTGCCTGCGCATCAGCCCCATCAGGTCGGGACCGCTCACGCTGTCGGGATGTCCCGGGAAATTCTCGACGTCGGTGGTCGTCGTCAGCTGTCCGCCCGGTTCGATGCCTTCGTAAAGCACCGGCTTGAGGTTGGCGCGCGAGGCGTAGATGGCGGCGGTGTACCCTGCGGGGCCGCTGCCGATGATCAGGACTCTTACTTGTTCTTCCATGGTATCGGTTGTTGTTTGCATGTTTCAATCATTATTCGTTCCAAATTCCGTCAGGCGTCGTCCCAGGTAGTCGAATTCCGCCCAGCGGCCGTCTTTCCGCACCCGGACGACGCTTTCGGCCGGCGCGTAGTCGACGATCTCGTATTCGGGCGGGATGACGTAGCGTCCCTGGCGGTCGATCAGCCCCATCCCCGATGGGGTCTCGACCTCGGCGCGTCCTTCGCGGAAATCCCCGGCCCAGGTGTACTGCGGCCGGATTACGGGGTTGTTCTCCGTGTCCACGAACCCGAATCCCTCGTCGTCCTCGACGCAGACCAGCCCTTCGAAGACGTGGCTCGTCCAGCGGTGGCCCGTCAGGCGGCGGTGCGGGGTGTAGACGGCTTCCGTGTCGCCGACGCACATCGGATCGGCCGTCCGGCGGACCTGTTCGCGCAGGCTTTCGAAGGCCGCGCCGTCTCCCGAAGGGCCGAAATGCGCGTCGTGGTAGCGCAGCGGCACGAACCGCCCGCCCGACCAGCGCAGGTTTCCGGCCCGGAGGTTGTTGTGCGAGAAGTTCAGCTTCCGCAGGGCCGTTTCGAGGGTGTCGAGCGCCGCGAGCAGCCGCTCCGCGGGTTCCGTGTGGAGCGCTTCGGCGAACGGTTTGCCCGCGGGAAGGTGTTGTAGCGCCAGGTCGAAACGGCGTTCGCGGCCTGCCGGGTCTGTCCACCGCAGTTCGTCCCGCAGGATGCGGTATTCCGCGAGATGGTCGGTGTTGAGGCGTCCGAGCTGCGACGCCGTGCGTTCCACGGAGGCCAGCGCAGCGGGCGAGAGCGGCATCGAGAGCAGCCATTGCCGGCCGCGCCACGTGATCTCGGCCTCGGCGAAGCGCGTCGTGCGCATCAGCCGCGGCAGTCCGTCCGCCCCGGTCGCCGCACGGGCGTCGGCGAGCGTTTTGAACGAGAGGTCGGGCGTCAGCAGCGCCCGGGTGAAGAGTTGCAGCGTCGGTGTCATGGCTATTCGGTTTTTACGCTGATGGAACCGATGTTGAGCATGGTGATCAGCTCTTCGGCCGAGGCGTTGAAACTCATGCCGCGGAACGGCGGCAGGGCGCCGGGGCCTTTGGCTTCGCGGATCGCCTCGTTGAAGACCTCGGGCATGGGGCTGGAGCAGTCGTAGAGCACCTCCGCATAGCGGTTGGGGTACGAGGCCTCTTCGGCCGAGGGGAAGAACACCGTGCGCGGGGTGTCGCCCGCGGCGATGTGGATGTTGACCAGCAGCACGTTGCCGTCGGCCGTGCGGAGCGATTTGATCTGTCCGGCCACGGCGCGCAGTTCGGCGTCGTCGCAGTCGGTGGCCTCGCCGTCGGTGATGTTGAAGACCATCGGCGGGAAACTTTCGGCATGGGCCGGGTCGGCGCACCATGCCGCGGCGATGTCGCGCACGCGGCGCAGGGCCTCGCACATCGGAGTCTGCCCGGCGGCTTCTGGCTCCACCCATGCCGGGTAGGGAATTTCGCGCAGGGAGATGCTGCCGTCGGGCAGCCGGTATTCGATGACTTCGGTCTTTATCGGAGGCTCCCCGGCCGCCAGCTCCGCCACGGAGATCAGTTCCCTGCCGCCCGGCAGCAGGGAGTAGACCTCGTCGTCGCCCGAGTATCCGATCACGGCGATGTCGTAGTAGTCCCTCACGCCGTCGCTGCGGCGGGCGCGTTCGATCAGTTCGAACAGCATGCCGTTCGTGATGGTCGCCACGGCTTCGGCCTTGGTCATCTGCCGGTTGCGGAACCGGATTTTTTCGGCCATCGAACCCGAGCCGTCGATCGCGAGGATGATGGCGGTGCGATGGGTGCGTGTGATGCTCTGTGTATACATGTTGCGTCGTATGTTCTTCTATTTCAGGCCGCGGACCGAGTAGTAGTCTTCGCGGCGCTCCTCTTCGCTCGTGCAGTCGAGACCGTAGCTGACGGCCATGTCGAGCGAACAGTCGCGGTCGCGGTCGGCGTCGGTCGTGCGGCGCATCGAGGCGTGGGCGTTGTGCCCCGCGGAGATGGCCTCGTCGATCTCGTCGACGGTCGGCGTGTGCCCGAGCAGGGCGGCGTAAACCTGTTTGGCCCAGCTGTGGGCGTAGTCGTCGTAGTGGACGGCGAAGACCCGGAAGCGGTTGTCCACGGCCTCGGTCGTGGTCAGTTCGCCGCGGTCCACGGCTGCGAGGATCGCCTCGGTCTCGCGGCGCGTGATGTACTGCCCGCCCAGGTCGAGCCACTGCCCGTCGCCGTCGTAGCGCGGGTCCGACCCTCCTCTGGAGAGCATTGCGCCCAACGCCGCCACGATGGCCTTGTTGTAGAGCTTGAGCCCCCGTTGCAGGGCCGCCGAGCGGATCAAGGTCTTGTTGTGGGTGAACACCGGGGCGTCGGGGTCCTGCTCCTGGAGCGAATGGAGGATGTCCACGGCCTGGAGCATGGCGCCCGTGATGTAGGGATTGTATTCGTCGAAACTGATCACGTCGCGTTTGACCGAGCGGCGGTCGCGGGCGGGCCACTTCTCGATGTCGCGCACGGCGCCGAAACTGGTGAGGTTGGCGCCCGGCATGAGGTGCGTGCGCCCTTCCTTCTCGATCAGATAGGAGTAGGGGAAGGCCGAGGTGTCGTGGTGGTAGGAGTGGTGTCCCATGACCATCGTGAAGGCGCCCTCGAGCGCGGGCGACATGATGTAGGCGCTGCTGGCGAACTTGCAGCCGCGCAGGTGCACCGACTGGTGCACGGCGCCGCTCTTGAAGAGGTGGTTGCTCTGGTTCGAGCCGCTGCCGGCGTTGAAGAACGAGAACATGCCGGCGATCAGCAGCGACGATTTGTGGTGCGAGACGGTGTAGGGACCTGCGAAGATCGAGGCGGCCTCGCCGTTTTCGCAGTGCGAGTTGGCGAAGAACAGCGACTCTGCGGCTGTGAAACCCTTGTCCAGCCGGCAGCTTTCGCCGACGAAGCAGCGTTCGACGATCGAGCCGTTGTCGATGACCGACCCTTCGGCGGCGATCAGGTCGTAGGCCTTGACGTCCACGCCGACGCGCGCGCCGTCGCAGAGCGTCGCGTTTTCGAGGATCGAGGCGCCGTCGATTTCGACTCCGTTGCCGATGCGGACCTCGCGGATGAAGCGCGCCCCGACGATGCGGCAGTCGCTTCCCACCTCGCCGATCTCCGACGAGCGTTCCTCGGCGTAGGCGTCGACCATTTTTTCGAGTGCGGCGATGGTCTGCGGGCGGTGGCGGTAAACGGCCATGACGTAGGCGACCTGTGCCGACAGACGGTCGAATATCTTCACCGTGCGGCCGCCGCATTCGTTCATCGTGGCCACGCCGACGCCGTTGCCGAAGGCCGAGCGGCGGCGGCATTCGAGGGCCGTGACGCCTTCTACGAGCGAGCCGGTTCCGATGCGGTAGTTCGCCACGCGCGAGCGGACGATGCGGGCCTCCGCGGCTATTTCTACATCTCCTTCCAGGTGGCTCTGCAACAGCTGAAAGGGTTTGAAATCCTCCGAGACCAGCACCTTCGACCAATCTTCGGCCGAATTGCCGAGTGCTTCGAGTGCGGCGGTCTCCGCGGAGGTTAATTTTCTGAATGGAGTCATTGATTGTGGAGTTATTTAGATGCAAATATAACAAATTGCATTTAAATTGCATGAACCCTTTTGGGGAACTCGTCTTTTCTTCCGGCCGGGACCGTTCCGGGGCGGGTTTGCGCGGGCCGCAGCGGCGTGCCTGCGGGGGCGGATTTTGCCCGAAAGCGATTTTTGATCCCGCTCTTTCCGCTGCCCTGCCTCACTGGTATCGGGGCGTTTTCAGCGGATGTGCGATCTCCTGCCGTTCGCCGTTGCGCACGACCTGCGCCTTTCCGCCGCGGAACGGCTTCACCGCCGCACAGCCCGGGCAGCTCAGGCGCGTGCGGCCCGCCGTGTCGATGTAGTGCCACGTGCCGCCGAGCTGAACGGCTGCCAGCCCCTCGGTGAAGTCGAACCCGTTGTCGTAGAGCGGCGCGACGACGACCCGCTCCGCCGTGCGGTAGCCCCAGCGCCCGTTTTCGACGAAGAGTTCGGGCGTTTCGGCCTCCGTCCCGCTCCGGGCGGCGGGTTTCTCCCGGACCGCTTCGGCGAGCAGCTCCGCAAGTCCGAAGAGCCGCAGGGTGGGTGCCGTGAGCAGTTGCGCGATGCGGTACTGAACGGCCATGCCGCGTTTTTCGAACAGCGCGAGCGTCTCCCGGTAGGCCGGGTCGGAGGCGATCCGCTGGGGCGTGTACAGCAATCCGTCGGAGCTTCCGTAACGGTCCCAGAGCGTAGGGTCCTCGGCCAGCGCGTGCAGCGCCGTCGAGATCAGCGCCGCGGGGTAGTCGTCGATCCGTTCGTCGAAGTCGGCCGCCGTGCGGGCCGGGTGCTGGTAGGCCGCCGTGCCCAGTTCGGGGCTGATCTCCCCGGCGAAGGCGGGCAGGTACGAGGCGTCGAAGTCGATCGGGCAGAGCGTGCCGTCGTCGCCGACGATGATATTTTCGGGTTTCAGGTCGCCGTGGGCGCGGTCGTCCGTGACCAGCGCGAGGGCCAGCCGGTCGAACAGCCGGACGAGGATTTGCAGGCACTCGCGGTCCCGGAGGGCGGCGGCCTGCGCCACGGTTTCGTGCAGGGTGGAGCCTTCGATCCAGTCGCCGAGGACCGTATCGACCCAGACGCCGGTTTCGGGCGAGGTGTGCAGGTAAAGCTCCTTTTCGAGAAGCCGCTGGCCGTAGATCTCCTTCAGGTGGCGCATCGGGCGCAGGTAACAGCGCAGCGAGCGGATGCGTCCGCCGAGGCGGATGCGGAATACGGCGGCGGAGTTGCCGGCGCTGAAGCAGGGGCGGCCCTGTTCGTCGCGGCACACGTCGATTTCACCCAGCGTGCGCGTCAGGCCGCGGGAGTCGAGAAGAGCCAGCAGGTATTGACGGAGGGTAAACACGTGGCGGGAATCGGATTTTTAGCGTCGTCCGACTTGTCGGAGACGGCGCAAGTTACGAAAATCCGCTAAAAAACCGGACCCGAAGGCCCGGCTTTTTCGTTGGATGGTATCTGTTCGCCCGAAGGCGCAGCCTCTCTCCGAAAGCGTTCCGGCTTGCGACCGCCCCGAAAACAGGCCTCTTACGCCTGCGTCTGCTAATGGCAATTGCAATGGCCGTCGTGGTCTCCGCAGCCTTCACCGCAGTCACCGCCGCACTCGCCGCACGAACATCCGCCTTGCAGGTCCTCGGGCGTCACGTCGCGCACCGAAACCACCTCTACGTCGAAGTTGAGCGTCTTGCCCGCCATCGGGTGGTTGAAGTCCATCTTCACGGTCGATTCGCCGACCTCCTTGACGATGCCCATCATGCGGTTGCCCTGGGCGTCGCTCATCGGAACCTGGCTGCCCTCGAAGAGGATGTCCTCGGCGAGCTTGCCGTCGACCATGAATATGTCTTTCGGCAGGTCGACGATGGCGTCGGCGATCACTTCGCCGTAGCCGTCCTTGGCCTCGAGCGTGAACGAAACCGATTCGCCGATCTCCTTGCCCAGGATCGCCTCCTCGAATTTGGGGAGCAGCATGCCCGTTCCGAAGATGAATTCGAGCGGCTGGCCCGGACGCGACTGATCCGCGATCTGTCCGTCGACGGTGAGCTTGTAGTCTACGCCGACCATTTTGTTTTGTTCTACTTTCATACGATTATTATAAAGTTTAGTTGTTTTTATCGTCGTTTTTCAGGGACGTTGCCCGGCATTCACGGCTCAAAAGCGATTTTCCGCCACCATTTTTAGAAAAATGGCTTCTTAAGCCATCAAAGGTACGCACTTCGGGGCGAGTTGCCAAATAATCGCAGGAAATAATTGTGCCGCAATCCGTAAAACGGCGGCAATTCCGCATTGCCGCCGTTTTCTTCCGGGTTGCCGCCGTTACTCGCAGTTGCGGCAGCAGAGGTTTCTGTCGCCGTAGCCGTTGTCGATCTTCGAGACGTAGGGGAAGAACTTCGCCTCGCCGATCCACGCCAGCGGGAACGCCGCCTCGTTGCGCGAGTAGGGGTGTTCCCACGCTCCGGCCAGTTCCCGGGCCGTGTGGGGCGCGTTCGCCACCACGTTGTCCGCCTGGCCGGCGGCCGCCTCGCATTCGCGCTTGATGCTTATCAGCGCCTCGATGAAGCGGTCCATCTCCTCCTTGGGTTCCGACTCGGTCGGTTCGACCATCAGCGTCTCGTGCACGGGGAACGAGAGCGTCGGGGCGTGGAATCCGTAGTCCATCAGGCGGTGGGCGATGTCGCCGCAGTCGATGTTGTAGTCCTTCTTGAAGGAGGTGAGGTCGAGGATCATCTCGTGGCCCACGCGGCCCGTCTCGCCCGAGTAGTAGGTGCGGTACTCCGCGGCCAGCGCCGCCGACATGTAGTTGGCGTTGACGATGGCCATCTCGGTGGCTCTGCGAAGTCCCTCGGCCCCCAGCATTTTGATATAGCCGTAGGTGATCGGGAAGAGCAGCGCCGAACCCCACGGAGCCGACGCGACGGCCGTGATGCCCTCGTCGCCGCCCGTGGCGACGACCGGGTGCGACGGCAGGAACGCCCGCAGGTGCTCGGCGACGCAGATCGGGCCTACGCCCGGGCCGCCGCCGCCGTGGGGCATGGCGAAGGTCTTGTGGAGGTTGAGGTGGCAGACGTCGGCCCCGATGTAGCCGGGGTTCGTCAGTCCCACCTGCGCGTTCATGTTCGCGCCGTCCATGTAGACCTGCCCGCCGGCGTCGTGGACGGCGTCGACGATCTCGCGGATGCGGCTTTCGAAGACGCCGTGCGTCGAGGGGTAGGTGACCATCAGGCCGCACAGTTCCGACGAGTGCTCTTTGGCCTTGGCTTCGAGGTCCGCCACGTCGATGTTGCCGCGCTCGTCGCACGCCACCGTCACGATCTTCATGCCGGCCATGGCCGCCGAGGCGGGGTTCGTGCCGTGGGCCGACGCGGGGATCAGCACCACGTTGCGGTAGCCCTGTCCGCGGCTCTGGTGGTAGGCGCGGATGACCATCAGCCCCGTGTATTCGCCCGCCGCGCCCGAATTGGGCTGCAACGAGCAGGCCGCGAAGCCGGTGATCGTCGCCAGGTCCTGTTCCAGCCCGGCGATCAGGTCCATATAGCCCTTGGCCTGGTCGGCCGGGGCGAAGGGGTGCATGTTCTGGAAGCCGGCCAGCGAGAGCGGCTGCATGAGCGCCGCGGCGTTGAGCTTCATGGTGCACGAACCTAAAGAGATCATTGAATTGGCCAGCGAAATATCCCTCAACTCCAGCTTCTTGATGTAGCGCATCAGGGCGCTCTCCGAGCGGTAGGCGTTGAATACGGGTTCCTGCAAATAGGGCGATTGGCGGCGCAGGGCAGTTGGGACGCAGCTTTCGGTGACGGCCTTTACCGCCTTGGCTTTCTTGCCTTTGGCTGCGGCGAAGATGCTCACGACGGTCTCGATCTCCGCCGCGGTGGTCACCTCGTCGAACGACATGCGCACGCGCCCTTCGGAGGGATAGTAGAAGTTGATGCCCTGTTCGAGCGCCAGCGACTGCACGACGGCTGCCTCGGCCTCGACTTCGAGCGTGTCGAAGAACTCCTTCGACGCGAGGCGGTAGTCCATCGCCTCCAGCGCGCGGGCGACGGTTGCGGCAGCCAGGTGGGCGGTTTCCGCCGCGCGGCGCAGCCCTTCGGGACCGTTGTAGACGCAGTAGAAGCCCGTCATCGAGGCCATCAGGGCCGAGGCGGTGCAGATGTTCGAGGTGGCGCGCTCGCGCTTGATGTGCTGTTCGCGCATCTGCAAGGCCATGCGCAGCGCCTTGTTGCCCAGCCGGTCGACCGAGACGCCGATGATGCGGCCCGGCATGTTGCGCTTGAACGCCTCGCGCGTGGTCATGTATCCCGCGGCGGGACCGCCGAAGCCCATCGGCGTGCCGAGGCGCTGCGCCGAACCCACGGCGATGTCGGCGCCCCACTCGCCCGGGGCTTTCAGGAGCGCCAGTGACAGCAGGTCGGCGGCGACCGTTACGAGCGCGCCCTTGGCGTGCGCCGCAGCCGTGAAGTCCGAGTAGTCGCGCACCCGGCCGTCGGCGGCCGGGTACTGCACGATGGCGCCGAACTCCCGGCCCGTGAATTCGTATTCGTCGTAGTCGTCGACGATCAGTTCGATGCCGAACGGCTCGCTGCGCGTGAGCAGCACGTCGAGCGTCTGCGGGAAGATGTTGCGGTCGACGAAGAGTTGATTCCGACCTTCCCGGACGGCATCCCGCGAACGTAATGAAAACATCATCGCCATCGCCTCCGCGGCGGCCGTGCCCTCGTCGAGCAGCGAGCAGTTGCCGATCTCCATGCCCGTGAGCGAAATCACGGCCGTCTGGAAGTTCAGCAGCGCTTCGAGGCGTCCCTGCGAAATCTCGGCCTGATAGGGCGTGTAGGAGGTGTACCAGGCGGGGTTCTCGAAGACGTTGCGCGTCACGACGGCCGGGACGGCCGAGGGGTAGTAGCCCATGCCGATGAACGAGCGGTAGGGCTGGTTGCGGTCGGCAAGCTCGCGGATGTGCGCCGCGAATTCGTATTCGCTCATCCCCTCGGCGGGCAGCGCGAGCGGTTTGCGGAGCCGGATGGATTGGGGGATCACCTGCGAGATGAGTTCATCGACGGATTTCACGCCGATCACATCGAGCATGGCCTTCAGGTCTTTTTCGTTGCTGACGCCGATATGGCGTTCGGAAAACTTATCGAACATTGAACGATATTTTATGTTGTCTGTATGTACTTTTCACATTTGTTTTTCATCCCGGCAAGCCGTTCTCGCCGCCTGTGGCGGCGTTTGCAATTCTGATCCCATCCCGGCCCTCCCTCGGGGAGGGAGATGGCGTACGCTCCGCACGGTTCGTACAGTTGTGCCGTTGCACGAACACACAAAGGTAAAATAAAAGAAACGGACGCACAAAATTTTCCGCGCCTAATATTGAAAACTGCTGCCGCCGATGAATTCGCGCAGGAGGGAATCCTGCGGCACGAGATCCGCCGGGACGTCCGGCAGCTCCCGCATGACCTCGACCACATCTGACAGCTCCGGCAGGGCAAGGCGCTCCAGTTCGTCCCGCAGCAGCGGGCGGTAGACGCCGAGCTCGGCGGAATAGAACGAGTCGATGCTGCCGTGGGCGCGCGGCTTGAAGGGCATGATATAGCGCTGCTCGCCGCGGTCGACGCGCTCGCGCATGGCGATGGTCTCGGACAGGGCGCGGCCACGGCCCGTGCTGTCGCGCAGCATACGGCGGACGAGACGGATCTTCGACGGATGGAGCGGATGGCCGCTGCGCGGGGTGATGCGCGTGCGGACGCTGACATAGATGCGCGTCGTGCGGCCGTCATAGCCCGTGACCTCCGGGTTCAGGGCGTGGATGCCCTCCAGAATGACCAGCTCGCCGGGCCGCCTGCGCAGCGTGCGGCCATCGAAGACACGGACGCTGTTTTTGAAGTCATAGTGCGGCAGCTCCACCTCCTCGCCCGCCAGCAGCTTGCCGAGCTGCTCCTGGAAAAACGGCACGTCGACGCGCGACGGGCGCTCGAGGTCCAGCTCGTTGCGACTGAAAAGCTCCAGCTCCCGCTCCGTGAGCGGGCAGAAATAGTCGTCCATGGAGAGCGTGTGCGTCTCCATGCCGCGGCGGTCCAGCTCCCGCTCGATGAGCAGGGCGGTCCTCGTCTTGCCGGAGCCGGACGGCCCCGCCAGCAGCACGGCCGGGCGCTCCTGCGCATGGGCGGCGATGAGATCGGCCGCGCGGACGATCTGCTGACGGAGCACATTCGGGCCGTCACGGGACTTGTGCCGGACGCCTATTTCTCGGCTACAAAAATTCGGTGGATCCTCGACCATGTGCCCGGTGCGCAGGAGCGCGCCGAGCGCGGTGAGCTGCTGTTCGGCACGGTGGATTCGTGGCTCATCTGGAAGCTGACGCGCGGCCGCGTCCACGCCACGGACGTGACGAACGCCTCACGCACCATGCTCTTTGACATCCGCCGCCTCGACTGGGACGAAACGCTCCTGCAGGTCCTGCGCATCCCGCGCTGCATGCTGCCGGACGTCCGCCCGAGCAGCGGCGACTTCGGCACCTGCAACATCCAGGGCGTGGAAATTCCCATCGCGGGCGCGGCGGGCGACCAGCAGGCCGCGCTGTTCGGCCAGTGCTGCTTCGCCCCCGGCGAGGCCAAGAATACCTACGGCACGGGCTGCTTTCTGCTCATGAACACGGGCGAGACGCCCTGCGTCAGCCGCCACGGCCTTGTCACGACCATTGCGGCCGGGCTCGGCGGCCATGTGACCTATGCCCTCGAGGGCAGCGTCTTTGTCGGCGGGGCCGTTATCCAGTGGCTGCGCGACGAGATGCGCTTCCTCAGCGAGGCAAGCGACGCGGAGTATTATGCGCAGAAGGTCGACTCCACCGGCGGCGTGTATTTTGTCCCGGCCTTCACGGGCCTCGGCGCGCCGTATTGGGATATGTACGCCCGCGGGGCCATCGTCGGCATCACGCGCGGCACAAAGCGGGAGCACATCATCCGCGCCGCGCAGGAATCCATCGCCTACCAGAGCATGGACCTCGTCGCCGCCATGGAGAAGGACACCGGCGTGCCGCTGCGCGAGCTGCGCGTCGACGGCGGTGCGAGCCGCGATGCCTTCCTCATGCAGTTCCAGGCGGACATGCTGGCCACGCCGGTGCGCCGCCCCGTCATCCGTGAGACGACGGCCCTCGGCGCGGCGTATCTGGCCGGGCTGGCCGTCGGCGTATGCATCAATCTGCTTCTTACCATCAACAATTTCCGGGATCGGGATCAGGACAGGCTGTCGGGCAAGAAAACGCTCATTGCCCGGTTCGGTGCGGAGTTCGGCCTGAGATACTATCTTGCCCAGGGCGGATTTGCCTGCGCCTTCGCGCTTTGTCTCATTCCTCACGGACTGTTCTGGGCCGGTATTCTGCCGCTTCTTTTCCTCATTCCCCACTATAGGGTATGGAGCAGAATCGTTTCCATTTATGAAGGGCGGGCGCTCAACCGATGCCTGGGACTTACTTCCCGCAACATTCTGATTTTCAGCCTTCTGCTTGCCGCAGGTATGCTTCTGGACGCCGCGTCGCGGTAGCGCTCATCGCAGAGCCTGCCACAGGCAGACCATGCCCGCAAGAACGATGACCCCCATGAGTGCGCGACGGAAAAGTTCCACGCGGATGCGCTTGACCACGGGAAAGGTGCATACGGCACCTGTCA
>OGDU01001625.1_pt1 | contig 16906 bp, 17 predicted proteins | sample 1570371 | NCBI WGS metagenome assembly OGDU01 (sample SAMEA2581977, study PRJEB24529) | metagenome | biome: Human gut stool | place: China | collected 2011
TGACTTTATAAACTATATATTCCTGATGTCCCCGTTTGTTATAATCGAAAGTAATGCATGATTGCGGCACTGCTGCTGCTTTTGTCTGGACTGTTCCTTTCAAGACCGGTGCTGAATCTTATAGGAACTAAGAAAGAACTGATAGATGGTGCAGTTATATATCTTACAATATATCTTCTTGGTTCACCGGCTCTTGCTATGTATAATTATGGTAATGCCGTGTTAAGTGCAGTTGGAGATACTAAAAGACCGCTTATGTATCTTATTACAGCGGGGATAATTAATGTAATACTTAATCTGTTCTTTGTAATAGTGTGTAAGCTTGGGGTTGTCGGTGTTGCACTGGCAAGTATAATATCACAGTATATATCAGCATTTCTGATACTTAAATTCCTGTTTGGCTGTGGCAAGGATTATGGGCTTTATATGAGAAATATAGGAATAGATTCACATATAGCAGCGAGAGTGTTAAAGATTGGTTTGCCTGCAGCAGTACAGTATTCACTTTTTGCAGTTGCCAATCTCTATATACAGTCAGCAGTCAATTCATTTGACCATGTAGTTGTTGAGGGCAATTCGGCTGCGGCTAATGCTGATAATATTGTGTATGATATGATGGCGGCATTCTATACTGCATGTACAAGCTTTATAGCGCAGAATCTGGGAGCAAGAAAGCGTGACAGGATAAAGAAAGCATATCTTGTTACACAGATGTATTCATTTCTTATAGGAGCAGTGCTTGGTGCATTGCTTGTGGTTTTCAGGACACAGTTTCTTAGTCTGTTTACAAGTGATCCGGATGTATTGCATTATGGCTCAATAAGACTTGGAATAATGGGATGCTCTTATTTTATATCCGCATTTATGGATAATGCGGCAGCGGGAGCAAGAGGACTTGGCAGAAGCGTTATACCTACAATAATAGTTATAATGGGCTCTGTTGTATTCAGAATCATATGGGTGTGTACAATATTTGCAAGTATACATACACTGATGTCACTCTATCTTGTGTATGCGAGTGCGTGGGCATTTACATCTATTATAGGAACGGCATATTTTATAATAATATTCAGAAAGACTTTAAGATAATCACATACATTTTACAAAATCTTTACGAACGTGAGATTATGCATTTTACATAACATTGATAACATACCCTCTGCAAGCAGATGCAGAGGGTTTTCTTTTTTTGAGACGACTCACATATCATTCGGTCAGGAAACTGATTCAAGCCCCTACGAAAATCTTCTGTTAATGCTTGCAAATAAAAAAAGAGGAAGGTAACGGAAGTTATGAGAAAAGGAATTAAAAAGTTACTTACAGTTGCATTAACAGCAACATTAGGTCTTGCAACATTAGCAGGCTGTGGTTCATCAAGTGCAGATGGTGGCTCAGCAAACGGAGGCACAACTAAGGAGCTTTCAGGAAAGATTCAGTTAGCAGGAAGTACATCAATGGAAAAGATGTGCGGCGCTCTCATGGAAGCATTCATGGAAGAATATCCTAATGTAACAGTAACAACAGAATATACAGGTTCAGGCGCAGGTATCGAGTCAGTAACATCTGGATCAGTTGATATCGGTAACGCTTCAAGAGCTTTATCAGACAAGGAAAAGTCAGCAGGTATTGAAGAGAACATCGTAGCTATTGATGGTATTGCAATGAAAACTGACCAGAACAACAAGGTTACTAATGTAACAAAGCAGCAGCTTACAGACATCTACACAGGTAAGATTACTAACTGGAAGGACCTCGGTGGTTCAGACGAAGCTATCGTAGTAATCGGCAGAGAGGCAGCTTCTGGTACAAGAGGAGCATTTGAGGAACTTCTTGAAGTTAAGAATAAATGTGCATATGCACAGGAACTTGACAGTACAGGTGCTGTACTTGCCAAGGTTGCAGCAACTCCAGGTGCAATCGGATACGTTTCATTAGATGTAGTTGATAAGACAGTTGCAGCTTTAAAGCTTGATGGTGTAGATGCAACAGAGGATAACATTAAGGCTGGTAAGTATACACTTTCAAGACCATTTGTAATGGCTACTAAGGGTTCTGTTTCATCACAGAGTGAGCTTGTTCAGACATGGTTCAACTTCGTAAAGTCTGACGCAGGCAAGAAGGTTATCAAGGGCGTAGGCTTAATTCTCCCAGAGTAAGCCGCGGTTAATATAGATTCTGAATGGAGAGATTGACATGGATGAGGTTATAAATGTTGGTATGAACAGAATAAATAAAACACCAGAAGCTGTTAAGGCAACGGCAAATGGTTCGTTAAAAGGTAATAAAAAGTCAAAGCATGCAAGTGAAAGTGTAGCACGGTTTATATTCCTTATATGTGCGGTAGTAGCTATCCTGGCAGTCTGCTCCATTACCATCTATATGTTTATAAAAGGAACAGAGAGTCTTAAAAGCGTCGGAATAGCAGACTTGCTCTTTAAAACAGTATGGGCGCCAACTGCTACACCGCCTGCATATGGAATTGTATACATAATTCTTTCATCAATTGCAGGAACAACACTTGCGATTCTTCTCGGTGTTCCAATTGGATTATTAACAGCAGTTTTTTTGACAGAGATAGCAGGAAAAAAACTTGCAGCAGTAGTTCAGCCGGCAGTTGAACTGTTAGCAGCAATTCCTTCTGTTATATACGGACTTCTCGGATTAATGCTATTAAACCCCCTCCTTTATAAATTAGAAAAGCATGTATTCGCGAATTCCACAACACATCAGTACACAGGAGGAGCCAACCTCCTGGCTGCAGTGCTGGTGCTTGCAATAATGATACTTCCAACAGTTATCAATATGAGCGCGTCAGCAATCAGGGCAGTTCCAATGAATTTAAGAGCAACATCACTTGCTCTTGGAGCAACTAAGATACAGACAATATTCAAGGTTGTAGTTCCAGCAGCCAAGTCAGGGATTATAACAGGCATCGTATTAGGTATAGGAAGAGCCTTAGGTGAGGCAATGGCTATTAATCTGGTAGCCGGTGGTTCAGTAAATCTTCCGCTTCCATTTAACTCAGTAAGATTTCTTACAACACAGATTGTAAGTGAGATGAGTTACGCAGATGGAGTACACAGACAGGTTCTTTTCACAGTAGGACTTGTTCTTTACATTTTCATAATGATTATTAACCTGATAATTACATTTATGCAGAAGAAAGGGGAGAAAGCAAATGGATAATCTTAAAGCCAAGAAAAGACATCCGGAAGAAATAGCAGTTTATACAGCAATATATGTATGTGCAGCATTTTCAGTTCTCCTGCTTTTGGGAATTATTATATATGTGTTCGCAAAGGGCGCAAGGCGTGTAAACTGGGCATTTCTTACAGGTGTTACATCAATTCTTCACGGAACTGTGGGAATTGCCGGTAATATTCTGAACACATTGATAATAATATTACTTACTATGATAATTACAACGCCAATCGGTGTAGGTGCTGCGATTTATTTAAATGAGTACGCCAAACCGGGAAAGCTTGTTACAGTTATAATATTTGCAACAGAGACACTTGCAGGAATTCCATCAATTATATTTGGCCTATTTGGTATGCTTTTCTTCGGACAGTTATGTCACATGGGATATTCACTTCTGACAGGTTCTCTTACACTTACATTAATGGTGCTTCCGCTTGTTACAAGAAATACACAGGAAGCGTTAAAGACTGTGCCTGACAGCTTCAGAACAGGAGCGGTAGGTTTAGGTGCAGGTAAATGGTACACAATCAGAACAATTCTTCTTCCGTCAGCAATGCCTGGAATTGTAACCGGAGTAATCCTTGCAATAGGAAGAATTATTGGTGAGTCAGCAGCATTGCTTTTTACAGCGGGAAGTGCACATCTTCTTCCAAAGACCTTCAATGCATTTCTTGAGAAAATATTTCACTCGGGCGGAACACTTACAATTCAGCTTTATTTAAGCGCAAGCAAGGGTGAATTTGAGGTGGCATTCGGTATAGCGGTTGTACTTCTTGTAATTGTACTTCTTATTAATTTTGGTACAAAGAGGCTCGCTAAGAAGCTTGAAAAGCACTAATTTGGGAGGAATATATGAGCAATAAGATTAAAGTTAAAGTTGAAAATCTGAACCTGTATTATGGTGAGAATCACGCCCTTAAGGATGTGAGCATGGATATACAGGAAAATGCAGTAACAGCATTTATCGGACCATCTGGCTGCGGTAAATCAACATTTTTAAAGACCTTAAACCGTATGAACGACTTGGTTGACGGTGTAAGAATAGATGGCAAGGTGCTTCTTGATGGAGAGGATATATATGAGCCGGGAGTTGATACCACTATTCTCCGTAAAAAGGTAGGTATGGTATTCCAGCAGCCTAATCCTTTCCCGATGAGCATATACGATAACATTGCTTATGGTCCAAGAGTTCACGGAATAAGAGATAAGAAAAGACTTGACCAGATAGTTGAGGAGAGTCTTCGTGGTGCAGCTATATTTGATGAGGTTAAGGATAGATTGAAAAAATCGGCCATGGGACTTTCAGGTGGACAGCAGCAAAGAATCTGTATCGCAAGAGCACTTGCAGTCCAGCCAGAGGTGCTTCTTATGGACGAGCCTACATCAGCACTTGACCCTATATCTACAGCCAAGATTGAAGAACTGATGGAAGACTTAAAGAAGAAATATACAGTAATCGTGGTAACGCATAACATGCAGCAGGCAACGAGAGTTTCGGATCAGACAGCATTTTTCCTTGTAGGAGAGATGGTGGAGTTTGGAGATACTAAACAGATATTCTCTTATCCTCAGGATAAGAGAACAGAGGATTATATCACAGGAAGGTTTGGATGATGAGAAGTAAATTTGACGAACAGCTTGACAGACTTAACAAAGAAATGATGAAGATGGGTTCTGCAATCGAGGATTCAATAAGAAAGGCTGTTGATGCCCTTGTAAGACAGGATGCAGAGCTTGCTAAAAAGGTCATGATTCAGGACGAGGAGATTGACAGGGAGCAGAAGACTATTGAGAACATCTGCTTTAATCTTCTTATCCAGCAGCAGCCGGTTGCAAAGGATTTAAGAACTATAACAGCAGCCTTAAAGATGGTTACTGATATGGAAAGAATCGGTGACCAGGCAGCAGATATAGGTGAGATAACTATTAAGCTTTCTAACCAGTCATACATAAAGAAATTAGAGCATATCAATCAGATGGCTTCTGAGACAATGCTTATGTTAATCAGAAGTATTGAAGCATATGTTGAGAAAGACATGGATAAAGCGAGAAAAGTTATCGCGTATGATGATGTAGTAGATGATCTTTTTGAAAAGGTAAGAGATGACCTGATTGCAATGATACAGGCAGATTCAGCTAATGGTGAACAGGCTGCTGATCTTCTTATGGTTGCCAAGTATTTTGAGAGAATAGGAGACCATGCAACTAACATTGCAGAATGGGTAATATTTGCTCTTGATACGAAGGGAGGTTTCGATGAAAATGCTTCTGAACATTTGTAAAAATACTCATTTAACTGAAAAGAAATATGAATATCTGTTTCTTCTTCTTAACATATTTGCATGGTGTGCAATCGGCTTTGTCGTATGGGCGGTTGTAAGCATATTTGCATTCAGGGGAACGGAATGGATGTTTACATTCGTTGGATATTTCGGACTTATTCCCGGCTTTATCGGCGGGGTTGTTGAGGCTTGGAGGAATGAAAATTAATATTGATTTATTGTGAAATTGGCATAGAATATAAGCAGAGGTGGTGTTATGAAGCGTGTATGCTTATATTCTATGCATTTTGTTTTATGTGTGTTATGTGTCTGCACGATGGCTCTGGTTCTTAGTGCATGTTCTGTCAGGAACGATAAGCAGTCAGGTGTGGATGATAGAATGTCATATGAATCTGAACCTGTTACGGCTAAAGCTGTTCCTATTGAAAGAGGTACATCGGGTTCTGAAAATGAAGTGACTACTCCTTTAGAGGGTGAGAAAGCAGCCAGAAAAGGCTATAATCCAGAGATGGCATTTAATTATGATGAACATGAAGATATAGAGGTTGATGATAATTATGTTGCCAGTCTGTGTGCGGAGGCTGTAAGAGAGCTTGAAGTTATGTTTGGCCCGGCAGAATTCTATATAAGGGCAGAGAATAATGGGGAGGACAGCTACACAATTAATATCATGTATAATGGTGAAGCCGCAGAATTTGACGATGACGAATTGCAACAGATATATGCATACATAGGGCAGGAATATAAAGAAGTAAAACTTACAGATATCAATATACAGAGCTGGTAGTTGAATAATTATCAGTGATATGTTATATTAATCAAGGCGTTGAATTGGGGACACCACTTTTCAAGACCAGCAGGTATGAAGTAAAGAGAGTTGATGATAATCAGTTTACAGAATTCATACAGGCGAACATACAACAGGCGTCGGTAATAATAGATTTCCGGCGTGTTCATATTGTGAATTTTAGAGGCAGAGCCAGCTGGAAAGCGGCTCTGCCTCTTTTTTGTAAGCAATGAGCCATGCAAGCTGAAATGTGCTTGCACAGATTTCAGCTTATATGGCGAATGTCAATAATGAACAACAAAGGTCGGAGACCGGGAGTTGTGAATTATCAAGGCTCGGGAGTAGCGAAGCTACGGAGAGACTTGGCTTACAAAAAGCGCGAGTAACGAGGAGAGAAGACATGGAAATTTCACAGTCGTGCTTGCACGAACTGTGAAATTTATATGGGTTCTCGAGGAGCACCGCGACAACGACAGGACGAAGTCCTGGAGTGTGAGTTGCTCGCGCAAAAAGGCGGAGAGAAGGAAAGGAGGCACAATGGTACAGATTAATGGAGAACAACAGGATGTTGCACTAGTCGCAGGAAAGACACTTCTTGCTTATGTAACAGAAGCTGGGTATGACCCGGTAGGTATTGTAATTGAGAAGAATATGGAAATAATTCACAGAGAAGATTTTGACAAGGTTAATATTGATGATGGAGATGTGATTGAGATATTGCATTTTGTTGGTGGCGGACAGTTTTAATATGATTTTAGTCTGAGTTCAGGAAGTCTGGTTGCTTATAAGTTATGTCAGAGCGGTTAATAATAGGCAAAGACCTACTAAAATCACAGAATTTTAATTTGAGTAGGTTAATTTTTGGTAGGGAAATATTAAGAAACCTATAAGGTATAAGGAAATCAATATTTAGTAGGTTTTTGTGATAGCTGACAGCCTATAAAAGCGAGATAAACAGGGTATTTATAGGTCATATTAAAACATGAGAGTAAAGAAAGACCTATAAGATGCTTTATAAGAGCTTGATTAGTAGGTTTTCTGAAAATAAGAGAGCTGAAGCGAACCTACTAAAAGACAGAAAATACATTTTTTATAGGTTTTCTAACAGTAAGAGAACAAATTCAGTCATCAATTACCAGATTGAGGAAATAAATGACTGGTGGGATAGATAATTATTGCGGTAAGGAAGTATAACCAGCAAAAGAATTGCCACCAGAAACATAATCACAGACAACAGGAGGATATCAAAGATGGAAAATAAGGCACAGGACAAGAAAGAAGATAAGTTAATATTAGGTGGACATGAGTTCAACAGCAGATTCATATTAGGTTCAGGAAAGTACAATGTGAATCTTATTAAGGCGGCAGTTGAGCAGGGCGGTGCTGAAATTATCACACTTGCTCTTAGACGTGCCAATACAGAGAATAAAGAGAATATTCTTGATTTCATACCGAAGGGAGTAACTCTTCTTCCTAATACATCAGGAGCAAGAAATGCAGAGGAGGCAGTGAGAATTGCGAGACTCAGCCGCGAGATGGGATGTGGAGATTTTGTAAAGATTGAGATTATGCATGATGCAAAGTATCTTCTTCCGGATAACTATGAGACAGTCAAGGCAACTGAAATACTTGCTAAGGAAGGATTTGTTGTAATGCCATACATGTATCCTGATCTGAATGTGGCAAGAGATTTACAGAATGCCGGAGCTGCCTGCGTTATGCCGCTTGCCTCACCGATTGGAAGCAATAACGGACTTTCAACCAAAGCATTTATACAGATACTTATTGATGAGATTGATCTGCCAATTATCGTGGATGCAGGAATTGGCAAGCCTTCGCAGGCATGTGAGGCAATGGAGATGGGAGCTGCTGCGGTTATGGCTAATACAGCAATTGCAACAGCAGGAAATGTTCCGGCAATGGCAGAAGCGTTCAAGAAGGCTATAGAGGCAGGAAGAAGCGCTTATCTTACAGGAATGGGAAGAGTTCTTGCAAGAGGTGGAAGTGCATCTGACCCATTGACAGGATTCTTACGTTAAATGTGGAGAGCAATCCCAAAGGTGCATTGCAAGAGATACTGGCGGGATAATTTCAACGGAAGCATAACTTCGGGGAAGTATTGCTTGACGAAATATGAGAATATAATAGAAAAGAAGGCAGAATAATGAACGAAGAAAATCAGGTGTATTTTATAGACAGTGACCAGCTTCCACCGGCTGCGTTAGAGAGAAAACATAAGTTAGAGCAGGACCCGTCATTCAGAACAGATTATATGAAATATCTTGATGACATGGAAATAATTGATTCAGATATTAAGGATAAAGTCTTAAAGGCAATGGATGAGTATGACTATGACTCATACACAGCCGCAGATGTAGAGAGGGCATTAAGCAAAGAAACATGTAATATTGAAGATTTTAAGGCACTGCTTTCACCGGCTGCTGCACCTTACTTGGAGCAGATGGCAAGAAAGGCAGAGAATGAAACTAAGAAACATTTTGGCAATACAGTATACATATTCACGCCAATATATATAGCCAATTACTGCCAGAATTACTGCATATACTGCGGCTTCAACTGTTACAATAACATTCACAGAAAGAAACTTTCATTTGAGGAAATTGAGCATGAGATGAAAGTTATTGCAGATACAGGAATGGAAGAAATCCTGATACTGACAGGAGAGAGCAGAAAATATTCAGACGTTGAATACATTGGTGAATCGGTTAAGATTGCAAGAAAATATTTCAAGAATATCGGCATAGAGATATATCCTGTAAATGTGGATGAATACCGCTATCTTCATGAGTGCGGAGTTGATTATGTGACAGTATTTCAGGAGACATATAATCCTGTCAAATATGAGACATTACATTTGTTAGGTCATAAGAGAGTATGGCCATACAGATTTGATGCACAGGAAAGAGCACTTATGGCAGGTATGAGAGGCGCAGGCTTTTCAGCATTGTTAGGACTTGATGATTTCAGAAAAGACGCACTGGCAACAGCACTGCATGTATATTATCTTAACAGAAAATACCCACATGCAGAACTGAGTCTTAGCTGTCCGAGACTCCGTCCGATAATCAACAATGATAAGATTAATCCAAGAGATGTCGGCGAAAAGCAGTTGTGTCAGGTGCTTTGTGCGTACAGATTATTTCTGCCATTCGTTGGAATAACAGTTTCAAGCCGTGAGAGTGCGCAGTTTAGAAATGGTATAACCAAGATATGTGCCACTAAAGTTTCAGCAGGTGTTTCAACAGGAATCGGCGACCATGAATCTAAATATACAGGAAAAGAAGATGGTGATGCCGGAGATGAACAGTTTGAAATCAATGATAACCGTTCATTTGACAGAATGTATAAGGATATGGAGGATGGCGGGCTTCAGCCAGTCGTGAATGAATACATTTATGTATAGAAAATATATATGTATAACGAACAGACATCTGGTGAACGGCAGCGGTGGCGCAGAGTGTACCATGGAGGAGTACATTATGCAGCTTGAAAAATGTGTGGCACTGCACCCATATGCCATGATACTTCGTGAAAAGGATATGGACAGGCAGGACTACAGGGAACTTGCCAGACACATACAGGTAATGTGCAGGAAAGCTTCTGTTAAAATGTTTGTTCACAGTGATATCAGTGCGGCAAAGTATGCAGACTGTGGAAATGTACATTTTTCAATGGAACATTTTAAACAAATGTGTGAAGAACAGGCAGATGTGATAAAGAGGCTTGATTGTGTGAGTGTATCGTGTCACAGTATGGAAGAGGCAGTGAATGCTGTCCGCGCAGGAGCAGACCAGATTGTGCTTGGAACGATATTTGAGACACAGTGCAAGCCGGGGAAGATGGGGGCAGGACTTAGTTTTCTTAAAGAAGTGTGTAGAGCGGCTCATACTGTTAATCCCACAGTAAAAGTGTTTGCGATTGGAGGAATTAAGCCTGATAACATTAAAAAAGTGCTTGAATCCGGTGCAGATGGCGGATGTATGATGTCATGGTTTATGCAACAAGATTAAAAAAATAGACAAAGAAAAACTTCTGTGATATAATTTCGCGGAAGTTTTTCTTTTTTAAACTTATTTAAACTTCATTTCGTATAATAATATATATAACTAAAGAAAGGGCAGAAAATTATATGAAAGACATGTTAAGACTAGGTACTAAAGATAGAAGAAAATATATATTTATAAGCGTGGTTGCAGTCTTAGTTATAGCATTAATAACTGTTTCGGTAATTGCTGTGCAATTAAGACATAATAAGAATGCAAAAAAGAAAAATATGGAAGAAACAACTGTACATACAATGATGGTGCAGGAAACTACAGTGCAAGAGACTACAGAAGAGGGAACCACAGAAGAGGATACAACGCAGGAAGAGAGTGCAGAAGTAGTAGACAGGGAAGTGGTTGAAGAATTTTTTGAAAATGAGATATCAACAGAAAATGAGGAAGCATTTGAGCTTCCACCAAGGCAGCTTACAGATGAATTTATCCCATATGATGGGCAGAAGAGAGAAATAACATGCTATGGGGATAGTATGATGGCAGGAGCAGGAAGTACAACTGAAGGAAAAGTAAATGGCATTGATATATATGGGTGGACTACACCTGTTACAATAGAAAAAATGACTAACATACCAACACATAATCTTGGGGGGTCAGGAGAAGATTCCAGTTATATTACTTTTCGTGCTGGTGGAACTAAAGTGTATATTGACAGGGATATTACAATAAGTGAGACTGACTCAGCAATAGCAAGTATTATAGATGAAGATGGAAATGTGTTTAAAGCGGATGATTATAGCGGATATGGATTTGATTATGATCCTTATCCGGGAGATATGTATATAAATGGTTATTTATGTGATGTTGATAACGCAGAAGATGGATACGTAAGTATAAAACTTACAAAGGGATATGCGGCATATGACAATTCTACTGATAATAGCGTTGTTATATATGAAAGTGAAACTGATACATATTCAAGACAGGAAGCAGATATAAAAGCAGAGAGTGATAAAGTAACAGAACATGACACAGTGACAAAAGAAACGGAGTCACAAACATCTGGTGAAAAACCAATGGAGAAACCAACAGAGAAGCCAACAGAAACTGCAGGCGTAGAAAAAGTTACAATCTCTGGCGGAACACAGGCAATGACAAGGGCATCACAGGAAAGAAGTGCGAAAGATATATTGATACTTGAAATGGGAAGTAATGGCGGATGGTCTAATAATTATAAACAGCTTATTCTTCAATATGATGATATAATACTTAATTCTGGATGCAAATATTATATAGTACTGGGAGATACGGATGATCCAGCTGATTCTGCAGATGCTAATCAGGGAGAGTATGGAGATGATGGTAATTATGTGGGAATCGGTGATACATCATGGGAAGCAGCGTTAAGACTTGCATATGGAGACCATTTTTTTAATACAAGAACATATATGATTCAGAATGGATTAAGTGACTGCGGACTCGATGCAACAACAGATGACCTTGAGAATTTCAAGAAAGGTAATATATCTGAACAATTAAGATATGACTGGACACATTTTAACTGTTATGGATATTATTCAAAGGGGATTGGTGTATACAAGAAAGGCGTAGAACTAGGATACTGGAGTTAGAATTTTACAAGAACTATACATGAATATGATTACACCTTTTACATGAAATGGTTATTATGAATATGCATTGAAGGGGGACAGCCAAAAGACGGGGATGGCTGTGGTTCTCGGATATGTAAATTTATTGACCATGAAATGTAAAAAGGTGGTACTCATATGGAAGTTGCTATCTTAAAGCATTCGCAGCGTAAGCTGCTTTTTTTATGCCATAAAATGTTAATTCGTAAAGAAAGTTTGAATAGATTGACTGTATATGTTATTATTTCGAGGTAAAATCAATAAGAAATATTAAAGAGAAATATGAATGTTTAACAAATACAGAAATATAAAAAAGATTGGTCTTGTGTTAATAGGTCTTGCCTTAGTTATATTTTTAATAACCAATGTAAGAATCCGTTCTGTTGATTCCTACAGAAAGCAATTCAGTAATATGGCAGATTCGGGTCAGACGCAGCCAGCCAGACCAGATAATAATGATAGATTACAGGATGAAACCATCAGTACCGATAATGCCAATGCTGCAGACAACGGCAGCTTTGATGGAACGGGTGATGGAACAGTTTCAGATGACAATTCTGCTTCTGGCTCAACGGATAATATAACAGTTACAGATAATAATTCCGGTTCAGGTGGTAGAGAATCAGACAGGAGTAACGGAAACGCCATATCAGGTGGCAATGATTCAGAAAGCAGCAATTTAGGGAATAATACTTCAGGAAGTAACAATTCGGGAAATGATGATTCAGGGAATAATTCACAGAATACCAGACCGGCAGGCAAGGTAATCAGTTGTACTATAGAGATAAGATGCGATAATGCGACAGCGAGAAAAGATACTGTTAATCCGTCAATTGCATCACGTATCCCTGATGATGGAACTATACTTGAAGTTACAACATACACTGCAGTTGAAGGCTTTACTGTATATGATGTTCTTGCAGCAGTTACAGCAATGCATGATCCTGTAATTCCGATAGTTGCTAATTCCGATAAGTCGTATGTATCAAGCATTAATAATCTGTCAGAGAAGAATGTGGGACCACAAAGTGGCTGGACTTACAGAGTTAATGGAGTTCTGCCTATGATGGCGGCTAATCAGTATGCAGTAAAAGATGGAGATGTAATAAAATGGATATACGTGTGCCAGTTAGGCGACAAGTAACTAAATATTCAGCATTTGCAGTAATGCATCCGTGGACGAATTTCATCTATATTGCACTGGTGCTGGTAATAACCATGTTCACAATGAACCCTGTAATACTGGCGGTTTCGTATGTGAGTTCACTTGTTCTTGGGATATATATACAGGGAGGTTCTTTTATTAAGAAGAATATTATGATAACAATTCCTGTTATTATATTCTCTGTATTAATCCAGCCCATTTTTAATCACAGCGGAGTTACACCATTATTTTATATTAACGATAACATGGTATGCCTTGAGAATATAATATACGGAGCAGTTATAAGTGTGTTACTCATATCAGTCATACAGTGGTGCAGTGTAGCAGCCGGTTATCTTTCATCGGAAAAAATGATGTATCTGTTCGGGAGCTTTATTCCTTCCGTTGGTATGATATTTTCTATGATATTAAGAATGATACCACTTATGAGAAAGAGATACAGACAAATACATGACGCACAGATGGGACTTCGTGGAGTGGAGACTAAGAATGGCATCTTTGAAAAAATCGGACATTTTGCGAATGAATTTTCAACTCTTATAACATGGTCACTTGAAAGCTCAATGGAAACTTCTATGTCTATGGAGAGCAGGGGATATGGACTTAAAGGAAGGACAAGCTTTAACAGATTCAGATTCACACTAAAGGATACCTTTACGATAATTATAATGCTTGTATGTTTTGTGATGGCTGTTATTCCAATAGCAGGAAAGAAGCTTGCAGTATATTATCTCCCTGTAATATATTATACGAAATCAGGTGTTGAAGGAGTGCTGTCAGTTACAGCATTTGTAATACTGACATTGATTCCAATGATAATAGAGATAACTGGTAATGTGCAGTATAAGAGACGAAGTTCATATAACGAAAGGTAATTGCATAATGACAGACACAATTATTAATGTTTCATCACTTTCTTTTGGATATGCAGGAAGTGACGGACTGGTACTGGAAGATATAACATTTGATATAAAGAAGGGGGAGGTTGCGCTGATTATAGGTGCTTCGGGAAGTGGAAAGACTACGCTTCTTAAGATGCTTGATAAAAGCATGATTCCAGAGGGGAGACTTAGTGGAAAAGCAGAATATTACGGCAGACAGATAAGCAGCTTAAGTCAGGCAGAAGCGGCAGTTAAGATTGGATATGTCGGACAGAATCCTGACAACCAGATTGTTACTGATAAGGTATGGCATGAGCTGGCATTTGGGCTTGAAAATCTCGGCGTGCCAAATGCAGACATAAGGCGCAGGGTTGCAGAAATGTCTGAATATTTCGGAATTACGGGCTGGTATGATAAGAATACAGAGGAATTGTCTGGCGGACAGAAGCAGCTTCTTAATCTTGCTTCCATAATGGTTATGAGACCGGAGGTTTTATTGCTTGATGAGCCGACTGCACAACTTGACCCACTTGCTAAGAAGAAGTTCATAGACACAGTTCTGGAGCTTAACAGGGATTTTGGAATAACAATTATGTGTGTTGAACATAATCTTGCGGATATCTATTCTAAGGTGGACAGAGTGCTTGTGCTTGAGGATGGAAAGCTTATATATAATAATACTCCGCAAAAAACGGCAGAATGTCTTGTTAAGACAGAGAATCCGCTTGTGTACGGGCTGCCTTCATCTGTAAGGATATATGAGGGGTGTAAGACGGATATTACATTTGAAACAGGCTGTCCTCTTACGGTTAAAGAAGGCAGGGAGTGGGTGGCAAGCCTTAATATTAAAGGAGACTCATATGTATCACAGGATAAGCATTACGAAACCGGGGATACAGCGGTTTCAGTTAAAAATGTGTTTTTCAGATACACTAAGAATTCTGCAAATGTACTTGAAAATATCAGCTTTGATATAGAGAAGGGTAGGATAACTGCTCTGCTTGGAAGCAACGGAGCAGGAAAGACGACGCTTTTAAGACTTATGTCAGGAATTAAAAAGCCTATATCCGGTAAGGTGAAGGTGAATGGAAGATGTGCGGTGCTTCCGCAGAATCCAATGGCACTGCTTAGTCAGATAAGTGTTGAGGAAGAGCTTGCATCGGCAGTCATGGATAAGGGGAATGTGTCTGTTAAGGATATGGACAGGAAACAGAGAATTGAACTTGCCTTTAATATGCTGGAGCGGACGGGACTTCTAAGGGTGAGAAAGCAGCATCCGTATGATTTGAGTGGAGGGCAGCAGCAGAGGCTTGCATTTGCAAAGATTCTGCTGTATGAACCGGATATTATTCTGCTTGATGAGCCAACTAAAGGAATTGACCCGTTCTTCTGTAAAAAGATGGGTGAATGGCTGGAAGAATTAAAGAATATGGGGAAAACTATTGTGATAGTTTCACACGATGTGGAATTCTGTGCATTATTTGCCGACAAATGTGGATTAATATTTGACAGAAACATAGAAAGTTACACAGATTCACACAGCTTCTTTGCAGGCAATATATTTTTCACAACGGATACTAACAGGATTATGTCCGATTTTTTCAAAGATTGTGTAACATGTGATGAAGCTGTTGAAGCGATTCACAGATGTTTAGAGGATAATAGATAATGAGTGTTAATTATATGCTTATAAGCATTATTATACTGGCTGTTGCAATTGCCATTCCTTTCTTTACATTTGAAAAGAGGAAGCCGAAGGCAAGGCATGTTGTGATGATTGCAGTTATGTCAGCTCTTACAGTTGTTGCTAATATAATATGTGCGTATACGATACCGCTTCATGCTGGTACAGCACTTGTCATAATAACGGGAATTGCATTTGGACCACAGACAGGATTTCTTACAGGTGTACTGTCAAGATTTGTATGTAATTTCTTTATGGGGCAGGGCGTATGGACTCCGTGGGAAATGACTGCGTGGGGGCTGCTTGGTGTTCTTGCAGGAATTGCATTTTACAAACCGGAGCTTGTCGGATATTTTGATGATAAGAAAGAGATTGTAAGAAAGCAGGCAAGAACAGGTCTGTCAGTTATGGCTGTTCCTGTTGTGTGTATGGTTGTGTCAGAGATTGTGGGATATATTGTATATATATTTACTGCAAAGCCGGGAGAGACATTCTTTGGGTGGAGGCTGTATGCTTTCGGACTTGCTGGAATTATTATGGCAGTTCTTCTTATGAGAAGCCGTATACCTTGTAATTTTATCACAGTGACAATATTTACATTTATAAGTGTGTTTGTTATATACGGTGGAATTATGAATATTGCAGCCATGATGATGAACAGCACATATACGGATTCAGGCAGTGCCAATATATCATGGGAGGCACTGAAGCTTCTGTACATAACAGGTGCGCCTTATGATGCAATGCATGCGGGTGGAGCGGCTGTGTGTGCATTTCTTTTTGGTGATGGACTGCTTGGAAAGCTTACGCGTGCTAGAATTAAATATGGGTTATAGAAGAGCTGCTATAATTTGGAAAGCCTACTATAATAGCATTTTTAGGCGATTGAGTGGGTTGATTGAGGTATATGAAGGAATTATTAAGGCGTGTGCCATAGTTAACAGTAATTCTAATAAAGAGTATAAAAGGGTAGCGTGGAAAGTAAATGAAAGAGATAATAATGTATGGATAATCCACGCTCTTGCAGTGCGATATGAGTACCGCGGTATGGGTCTTGCTACTCAACTTGTAAAAAACATCATATCATATGCTAAGTTAGAAAACATTGAAGCCATTCATCTTTATGTAATAGATAAGAACACACTAGCTGACAAGTTATATATCAAAGTAGGTTTTAAATACATAAGTACTGAAAACATTTTTTATGAGGTAGTTGGAAACAGGCAGTTTAGAATGTA
>OGDU01001631.1_pt1 | contig 16856 bp, 6 predicted proteins | sample 1570371 | NCBI WGS metagenome assembly OGDU01 (sample SAMEA2581977, study PRJEB24529) | metagenome | biome: Human gut stool | place: China | collected 2011
TGTTACCTATAAAGTAACCAAGATTGGCAAAAACGCTTTCAAAGGCTGCAAGTATCTGAAGAAAGTTACAATCGGAAGCGGCTGTACATCAATTTCGCCAACTGCATTTACCGGAGCAAATTCTATTGAAGAAATAATTGTAGAAGAGGACAATAAAAAGTATACCTCAGTTGATGGTGTCCTTTACAATAATGATAAGACAACGCTTGTGCTATATCCAAAGGGTAGACGAGGCAATTTTACAATTCCGGATGCAGTAACGACAATTGCTGAAAGAGCTTTTGAACGTTGCAATCATATTACTGGTGTTGTAATTGGAAAAAATGTATCAAAAATTGATAGATATGCTTTTAGTGAGTGCTTTAGTTTGAAAAGTGTATCTTTTAAAGATAGTGACGATGTTGATAAAACGATTGGGGATTATGCATTTGAAAATTGTCAAGCATTGTCTAATGTTGATTTTGGTAATGCGGTAACATCAGTTGGTAATTACGCATTTATAATGACAAAATCGCTTACAAGTATAGAATTTCCTGATAGTTTAGTTAGCATTGGTAACTATGCCTTTTCACCGTTTTCAAATGGATATGGCGGAAGTTTCGGAATATATGTTGAAAGTAATCTTGAAAGTGTAAAGTTTGGCAGTGAATTAAAGTCAATTGGAGAGCAGGCTTTTTTTAAGAATGAAAAACTTAAAACCGTTCAATTTACAGGTGATAAACTTTCTATAATTGATTATGCTGCTTTTTATTTTTGTACATCCCTTACTGAAGTAACCTTGTCAGGTGATGATTTGATTATTGGTAGTAATGCATTCAAGTTTGATACAGCACTTAAATCTGTGGTGCTTAATTCGGGTGTTAAAACAATCGGTTCAAATGCATTTGATTATTGTACTTCACTTGAAAATGTAAATATTGGAAATGACGTTGAAAGAATTGCTTCAAATTCATTTTATTACAACACCAATCTTAAACAATTAGTGCTTGGTAAGGGATTAAATAGCATTGATTCAACAGCTTTCACAGGTTACAGCAACCTCACCGTATATTGCTACGAAGACACATACGGTCATGAGTATGCTAAGGGTATGAGCAATGTTGACATCAAGTTTATTCATGACAATTATTATGTTGTTGACCTCAAGGCGTCGGCTGTTTCGAGCAACAGCGTTACAATGTCATGGAAAAAGCCGAACGGTTATGACGCTATTGATCACTACATAATCTATAAAAACGGTGCAAAGTATGATGAAACGACAGATCAGACCTACACCGACATCAACCTCAAGAGCGGTGAAGAGTATGTTTACGGTGTTGTTGCTGTTGACAAAGAGGGCGTCATCTCAGAGGAAAAAACAGTCAGAGTAACTCCTGCCTGCACTTCCGTAAAGAGCATTACCCTCCCGAACAATAAAACCGATATCGGTGGTCTTAACAAAATTAAGCTTACCGCAACAATGGAAAGCAACCTTTCCAAAACAGGCGGTAAGGGCGAATTTCAGTTCAGCCGTGACGGCAAGGAATGGAAGTCTGCTTGCAATGCAAATGTTCAGTCAAACGGTGTTGACTATGTAGGCTATTGGTCGCTTAGAAATGTTGTAACGGGCGAATATTCTCTCCGTTTCGTGTTTACAGACAAGGACGGCGGTCAGAGCTACAAAGACATCAAGGTGAATGTTGACAGAACTCACCCCGCACCTATTGACGAGGTTACCATAACTCCTATGGAAACCTACATCTCGCTTTCGTGGCAGATTTCCGTAGAATACGACACAGCAATCTACAGAATTTATAAGCGTGCAGAAGACGAAACAGATTTTGAACTTTTGAGCGAAATCAGAGACCGTGACATAACAAGCTATAACGATAATAAGGTTCAGAAAAATGTTACATACTATTACTATATCGTAGGTACGGACGCTTACGGACAGGAAAGTCTTAAATATGACATCGTTTCGGCTGGTTTGATTAACGATACGATCCCTCCGCAGTTTATCAAGATGACTCCTGCATCAAATAACTACATCTACGGCAATCAGCCGTTCTCGGTAGTCGGCAACGATAATGTGGGTGTTGCAAAAACAGCGCTTTACTACTCAACCGATCCCGAAGCTCCTCTTGAAAGCTGGACTCTTATTGACGAGCATAACGGCAGTTCTTACTCGCAGAACATCGACACGACAGTAATGCCGAACGGCGTTGTGTATGTTGTTGCAAAAATTTATGACGCTGTCGGAAACTTCACCTATTCTCCAAAACAGAGATATATGTGCGACAATCAAGGTCCTGAACAGGTCAAGAATGTCAAGTGTATTGCAGTTGACGGCACAACGGCAACACTTTCATGGAGCGATGTTTCGGACGATGATATTTCATACTTCGTTGTTGAATGCAAACAATCTGACGGAGTATGGAAGAGCGTTTCAAGAACAAGCACAAACCTCGGTGTAAACCTCAGCGGTCTTACTCCCGAACACGATTATGTTTACCGTGTAATCGGCTATGACAAGCGTTCAAACCGAGGCACTCCTTCGGAAGAAATCACAGTTACAACTTTGAAAGATACAATTTGTCCAAAGGTAACAAAAATTACTCCCGATCCGGGTTATTTCAAATCCGAAATCAACCTCAGATTCACAGCAGAAGATGATTACAGAGTAAAATCAATCGAAATCCAGACTTCAACAGACAAGGAAAGCTGGAAAACGGTTTCCGAAATAAAGGCAACAGGCGAGTCTGCAAAATGCACATTCGACTGCAAACTTGACCTCAAAAACTATGAGGAAGGTTCTGTTTTTGTAAGGGCAAAGGTTTATGACAGCTACGGCAATGTGACCGAGGATAAAGACCTTACCTGCTACGAATATGTTGTTGACAGAACAGCTCCGATTCAGCCCACAGGTGTTACGGCATCATCGGGTGAAACAGAGGGAGGTTCGTCATTCGTAAACATTTCGTGGAATGCAATTACAGACGACAACAGCTTTGCTTATTACAGAGTGTACAAGAGCAACAGCGCTGACGGTGAATTTACCCTTTTGAAAAACAATGTAAAGACTGTCAATACATATGATGAAAATGTAGATTTCAGTGCTACCTACTACTACAAGGTTGAGGCTGTTGACCTTGCGGGCAATGTCGGCAAACAGTCGGGGGTTGTATCATGCAAAGTCAAGGACGATACCGAAAAGCCTGTTATCTATGATCTCTCACCTGTTGACGGCACAAGAATAGGTAATAACAACAACTCCGTCACGGTTGCCGCATCGGATAATGCAAAACTCAGCAACCTGAAAATTGAGTATAAAACAAACGGACTTTTCAGTTCATATCAGACAATCAAAGAAATTGCAGGTAACTCAAAGAATAACTGTACCGCAACGATTGCTCTCCCTCTTGATGAGCTTAACAGCGGCACAGAGGTTACAATCAAGGTTACGGCAAGCGATTCATCGGGCAATCAGGCTGATGAAAAAATCGCAACCTACACAATTGACAAGGATGCTCCCAAAATCAAGGATGTAAAGCTTGTTGAAAAAGACGATAATATCTTCAGCCTTGTTTGGTCTTGTGATGCAGATGATCTTTCTCACTTCTATATATATAGAAAGCGTGCAAATGACAAGTCATATGTGCTTTACGATTCCGTAATGGCTGAAAGCGGAAAGAATTCATACACCTACAACGATAATGAAATTGCCGTTTCCGACAAGAGCGTAATCTACAAGATTGAGGCTTTTGACAAGGCTAAAAACTCATCAAGTGCCGAAAGCGAACTCGTTAAGGTGTCGGGCATAATTGCTCCCGTTCCCGTACTCGATTGTCAGTCAACCGTTGTAGTGGGCAGTGAGTATATGTTTGATGCAACAGGCTCAACAGATGATACCGAAATTGTAAGCTACAGCTTTGACTTTGGTGACGGCACAGCCGTTGTAAAGAACGAAAAGGGCAAAACACTCCATATTTTCGATAAGACAGGCAAGTGCAAAGTTACTGTCAGCGTAACTGACAGTGACGGCAACACAGCCAAGCTGACAAAGGAAATCACAGTTACAAGCAGAGAGCTTGTCGGCACAGTCAATGTATTGCTTAAAGACGAAAAGGGCAATGTTCTTCCGAACACAGACGCTTATATGGATCTCGGTGAGGAAGAACAGCAGCATGCATTTACCGATTCAAACGGTCTTGCCGTGTTTGAAGCTCCGATTGGAACTCACATTGTATCTTCGTACAAAAAAGATTACCTCCCCGTTAAGCAGAATATTTCTGTTACAGGCAAGGAAACTTGTGTAACACTCGTTCTTGTCAATGAACCGATTGTTACGGCTGAATTTGAAATTCACAAAATGACATTTGATGAAATTGTTGCGGCAGGTATCGATATCAATGCCGCCGAAAACAGAAATGTTGTAAAAATCAATGTAACTCTCCACTATGAGCGTGAACCGATTCATTCGGTAATCTATTGGAACGGTAAAACCGCAAAATCGGACCCGATTTATGTAAAAACATCATCAGGCACAAGAAAGCTTACTCCTTGTGTAATTGGCAGTTCAAATTCAAGCTTGACAAAAGCTGAAGATCCAACAATCGTTTACCTTGATGTTCCTGTTGAGTTCTCATATCTCAAAGAATTCTTCAGCGTATCACTTCATATTATCAACCACGCTTCAAGCGATTTCAGCTTGCTTGATAACACGGTTACACTTAATGTTCCTGACGGCCTCAGCGTTGTAAAGACAAATTCGTTAGAACCAAAGGCTTCTGTCTATATTGATGAAATCAAGGGACAGACTCAGAAAACAATTAAGTGGATTCTCAGAGGCGACAAGGCGGGTACATATGATATTTCTGCCGACTTCCTCGGAATGCTTTCTTACTTCAACGAACCGATTTCCGCAAAATTCGTAGCCGATAATCCGATTGAGGTTCACAATGCGTCAACTATTGATGTTGAAATTGAGGCGGCAGATCATAACTACGGCAGTAAGGTGTTCTACAATATCATTGTTGAAAACAAGGGCGACTTTGCTCTTGAGGGCTTTAAATGGGAAAAACTCAACGAGTCCTACTGTGATGAATATGTTGATGCAAACGGCAATTCTTACGAAATGGACAAACAGTGCACAACACTTAATCCGGGTGAAAAGTATGTTTATCATTGCTTTACAAAGCCAAAAGGCTCACTAAGTTATTTGAAAAGTGTTATAGAAGATGTTGCTTCAACGGGTGCTAATGCAAGTGTATCCGTTCATGAAGTAAAATACTTCCTTGAAAAATACTATGAAAAATTCCCCGAAGAGGGTGGCGCATATGTATTCTATATTCAGGACAAGGACGGCAACCCGATATCGGGTGCAACCGTTGAACTCAATTCTGAATTTACCCGTACTTCTGACAGAGAGGGAAAGGTTGTTATTGATAAGGATGAAAGATTTGATATTGAGTCTTCATATCTCAAGGTAACGGCTTCAAATTACTATACCTATAAAGATGATAGTTTTGCAGGATTACTTTTCGGCAGTAATACAAAGATAAAATTGTACCGTGTCGGTGAATATGCTGTAGCAAGCGTTAAGGTTGATGGTGCAGACGCACTTAAATCAAAAGCCTCAATTCAAACAAATGCTAAGAACAAAGACGGAAGTGCCGCAAGTGTAACATTTATAGCGAAAATCTACGGTGAAATCTCTTCTGTTGATGTTGTACAAAACGATAAAACTTTAACTGCAAAAAGCAAAAACATAAATTCAGATGAATACATTTATACTAATACTTATATAGCATCGGATTTTGAAAAGAGCAAACCTGTTTATCTTTATGTAACATTGAAATCGGGCAAGATTGAAAAAACAGCGCTGAATGTCAGTTCCGTAATGCTGACTTATCAGGATGTAAGTATTGAACTTCCCGAAAGTACTTCTATTACTATAGATAATTCTCCGTTTGAATTTATGAACGGTGCTTCGTTTGAATTTTCGCTTACAAGTGGCAAGAGTATGGGACTTTCCTGGCAGTATGACAAAGACGAAGATGCGTTGGTATGTGCTGTTAATTTTGATGCAAATAAGGGCTTAGGCGGAAAAGATGACGATAAAAAAGACGAAAATGAAAAAGATGATGAGAAAAAGGAGGACGATAAAAAGGAAAATGATAAAAAGGAAAATAATAAAAGCGAAGGCGATAAAGACAGCGATAAAAATGATGAAAAGACCGATGGGGATAATTCCGGTGGCAGCAGTTTAGATGCCAATGACGATTTTGCAACCCTCAAAGACGGACACTTTTCGGATATGGTTGAATTATGCAAGAAACAGTATGAAGATATACTTGCCAAAAAGAGGCCAAGCAATAACGGAGAGCCTAACTTTAATTTCCAAGTTCAAGGTGCACTTGAATTTAAAATTAAGGATGACGGCACTCTTGCATTGTCAAAAAGTAAACTGTATCTTGCTGTGTCTATTTCTAGAGAATGGGGTTCTCAATTCACTTTAGGCTTTGTGCCTATCACGGCGTCAATTACTTTCTCATATGGAATGGGTGCAGAAGCATCATTTGTTTATAACGATGTTAATAAAACATTCAGTATTGACAGTTTTGATCTCGCAATACGGGCAGCTCTTGAAATAAAAGCGGGATTTGGAATAAAATGTTTATCAGCAGGTCTTTACGGAAGTGCTGACTTAGGTTTCGATATCGATATAAAAGATGCTTTTGAATTGAAAAAAGTTGAATTAAGCGGTGAGCTTGGAGTCTACATAAAATTATTCTTCTATACGGATAAATTCAAAATCGTTTCAGGAACCGCAACCTTGTATGAGAGAGATTCCAAGGCTAAGGCAAAAGCCTACTCCGAGCTTGTTGCAGCGGCATATGATGTCGACAAATACAACATAAATGATAAATTGCTGTCCTACAATTCGGGTTGGAATGACGAGATAGAGTCCGGCAACGGCAATACGGCATTGCTTGACAATGCATACTCCGCATCAAAGCCACAGATTGCAGCCTGCGGTGACAAGGCGGTAATGGTTTACCAGAGTGTTGACGAAAATGCAACAAATTCGGCAAATGCACTCGCACTTTACTATAGCGTTTACGATTCAACAACTGGCAAGTGGTCAAAAGCATCAAAGCTTGATGACAACAAAAATGCCGATATATCGTACTCACTTGCAGTAAGCGGAGATCAGATTTATCTTGTTTATGCCCAGAGTAACACAGAGCTTTTGGAAGATTCTTCAATTACCGATACAGTAAAGAACATTGATGTATATTCTGCAAAGTTCAGTTTTTGGTCTAACAAGTTTGAAAACTTTACACGCATTTCAAACAACAGTACATACGATGCAAACCCTGTTTTTAAAGACATCAACGGTGTTCCCACAGCAATTTGGATGAACAGTTCTTCAAACAATCCGTTCTTTAATGACAGCTCCAACTCAATTATGATGAGCAGTCTTGCTAACGGAACATGGTCACAGCCACAGGCTGTTGCACAGAATGTTGACACGGTAATCAACTGTGATATTATCGAAAGCTCAAAGTCAAAATATGTTGTTTACACCTGTGACAAAGACGGCGACCTTTCGACAACAGACGATAAGACAATCTGTGTATGTAACACAGCCACTGGCGAAACAAATGTAATTGCAGAAAATGTAGAAACTGCAATCTCAACAGGCGAAGTCCTTAACAAATCCGTTGTAGTTTGGTACGAAAACGGAACTCTCATGCAGTATGATGTTCAGTCTAAGGCAAAAGCAGAGATTTGCAACATATCAGGTTCGGCTGCAAACGGTGTTGAAATAGTAAACGATGAAAACGGCAACTGTGCAATCGTTTACACAGAGAGCAAGAACAAAATCAATGCCCTCTATCTTGACACGGCAAGCGGTACCTGGTCAAATCCCGTAACACTTGTTTCATCCGACAACTACATTGAAAATGTTGAGCCAGTGTACATTAACGGCAAGCTTACATTCACATATTACGATTCGAAGGTAATTGATGACGATATGAACACAGAGTCAAAGCTTGTTACAACAATTGCCGACTCTGTTTCAAAACCTGTAATTACAGATGCAAGCGTTGACTACAGCGAAATCAACGCAGGCAAGGAAGCCAAAGCAGATGTATCTGTAACAAACAACAGCTTTGAACCGACAGGCAATCTCACCTTTACGGTAAAGAACTATGACGGTACTGTACTCGGTACATATACAACAACAGATAAATCACTCTCTGCAGGTGCAAGCGAGACGTTCAGCGTTCCGTTCACATCACCCGAACAGATTGTAAACCGTTGTATAACAATTACCGTAACAGACAGCAAGGCAAAGTACACTTCATCATATGATATCCCCCTCGGCTATACCGATATGGCGGTCAGTGCAGAACAGTATATTGACGGCGACGAAAACTTCATCAAGGCTGTTGTGTACAACAGATTCAGCTATGACTCTCCTGCAACTCTTGAGGTTTATAACAGAAACACAAACGAGGTTTACTTCACACAGAACATTCCTTTTGTTTCAAAGAATACCCCCGTTACGATAACTGTTCCGCTTGATAAGTCATATGTTGATGACACAGGCTTTGTTTCAGTCAGGGTAATCTCAAAGGCAAACGATTACAACGACTTCAACAATACTTATATGTTCGAGTATTACAACATGGATATACCCGATAATATGATTCTTATGGGTGATACAACCCTTGACAGAAGAATAGATGTCAGCGATGCAACATTCGTTCAAAAGCATATCGTAAAGCTTGAAAATCTTACAAACAATGCCCTCATTGCGGCAGATGTTGATAGGGATAACACAATCTCAATCAAGGACGCAACCCTGATTCAATGCTATGTTGCAAAGTTTGAAAATTGCGGTTACTGCGGTACATATGTTGATCCGAGTCAGTTGCCGACAGTCCCCGCAACCGAACCAACAACGGAAACTCCTGCAACAGAGCCTGTTACGGAACCGTCAACAGAGGTCACAACAGCTCCCGTAACAGAACCGACAGTACCTACAACACAGCCCACAACGGTTGCTCCCACAACCAAACCGACAACAGTCGGCAAGTCATATGTTTATGCAAAGGGCTATACCCATGCATACTTCTGGAACAGTGATGCAACCGATATGGCAGGTAAATGGCCTGGAAAAGCAATGGAAAGTGTCGGTGACGGTGTCTACCGTATAGCAGTGCCGACAGGTGCAACAAATGTGATTTTCAGCAACAATGGTGCAAATCAAACTGCTGATCTCACGGTGAATGTCGGCAAGATTTATTCAAACGGTAACTGGTCAGCCTACAATCCGTAACCGTTATAAAACGACTTTTGCTGATGAATTGACATTTATGGCTCAATGTCAATAGTTATGTGGCAACCCGTAAAAACAGAATAAAGTGTAATAACAAGCGACAAAAATTAAACTGTCGCTTGTTTTGTTGCAGTAACACCCGCCGTGCCTTTAATTGTATTTAATATCTGTGATTCAGACATTTTTATCAACTTAAAATATATACCGAACAATAACATTTTTGACCTTTTAAATTGTCTAAATGTGTTTGTCAATAGGCATAAATTCCTCGACGCCTCCAATTAAAATGCCTTGCATTTCCAAGAGCCTTTTCGTAAAATATCCGCAGAGCGTATTTTGTACCCTGTTTCGGATTTAAACCAATTCTATTTTAACGGATTTTGGTAGAATATGCTCTAATTTCCCACAGTGAAAAAATTGTCAAATTCGGTAATTTTGCCTATAACAAAATTATGCAAAATGTGGTACAATAATATTGTAAGAACTCAGTGTTTATCTGAGATTTAAGATGATGCGATTATACGGATGGTGAGAGTATGTACAGTATTGGCGAGATTGTTCTTTACGGCTCAAACGGAGTTTGTGAGATTACCGAAATTACAACGAAAAAAATCGGAAAGGATTCTATTGAATACTATGTTTTAAAACCTGTTTGCTCGGATTCTTCAACGCTTTTTGTTCCGACTCAGAATGAAATGCTTGTGTCAAGAATGCGTGCTGTCCTTTCTTCGGATGAAATTAAAGATATTTTGTCACAGAAAACCGATAATGAAATATGGATTGACAATAAAGCCGAAAGATGTGAAAAAATCAAGGAGATTATTTCGGGCGGCGATTGTATGAAGCTTGTTGAGCTTATCAGGAGAATGCACTTCCACAGTAAGCTCCAGCTCAAAAAGGGTAGACGACTTCACATTACTGACGAGCGTTTTCTCAAAGAAGCTGAAAAAATGGTTTGTGACGAGGTTTCGGTTGTTCTTCACATTGACCGTAACGATGTTCTTCCGCTTGTGCTTGCAGGCTGATTTTTTAAAAATATATAAAGGATACAGAGGATTAACCGGAGCATTCTTTGAATTGCTTTCAATGTTGTTCCTCTGTTTTTTTATTTTTGGTAATTCTAGGTTGTTTGCCTATTTACAAAATGTTGCATTTTGTAGTAAAATATAGGAATAATGATTTATGGGAGCTATTTAATGAGAAATTTCAAAAAAACTTTATCATTTTTACTTTCAACGGTAATAATAGTTTCATCAGTTGTAGGTGTCGGTACAACCGTTTTTGCCGCAACCGATGAACACACATACAAAAACTTTAAATACAGAATTCTTGACGATAACACAGCCGAAATCTGCGGTTATACGGGCAAGAATGCAGTTGTGACTGTTCCCGACAGCATTGATTCAAAGCCTGTAACCTCAATTGGCAGGACGGCATTTTATTCAGGCAAAATCAAGGAAGTGACAATTCCCAACACAGTAAGAAGCATCAAATGGTGGGCTTTTTACGGTTGTGAAAGCCTTGAAAAAATCAACCTGAATTTTGGTTTAAAAACTGTAGGCTACGGTGCGTTTATGAATTGTAAAAAGCTTAAATCCGTGAGCATTCCAATGTCCGTAACGCAGATTTGCGATGATTCGTTTGCGGTAAGCTGTTCAACCCAAAAGGGCGTTTTTGACACCTACAGTAAGCAGACAATAAGCACTCAGCAGTATTCAACCGATTCATCGTTCACTCTTGAAGGCTATTCGGGGACTGTCGCAGAAAAATATTGCAATGATAATTCGCTAAACTTTGTTTCGTCGGGCAATGTGATTTACGGCGATGTTGATAACAACGGAACTGTTGAGGCAGCTGATGCAAAGCTTGCCAAAAGCCTTATCGACACTGTTCCGACCGAGGAAGAACTGACGGCTGTCGATGTTGACGATGACGGCAAAATCACAGAAAACGATGTTAATCTTATTTTGCAGGCTGTCGGCAACGAATTTTACGCACAGCTTTTTCCGTGTGCAAAGGCTATGTATTCTGCTCCCGACTACCTTTCGGGCAGAACTATGTATTGTGACGGCGACAGCGTTGCCTACGGTTCGGGTACGGACACAATGGGAAATTCAACATATTCTTTCTGCAATTATGTTGCCGAAAAATATAATATGACAATGACCAACAAGGCCACTCCCGGCACAACTCTTGCAATAAGAAAGGATTTTATCGGCACAGACCACAGAAGTATCCTTGAGCGTGTCCGTGAAATGAAAGGCAGTTACGATGTTATTCTGCTTGACGGCGGTTTTAATGACCTGTTCAAAAATGTTGAAATGGGTGCAATGACCGATATAAATAATAAATCGGGAAAATACAATGAATACACCACAGCAGGTGCGTTGGAAAGTATTTGTTATTTTCTTGACAAGAATTATAAAGACTCAATTAAGCTGTTCGTACTCTGTCACAATTGCTCAACAAGAATAAAACAGTCACAGTATTGGTCTTTAATGAAAAATATACTTGATAAGTGGGAAATTCCCTATGTTGACCTTTCGGAAGAAACAGAGCTTACCGGTGATAATGAGGAAATTACAACACAGTATTTTAGATATAATGCAACAACCAAAAAAGGCGATGGGATTCACCCTCTTGCATATGCCAATATGAAGATATACGGTCCCATCGTTGCCGAAAAGCTTAACGAAACAGTACAGAGCAAGTCTGAACTTGTTTTGCCGAAAAGTGACATTTCTATGGGACTTTTTGAAAGTTACACCCTTAACAGCGAAATTACGGAGTTGAGGGGAGATATAGAAGTCAGCTATTCAAGCAGTAACCCGTCAGTTGCCTCTGTTGATGAAAACGGCAATATTGTTGCCACGGGCATAGGCGATACGGTTATCACGATTTCGACCTCTGACGGAAAAACAAAAAATGTGAATGTGAATGTAAAGTTTCTTGCAATGGCGGTTAGCTTTGGCAAAAATAAAATTTCACTTTCAGAGGGTAATTCAAGCTTGCTGAATCTTTCTGTAGCAGACGGTGAGGCGACCTGTTCAACAACCTATTCGTCAACAGATCCGACTGTTGCGTCTGTTGATGAAAACAGCGGAAAAATTACAGCCAACAAAACGGGCAAAACCACAGTATCATGTACCACGGCAAACGGTGTAACGGTAAGGTGCCTTGTATATGTCACAAGCAGTGCGCAGACTAAAATGCAGAAAGCATAAGGCGTTTATGAAAATATTTAACAGAAAATTAAAAATAACTTCATCTGCTTTGCTTACATTATGTATGGTTTTTGTAATGACGGCTTGTGCCGAAAACAGCAGTCAGTCCGAAAAATCACAGCCTGCAGAGCAGACGACTGTTCAGCCGACAACAATGTCAGCCGAAGAAATTAATGACCGAAAGCTTGATAAATTCATATCTGATATGACGCTTGAAGAAAAGGTGGGGCAGATGTTTTTTGTACGCTGTCCCGATGAAGACGCTGTGCAACAGGTCAGCGAGTACAATATCGGCGGTTACATCCTGTTTGGCAGAGATTTTGACGGTAAAACCAAAGATGAAGTTGTTGACGATATTCACAGCTATCAGAACGAGGCGGATATTCCGCTTTTAATCGGCGTTGATGAGGAGGGCGGAACGGTTGTGCGTGTCAGCAGTAACCCAAACCTCCGTGAAACTCCGTTTCTTTCTCCAAAAGATACTTATGCAGACGGCGGTTGGGATGCTGTCAAGCAGGATGCAGAAGAAAAAGCGGATTTGCTCCTTTCACTCGGAATCAATGTGAATCTGGCTCCCGTGTGCGATATGACCTCGGATGAATACGGCTTTATGTATGACCGTTCTTTCAGCTCGGATGTTGATATGGAAAACAGATATGTGCGAACCGTTGTTGAAACAAGCAAATCAAAAAAGCTCGGCACGGTTCTGAAGCATTTTCCCGGTTACGGCAATAACAGCGACACACACACGGGAATTGCATACGATGACCGTGACTATTCGGAATTTGAAAATACAGATTTTAAACCGTTTTATCAGGGAATTGAGTCCGGTGCCGACTGTATTCTTGTTTCACACAACATAGTTAATTGCATGGACAGCGAATATCCTGCGTCACTTTCACAAAAGGTGCATGATATTCTCAGAAATGAATTCAAATTTGACGGTGTAATTATGACCGATGACCTTATCATGGACGCAATCACGGATTTTACGGGGGATGAAGCGGCGGCAGTCACAGCGGCAAAATGCGGTAACGATTTGCTCTGTTGTTCATCTGTCAATACCCAATATCCCGCAGTTCTTGAGGCTGTTCAAAACGGTGAAATTCCCGAAGCTCAGGTTGACGCATCTGTAAAGCGAATCCTGAAATGGAAACAAAATCTCGGCATTTTTAGTATTGACACCTATCAGAAAAAGTCAAATCAACCGAACCAACGGATACCGTTGGAAGTGAGGAGTGAAAAGTTAATAGCTGTTAGGTGCGGTCGGGAAGATAGTTTGAATCGTTTATATCATATTTTGCCCGAGTATGCGACTGCAAAAATTCTTACGGTAAAACATAAAACACCCCGAAGATTAAGTTCTTCGGGGTGTTCTGTTTGTAAATGAGTGTCAAAGTATATCGACATATTTCAATAGATGTGATATACTGATTGTGCTGTTGACTCTTTCCGGCAGGAAGGAGGTGACCCAATGGATCTTCTCATTTCATTTTTATTGGAGCAAGTGTAGTTGCCTACTACATTTGCAAGTGGTTGGATAGATAATGCTTGAACAGCACAACCTAAGAAGAAACCCTCAAAGCTACCGACTTTGAGGGTTTCGTTTTGCCCAATGGACAACTCATTTCATTTTGCCTACAATTATTGTAGCACACATTTCTGTGCATTTCAAGTATATGCCGAAAAATTATTATTATTCCTGATTAGAATTATTGAACACTTTTACAAGCAAAGATTCAAAGCTTTTTTCAAAGTTTTCGTCATCTTGTTTTGTACGCTTTTTCGGTCCTTTAATGTGGTGCTTGCTGTTTGACATTCTCGCCTTTTTGGCAAGGTGTCTGTCCATAAGCATTTTTCCCGATTGATGAATACAGTACGCACCCTTTCCAAGCACAAGTGCCGCAACTCCGTAATCCTGAGTTACCGCAATGTCGCCCTTTTTACAAAGGTTGACAAGCGCCAAATCAACTGCGTCTGCACCTGCACCGATAATTTTTATCTCGCTGTAATCTGACTTTAGAACATGGTTTGTGTCACACAAAAGCACAACGGGAACATTGTGACTTTTTGCGATCCTTTCAACCGATTTTACAACAGGGCAGGCATCCGCATCAACAAGAACAGTTATACCGTTCATTATTTTTCCTCAATCTTAATTGAGTTGATAACAGGCTGATTTTTCTTTTCAACAGTACCGTTTGAATCTGTAACAGGTGTGTCCTCGCAGATTTTATCAACAATATCCATACCCTTTGTTACCTTGCCGAATGCAGCGTACTGACCGTCAAGATATGTGCTGTCAGCCTGAACAATAAAGAACTGTGAGCTTGCACTGTCGGGTTCATTTGAACGAGCCATTGAGATAACGCCTCTTGTATGTGAAAGGTTATTTTCAACACCGTTCTGAGCAAATTCGCCCTTGATTGTTTTTTCACTGCCGCCTGTGCCGTCACCCTTTGGGTCACCGCCCTGAATCATAAAGCCGGTAATGATTCTGTGGAAAGTAAGACCGTCATAAAAGCCGTCTTTTGCAAGGTCAACAAAGTTCTTGACTGTAATCGGAGCAAGCTCCTCATAAAGCTCAACTTCGATTTTACCGTAGTCTTTAACATCAATAGTAGCTGTGTAGCTTGATTTGTAGTCGGTTGTGTCTGTGCTTGCGGATGTTGTTTCTTCGTTTGAAACTGCAGAAGTTGCTTTTTCAGAAGAACTGCTCTCTGTGTCACCGCCGCAACCGCTCATTAAAAAGCATGTGCAGAGAATAACTGCGGCAACCATAATTGCCGAAATCTTTTTAATTTTTGTCATTTTCAAATTCCTTTCATAAATAAACTTAATTTATTTTATCATTATTATGTCTGCAAATCAACCTGAATTGACACAAAAATATAAATGTGTTAAAATTTTTTGTATGTGAAATACCGACAAAAGGGGAATGTGGCTTGAAAAATAATGAAATAACCGATATTACTTCAAAACGCAGATTGTTTGAGCTTAATCTCGGTGATGTCCGAAAGTACCGTGACCTTGTTATGCTGTTCGTAAAGCGTGATTTTAAAAATTCCTACAAGCAAACCGTACTCGGCCCGTTGTGGATAATAATAAAGCCGTTCCTTTCAACATTTGTTTTTACCGTAATTTTCGGTATGATTGCCAATATCTCAACTGACGGAATGCCTCAATTTCTGTTTTTTATGGCAGGCAACATTTTGTGGTCGTTTTTTTCAAGCTGTCTTAACGGCAGTTCATCAACCTTTATCGGCAACGCAAGGCTGTTCGGCAAGGTGTATTTTCCAAGGCTCGTGATGCCGTGCGCAAACATAATTTACAACACAATCGGTTTTTTGATTAACTTTGTAATGTTCTTTATACTTGTTCTTATATATATGTTTACGGGTTCAAATGTTCACCCGAATTTATGCGCATTGCTTATGCCTTTGATTCTGCTTTCTTCGGCACTTTTAGGCACAGGCTGCGGATTGATTGTTTCGTCTGTAACAACAAAATACCGTGACCTCGGTGTGCTTGTTTCATTCGGAGTAACATTGTGGATGTATATTACTCCTGTTGTTTATCCTGTTTCTCAGGTGTCGGATTCATTCCGTCCGCTTGCACTTTTAAATCCTGTTGCTCCGCTAATTGAAACATTCCGTTACGGATTCTTAGGCAGCGGAACATTTCCGTGGCAATATCTCATATTGAGCTTCGCTGTTACGGCAGTCGTTCTTCTGTTCGGAATAATCGTCTTTAATAGGGTAGAAAAGAATTTTATAGATACGGTATGATGTCATGACTGAAATGAATGAAAATTGCGTAATAAAAATTGAAAATCTTTCAAAAGAATACCGACTCGGTGCAATCGGTTCGGGAACTCTCCGTCATGATTTGCAGAGTTGGTATGCAAAAAAAAGAGGTAAAGAAGATCCGAATCAGAGAATCGGTGCCAAACAATACACAAAAGGCGACACATTTTTAGCACTTGACGGTGTGAACCTTGAGGTGAACCGTGGAGAACGCATAGGAATTATAGGTGCTAACGGTGCAGGCAAGTCAACTCTGTTAAAGGTTTTATGCAGAATTACATCTCCGACAGACGGTAGAGTGCGTTTCAGGGGACGAATTGCCAGTATGCTTGAGGTCGGAACAGGCTTTCATGCTGAGCTTACCGGCAGGGAAAACATCTACCTTAACGGTGCAATCCTCGGAATGACAAAGAAAGAGGTCGCTTCAAAAATAGACAGTATTATTGAATTTTCAGAGTGCGAAAAGTTCATTGACACACCCGTAAAGCGTTATTC
>OGDU01001634.1_pt1 | contig 16827 bp, 12 predicted proteins | sample 1570371 | NCBI WGS metagenome assembly OGDU01 (sample SAMEA2581977, study PRJEB24529) | metagenome | biome: Human gut stool | place: China | collected 2011
CGGTGAATGGTCCCTCGGCTACGATCAAGTCGCACCACAACGTCGGCGGCCTGCCTGAGAAGATGAACCTGCGGATCGTCGAACCGCTGCGCCTGCTCTTCAAGGACGAAGTGCGCCGCGTGGGACGTTCGCTCGGTATTTCCGAGCAGCTGATCGGCCGTCATCCCTTCCCCGGACCCGGCCTTGCGATCCGGATTCTGGGCGACATTACACCCGAAAAGGTCGAAATCCTGCAGAATGTGGACAAGATTTACATCGACGCCATGCGCGATGCGGGTCTTTACGACAAGGTGTGGCAGGCGGGCGCGATTCTGCTGCCCGTGAAGAGCGTGGGAGTCATGGGTGACGAGCGTACCTACGAAAGCTGCGTCGCGCTGCGCGCCGTGACTTCGACGGACGGCATGACCGCCGATTGGGTGCACCTGCCCTACGAGTTTCTCGCCAATGTGTCGAACGACATCATTAACAAGGTCAAGGGGGTGAACCGCGTAGTCTACGACATCTCCTCGAAACCGCCCGCAACGATCGAGTGGGAGTAGGGACCTGTGAAGGGTGAATACCCTGATCGGAGGTGAAATGCCCTGACGATAAAGCCGCCCGGTTCATTCGAGAACCGGGCGGCTTGTCTGTTGGGCCGTGTTTGGGCTGTGTTTCGGCCTGTCTATAGGTTCCGGTTATTCGGAATTGCTATGCGGCCTGCTTTTTCTTTCTGTTGAGGAGCGGGAGGAGGAACGAAATCACGGATGCCGCGATCCAGAAGATCGCCGCCTGCGAGAAGTCGTATATCTTCTCGCCGTTCTCCGCCACCGTAATGTTCGCGTCGATGAGCCATCCGCTCGCCACGTCCTGCAGTCCCGCCGCGATGTAGCTGGCCACGCCTACCACTCCCAGCGCGGCACCCGTCGCCTTCCGCGGCACGATGTCTACGGCCATCAGCCCGCCGAGGAAACAGATCAGCACGCCGATCGCAATGCCGAACAGCACCATGCTGAGGACGTTCACCCATAATGCGTCGCCGCCGTATATGAACAGAATCAGCGCCACGGAATTCAGTACGCCGAATATCAGGGCGGGCATATGCCGGTTCCCCTTGAACAGCTTGTCGGAAAACCATCCGGACAATACGGTCCCGATGATTCCCAGCAGGGCGTTTATCGATACGATGGATATGGCCTGCGCATCGGAGAAGCCTTTCGCCTCCTGCAGGAACAACACGCCCCATCCGTTGATGGCATAGCGGGATATGTACATGAATGCGCTCGCGGCCGCGAGAATCCACACCGCAGGCGTCCGCAATACCTGCTTCTGAATCTCTTTTACGGATAACTCCTGCCCGGTTGCCGGCTCTTCGTGCGCCAGCGTCTCCACGGGCGGCAGTCCCTTCGATTCGGGCGTGTCGTGGAGCATCAGCAGCACGATGACGACTCCGATGGCGCCTGCAATCGCAGACCCGAAGAATCCGGCCTGCCAGCCGGCTATCGAAACGATGCTCCCCACGAAGATGAAGGAGAAGAACTCGCCGAGGTTGTGGCTTGCCGAGAAAAATCCGTAATAGGTTCCCCGCTCCTTGAGCGGATACCAGCGCGAGAGGGAGATGATTGCGGGCGGCGCACCCATGGACTGCGCCCACCCGTTCAGACCCCACATCACGGCGAATGCAACGAATATCACGGCTGTCGGGACTACGGAATGTGCGAGCCCCATGAGCCCCATCAGGGCGTTGGCCGCGGCCGAGACGATGAGTCCCGTGGCCATGAAGCGCTTGATGTTGCAGTAGTCGGCGATGAATCCGTTGACGAACTTGCCGATGGCATAGGCGAAGAGGAGTGCCGAGCCGATGACTCCCAACTGCGATGCGTCCAAGGACCCGCTGTCGAGAATGGGTTTCTTCATGACGTTGAGACTGGTGCGGCAGACGTAGTAGAGGCTGTATCCGAGCGTTGCGGCGACGAATGCCTGCAGGCGCAGGCGGCGGTAGTACTTGTCGCGCGATGCTTCGTCCTGCTCCCGGGCAGGAGCCGCAGGACTGATGCGGTAGAATTCCGTAATACGGCTCATGGCGTCAGTCGTGCAGTCCGCGCGAGCGGAGGTAGGAGATCAGCAGTTCGGGGCGGTCGGTCTGGATCATGGTGGCGCCCATATCGACCAGTTTCCCGTACACCTCGGCCGGGTCGCCCTCTACCGCGGCATCGTCGCAAAGCCCGCCGTTCAGGGAGGGCCACAGGGAGTTCACCCACAGTTTCGAGCCGCCGGCGATGACTTCGCGCATGCAGGTCTCGACCTCGGGCGTGTATTCCGACCAGCAGATTTCGTAAGCCAGCAATGGATATTTCAGTCGTTCATAGCTTTCGAGAATTTTTCGGTACGATTTCTTCCCGAAGTTTACAATGGGCATAAAAAGACAATTGTCGTCATATTTCGAGAAAGTCGCGGCGGCACGGTCGGCGGTGACATTGCTTTTGATGAGCACCTGTTCCAGCATGCCGTATTTTTCAAGCAACGGATGTATCAACCCGTAATATTGAAATCCTTTGTCGATATTGACGACAATTTTGTCTTTGCATAATATGAGCACCTCTTCGAGCGTGGGTACTTTCCAATGTGTGACCGCATTCTGCCCCGCACGCAAATTCACCCGCCGAATGGAATCATAAGTAATTTCCGCAATAAGTCCCCTGCCCGAAGTCGTCCGGTCGATGGTGCGGTCGTGACAGAGTACCAGCACGCTGTCCGAGGTCAGCGCCAAATCTATTTCTACAATGTCGACTCCCATTTCGATAGCGCTGCGGATGGCAGGGAGTGAATTTTCAGGATAGTTGCGCCAGTCGCCCCGATGGGAGGCGACCAGCACCTTTTTCGAGGCGGGGTCGTGAATCTCTGAAACAACCCGTTCGGCACGGGTGCCGGAAACGGATTCGGAACTCGCACAAGCACCAAACAGGAAAAGGGATGCAAGAAAAATCAATAATCTTATCATCATATTCGGGTTAGTTGTTTTTTACTGTTTCGTATTGTTCGTAATCGGTCGGAAGCACCCAGTTCGACTGTTCCCACGGAATGATCTCCCCACTGACGGTCCGTTCGTAAACGCTGTCCTTTCCCGGCTTGTCGTAGGGATAGCGATCGAATACGTCGCCGTCGCCCGTCATCCGCGGATCGCCCTGCTCGCGCAGCGTCCGGAAAAGCTCGGCCCGCAGTGAATCTGCCAGAATCCGGCATGAAACGTCCCCGATCCGGTTGGCGAGGCATTCGCGGTCCGTTTCGACATGGTACAACTCCTCCGCCGGACGCTGTCCCATCGACAGGTCATAATAACGACGATCCTGCCCGCTGCGCCGCAATTGCAGAATGGCTGTTTTCGTCGGGGAACTGTCGATGTCGCGGTAGCCCGTTTCCGGATTGCCGCCGGGCAGCAGCCACGGTTTGAGGTTGCACAGATAGAGCCAACCGCCCCGTACAATCCCCCGGATCGGATAACCCTGGTCACCGGGGCGTCCGTTGTCGTGCCGCTCGCGGCCCAGCAACGCCCGTTCGCGCAACGCGGCACAGGGGTCCGCCTCATTCCGCAACAGCGGCACGAGGCTCCCGCCCGGAAGCGGCGCCATCCCGGCCGCCGAAGGGTCCGTTCCGGCAATCTCCAGAATGGTCGGTGCGATGTCCACGAACGAGACGTAAACCGCCTCCCGGCGTCCGGGACTATTCACTCCTTGCGGCCACATCATGGCCAAAGGCATGTGATGAGCATACTCGTACTGCGTCCCTTTGGCACGCGGGAACGGCATTCCGTTATCCGACGTGACAATGACAAGCGTGTTGTCCAACTCCCCGAGTTCTTCCAGCCGGGCCAGCATCAGCCCCAACTGCCGGTCATAATGTTCGATCTCGAACCCGTAGTCCAGCATGTCGTTACGCACCGTCTCGTTGTCGGGCCAGAAAGCCGGAACACGATCGATCTCTCCGGTCGTCCGTCCGCCTTTGGCCGCTCCGCTGCCGTATTCATAGCGGCGGTGCGGCTCGCGACAGCCGAACCAGAAGAACCACGGCCGCGACGCATCCTCACGCGAGGAGAGGAAGTCGGAAAAATTCGCCGCATAGTCCGTGGCGAGCATCTCGGATGTCGGAGGCGTCAGTTTCCGATTCTGCCACGCTTCACCCGTCAACTGCCGTCTACGGCCGTTCTTCATGCCGGGATTGCCCGGAGCCCAGCCCTTGCCGGTAAAGGCCACGTCGTACCCAGCCTCTTCGAGCGCCTCGGTGAAGACCCCGGCATCCTCGGGAAAATGACAGATGTGATTACCCGCCTCGCCCAACTGCCACGAGTAGCGTCCCGTGAGCAGCGACGCACGCGAAGGCGCCGATTTCGCATTCGGAGTGTAACAATTCTCGAACAGCACACCCCGTGCGGCCACACTGTCGAAAACCGGCGTCGAGACCCATTGGCAGCCATAAGCCCCGAAATGAAGCCATGCGGCATCGTCGGCGATGCAGAACAGAATATTAGGCCGCTGCGGCGTCATATCCTGCGCCCCGGCGGCCGTCAGACCTCCGAAAACAGCCGTTCCCAAAAACAGAATGTCACGAGCCATATGAGATTTATTAAAAAACAAATGTACAGACGATCGGATAGTGGTCGGAAACATACCGGACCCCATAGGCTTCGCTGTCGAGCGTTTCATAGCGCAACGCCCGGGCCCGACGGAAATAGATGTAATCCAATGTCCGGGCGCGGCTCTTCCCGAAGCCGTTGAACGACGGGCGGTCGTCGCTTTCAGGGGCCGCGTCGTGTGCGGATTCCAGCCATGCGGTATAAGCCTTGAGGTATTCTCCGGTTTTCTGTCCGATCTCGGCATTCATGTCTCCCGAGATAAAAGCCGGGGTGCGTTTCCCGGCGATTTTACGCATCATTTCGACATTCAGCAACGCCCCTCTGCGACGCGCTTCGTGCCCTTTATGGTCGAGATGCGTGTTGAAATAATAAAATTTCCCGCCGGAAACCTTGTCGCGCAAACATACCCACACCGTAATGCGGCGGTTCTTGGCATCCCAGCCGCGGGACACCTCGCCGGGCGTTTCCGAAAGCCAGTAATACCCCCAGTCGACGAGATCGTATTTTTCGCGGAGCCACATCACCGGGAGATGCTCCCCTTCGGAACTCACACCCTGATCGCGCCCCGCCGAGACATGGGCATAGTTGGGCAGGTGTTCGGTCAGCCATGTGACCTGTTCATTCTTCGGTTCCTGAAATCCGATTACGTCGGGACGCTCGCGGGCGATCATGGCGATCGATGCTTCTTTGCGGATATCCCAGGCTAACTCGCCCGTGTCGCCTTTGTGACCCGTGCCCCGGATGTTGTAAGACATGAGTTTAAGAGTGGTTGCGGTGCGGGCGCTCGCAAGGTCCGCGATAAGCAGGGCAAGCAATATAAATATTTTTTTCATGGTATTCAATTTATTGAAATGGTCCATACAACATTGCGAATACGGACGAATGTAGTAAGAGTTTATATACAGACAACCGATGACCGCCAGCCGCTAGGTCCGGCGGTCATCAAAATTGCCAATTTATCCTTATTTTTTCGCCGAACCATTAAAATTCGGCCTTCAGTACAATCGGATAGTGATCGGAGACGAAGCGTACCCCGTAATCCGCACGAGTGATCGTCCGGAACTGCACCGGCGTTACACGACGATAGAAGATATGGTCGTAATTCCAGGTACTTTTGGCCTCGCTCAATCCGAAATTATTGAAGCTGTACTCCCGATCGGAATCAGGCGCCGCATCGCGCCCGGACCACATCCACTCGTAGTAGGGATTCAGGCAACTGCGGCGCTTGTCATCTGTTGCATAAGATGCGTTCATATCGCCCGCAATGAATACGGGCATGTCGCGCCCGGCAATCTCTTTCATCTTCTCCACATTAAGCCGGGCGCACAGCAAACGTGGTTCGTCGTTCTCCGCCTTATAAGGCAGATGAGTAGTGAAAAAGTAGAATTCCTTTTGCGTAGCATTCTCTTTCAGATGCACCCATAACGTGGTCCGGTAATTGCCGTCAGTCGTATTCCAGGGCATCGAGGGGACGTCGGGAGTTTCGCTCAACCAAAAATATCCACTATCAAGAAGCGTATATCTGGATGCCAGATAGAAGAGCGACATATGGCCGCACTGGCATTCAGAATGGGCCTCGTTTTTTGCGATGTAAAATTGTCTATACTCGGGCAGCGCCTCTGAAAGATAAGTCCGCTGCTCGGGGCGCGGCTCCTGCATGCCGATCACGTCGGGCCGGACATCACGGATCATCCTCACGCAGGACTCTCTGCGAGACTCCCACGACAGATCACCTATGTCGGCCTCGGTCGTCATCCGGATATTGAACGACATTACTTTCAGCGCCGCCTTTACGGGTGGAATTTCGTCTTCCGACGAGCACATGACCGTAAGCAGCGCAGTGCCGATCAACACCAGTCGATTTTTATATATTCGCTTCATCGCCGTCATTTGTTATACCGTATGGCAAAATAATCCATTGCGCTGGAAGCATCCTTGGCCGGAATTTCGGACGCAGCAAACTTCGTAGTACTGTTGACGGCGTTCTTTTCGGGAGTAAACCGGATATAAACTTTATCGTGCCCCAGCATTTCAAGCGGAAGCGGTATGTCAATTTGCTTGTAGGCGCCCAATTGCCAAGCCTTTACCGAAGAACTGATCACCATATCCGGCACCTGGTAGGAACCGATGTAATTCCAGCCGTCATCACCAGACAGATCGCCAGACAACGACCATTCTGCTTTCCAGAAGATCGGGGAGACCCCTGCTCCGGCCTTACCACCCTGTACAGTGAACTGCATCGAGAGGAAATCCGTCTCAATATCGGCAGTTGAAAACTCCACGCACCAGGATTCGCCCCGGTCATTGGCATAGTCCCACCAAGAAGTCTGTTTCCAGGATGTGCATGCAGGACTCGTTTCCTGGCCTTTCCCATCGGCATTGATCTTGGCATCCACCTTCTTGCCTCCGGGATTGTTGTAATCCGTGCCGTCCTCCAGAATGATGCCCATACCGTATCCCTCGTTGCCGATATGGGCCGAGAAAGGCGGCAATGCGTTTTTCGTTCCGACCGGACCAATATAATTCCAGGTCGTATAAGTCGTCGGCTTGACTGTCGTCGAATGTGAAAATCGCCCATTAGACCCGAAAGTCGGATACCAATAATACCGTTTGTCGGAAGCATCCTGTTTTTGATCCTTAACATAACGATACTCGGTCAGAAGCGCCGAAAAGCTTGCCTCGTCATCAAAACGAATGTCCTCATAAGCCATGTGGCGAAGTTGGTAACGGCCAATATTGCCGTGCGAATCCTCGTCCGTTCCGTCCCCATAGACATAACCGGGATAAAGTTCGAAAACCACCACTCCGCTGATCTCACCCGATCCGTAGGGCAATTTCCGACCGTCACGGCGATAAGGACAGGTAGTGTTTGTGTAGAGATAAATGCTCGATCCTTTGATGTCGCGCATCAGACGCGGATATTTCGATGTGATTTCATTATTGTGCGCATTCGTATATCCGTCGTGAATGGGGGTCAGTGCACCTTTACGGACGGGGAACTCACAGTCCCGAAGCGTTACAAAGGTATATACGTCATCGTCCGTCAATTCTGAAACGAATCGTTTTTTATCCGGAATGACTACTGCCGTTCCGGCTTCCTGCGCAGTTATCATTTGGGCAGTAACGCCCGAAATGACGTAACGTTCAGGATTTTCATGCCGGGTGAGAGCGGTACCGTACAGCAAAATCTGCACTTTGTCATAACGTTTGAAGATATTGTCTTCGACACTGGCCGTCTCGATCATAAAGCCATACTTGCCGTCGAGGCTCTCGAGATAGGCGGTTCTTCTACTGCCCGAGTAATCTATGGTCATTTCCGTTGTCCGGATATTTTCTCCGGCGTTACCCGATTCGGAATCACTTACAATATATCCCTCGATAATGACATATTCATCAACCGTTACCGACTCTCCTACATCGGGCAAGTTACGGATATAGCCGAAATCGACACTTCGCCCCAGCATGTCTTCCGAGGTTTTCTGCATGACATAGAGGGTCGTAGAATAAGATTCATTCCACCCATCGGTCCATTGCAGGATGACGGACGCTGTACGAAGCTGCGAATCGAAAGGATTTTCATCGTAATCGAGGTGTAACATGCCTTCGCCGTACGAAATCCCGGAGATCCAAGCCTCACCCTCCCCGCTTGTGTAGACGACATTCTGCTCAATTTCGGAAAAATCGATATTGGTGTCGAAACGAATAGCATCGCTGCCCGAAACGCTACCCGAAACGATCAACGAACCCGACGGCAGGTTCATCGCCGGCATCTGCCCGCCGCGCTGCCGGAGCGTTATCGTATCCCGGTGGAGTTTGTTATCGGCTTCGATCAACACCCGTGTCATACGCGGAAAATCGTTATTGTCATCGTAATCGATATAAAATGACGAGTCGCCGTCAAGAGTCTCGGTGCTCAATTCGGCCCACGGCGTTTCCTCAAGAAAGCGCAAATGGCAGCGGCGGTTCGTAAGAACGTCAATATCCACATGTCCAGCCGTTGCCTCAACCGTAAATTCAGTTGTCCTGGCTCCAAGCTCCACCAACGGAGTATCGTTGCTGTCGTCCACGTTGCATGCCCCGAGGAGAAGTAATCCTGCGGCAGCCGCGATTATATTGTATTTATTCATGGTTGTCAGACTTTATCGAATTATATTTATTCCCTTGCGATTTGCATGAGGTCCGTCGATGTCGTGTACAACGTCCCGTTCACTGCATCGTCAACTTCCAGTGTCAGCCGAAGTTTGCGGACCGCTCCCGTTGCATTGGCCGCGGCCGTAAAAGTTACCGCATCCGCTGCGATCCGGATATCGGCAATCCACGGCTCGGCATCGGGAAGCTCCCCTCCGTCGACATCGAGACACACCGTTTTCGCCGCAATGCGATCAAGTGCCCCGGTCAGATTGGTCTCAAACGGAAGGACGATCTCTCCACCCACAGCATCGAGTTCTTTGGTCGGTTCGGTCAGCAGAATTTCCGGCTCGGACACAACGCCGGTTTGCGTAACGACGATATTTTTTTCAAGTCCGTTCGACCGGATAATGATCTCCGTCATCCGGGCAATACCCGGATTATCCTCGTATTCAAGTACAAATTCGCCGTTCCCGCGCCCCGTATGCCGCCGGATCGCCGCCCACGAAATGTCTTCGGTAAAAAAAGCCGTCCAAGATTCCGTCGCATAGACCAGAACGGGCGTGGAACCAGCCGAAGCGTCGAGGGTCAATTTGTGCTGATTAATGGCGAGCGGCAGCTTCTGTTCGAACTCATGCTCGCAGGCAATGAACAGCGACACGGCCAGAAACATTGCAAATCGCCACCCTGTCGTTTTTATTTTAGGATTCATGATCTTTTGATTTTCTGTAATTTGCATTTTACAATCCATAAGCGGCATAGGCGTCGTTATCCAATGCATAATTCGAATAGGTCACTTCGGTATCGGGAATGGGATAGTATTCATGACACGGAAGGATGTTGGCCAATACGGCCTTTGACTCAGTCTGTAGCGTCGTGCGTTCGTACCAGTTACCCCATCGAACCAGATCAAATTTGCGCTGGAATTCACCCAGCAACTCTCTGCCCCGTTCCTCCATGATCTCGTCCATCAGACGAGCCCACGAACGGAAATGCGTATACTCGCCGATCCCGGCACGGCGTTTTACCTTATTCAGATACTCCATAGCGGTGTCCGCATCCTCTTCCTGCATACAGAGACATTCGGCCTTCATCAGCAATGCATCCGCATAGCGGAATACCTTGTAGTTGTTCGAGTCATAAGTCGTCTGCATACCGTAGCACCAGAATTTCGGCCCAAAATAAGTTTTCGAGTTATCGTAGGTTTTACCGTTCCAACCTGTAGACAACTGCATTTCACGGCGTTTGTCGGTACCATCTGCAGGTTGCAGATTGTCGTAAAAATAGGTTGTAGGAACGATGGGAACCCATGTCGTCGCGTTATTTCCCAACTCGGGAATCTCCACACCGGCATAGACCGACGTACCTTCTACGCGCGGACGAGGCATACAGATACAGGCCACATTCGACGTGTAGATCAATCCGCCGGCCGTGTAGGTGTGCTGGATTTCGAAAATGGACTCGGGCGTATTTTTCCGGCTGAAAGGAATATCCGAAAGCGGATATTGCGCCAGGTCGCCATAGATGGCTTCCAACTCATTCAGTGCGGCGATTGCTGTATCCCATCGTTTATTCCACATGGACATCTTGGCGATCAACATCCACCCCATCGCTGCACCACAGCGGTTATCTACGATCTCACTCGTACGGATCTGTTCCATGCAGGGCACGCACCCCTGCAACTCCTCGATCAGTGCATTACGGGTATCTACGGCTGACATGCGGGGCAGCTGCCCCACTTCGGCCAGCACTTCAACATCCGATACGTCGACCCTGTAGAAGGGGACATCGCCGAAAAACGACGTAAGTAGCCAATAATAAAAGGCGCGGAGGACTTTTCCTTCAGCGAGCAGCGGTGCTCGGACATCCTCTTCGAGCGGCGACCGCTCAATCCCGGCAATAACGGCGTTGCAATACATGACCCCTTTGTAAGCGTTTGTCCATACCTCCGCTCCAAAGCGCGGTTTGGCCGGGGAAATGTCCAACTGTGCGTCCTGGGTGGCAGAGCTCGAATAACACAGATCGGTAACGCTTTCGGTCGCCAACATCATTTTGTAGGTATAGAGCGATTTGAGCGGAATATAACAAGAATTAAGCCCTGAAATACACTGGGATTTGTCCCGGTAGAAAGTTCCGGGAGTCGAGAAACCACTCGTATCCTCCTCCAGGCTGCAGGCACTCATCGCTAGCAACACCAGCAGCATCGAATATAATTTTGCTTTCATGTTTCTCAATGTTTAATATCTGATCTGAATGCTGAAAACGATTGTTCGAGGTTTCGGATAGGCGCCCATATCCACACGCCGCATCGTGGAACCGCCGCTTTCGGTGGAAACATCCGGATCGAATCCATTGTACTTTTTCCACAACCAAAGATTTTCACCACTGACATTCAGCGAAATATCGCGCAGAAAGCGGATCTTTTTCCGCAGGTCGAACGTATAGCCTACCGAAACGTTCTTCAGCCTCAAAAACGAAGCGTCGTGTATTTGCAAATCACTTGGAACGTTGACGTCGCAGCAACCGGCGCTCGGCAGATTCGAATTTGGATTGCGCACGGGATGCCAAGCGTCGAGCATGTAGCGGTACTGGTTGGTATGTTTGCTGCCCGACATGTAAAGCTCCGCATAATTATAGATCTTGCCTCCCAACGAATAGGTGAAATAGACACCGACATTCAGCCTGCCGATCTGGAACGAATTCTGCAAACCGCCGTAAAGATAAGGATCGGCATTGCCCGAATACACCAAGTCATCCTGATTGAGCGTACCGTCATGGTTCATGTCATAATACCGGGGTAATCCGAGCGATTTGGCCGCACTGGTAATCTGAGTGGCAGAAGCGTAAGCATGGGTTATGCTATTGCGTTCAAACTCTTCGGTGCTTTTCCAGACACCACCATAACGGAATCCCCATAAAGCATTGAGCGGATAACCTTTCACATAACCCTGCATCATATAAGGATTGTTGCCTGCCGATTTGGCCGCGACGACGAAATCTTCAGTCCCGATATCATCCACCATCTGTTCGTTATGGGCCAACGAAAAATTCGTGGTCCATGAAAAACGAGGTTTCGCGACATTGCGACTCTCTATCGAGAGTTCCCAACCCTTGTTGGTCGTCTTGCCCAGATTGGCATAACGCGAAGAATATCCCGTCTGAGTGGGTGTCTGCACAGACATCAGCAGATCGCGGGTTTTGGAAAGATAACCTTCTGCCGTAATCGACAGCCGGTTCCCGAACAATACGATATCAAGGGCCGCATTGTAGAGATCCGTTTTCTCCCACGTCAGATTAGGGCTGTCCAAGCGACTGGGATAATACGCCACGGGCTGTGAACCAGCAAACAGATAACCGTTCGTAGTGCTGGACATGGCGGCCAGGGACCGGTAAGATGAGATAGCATCGTTACCCGTACGACCGGCACTCAAACGCAATGAAAAATCGTTGATCCAGTTTACGTCTTTCAAAAAGGCTTCGTTCGAGATATTCCATTTGACAGCCGCCGAGGGGAAAAAGCCCCACTTGTTATTGGCTGCAAAATTAGAAGCACCGTCGAAACGCCCCGTCACCGTCAGGTAATAACGGTGCTTGTAATTGTAGTTGACGCGGGCGAGATAAGAGAGTTTGGTCTGCTTCGTCGATCCGGACGAAGCTGAATAGGTCTCCTTGTCCAGCACGGCATTCATATTGTTCCATGTCACATTATCATCCATATAGCCAGACCCTTGCAGGGTGAAAGTATTAGATTTGAAAACGTAGGTCGTGAAACCGCCCAGCAGATCAAGATGATGCCCGCTTTTCGTATCAAGTTGATACGTGAGCGTAGTCTCGCTTGAAAAGCTGTTTTCATCGTATTCGCCGCGATAGGCTTCGCCGCCTTCCCCTTCATTTTTTTTAGGCAGCGTGCTCGGATAGTAGCGAAACGTATGACGTTGGTAATTATAATAGGATTCTTGGGTACGCAGTTTGAGATTTTTGGCAAGGTCTATTTCAAACGTAACCGTATGATTCGATGAAAGCCGTTTGTTGTTGTTCGTGTTCAAAGCAATCGTTGTACTAGGTGTATTGATCGGGGCACCGTTTCCGTAATAGGGATTATAATTGTCCTCGGGATCGATCAGCGGACTTAAATAAATGGCAGCATGAAAATAGTTTTTCCCACCGATCTCGGCCAGATTACTATCCTGGCCCCGGTGTGTAAACGCACCTTTATAACTGACGTTCAGCCATTTGAACAGCTGATGGCTCAAATTGATACGACCCGAGATACGCGCCAGCCCGCTATTGCGGATGATACCTTCCGTGTTATTGTAACCCAGCGAAGCGAAATAACTGCTCTTTTTCGTGCTGTTCGAGATCGAAAGGTTGTAATTCTGATAACCGGCCGTACGGGTGATCTCATCGATCCAGTCGGTGCCCTTGCCGATGGACAACGGGTCCGAAAGAGGATATTTAGACAGAGGCGTGGACTCATCGACCGCATCGCTGTTGAGGAAAGTATAGTCATTGCGATAAAGTGCGAACTCCGTTCCGTTCATCAAGTCCAGCTTCCGGGGCAACTGTGAAAATCCGACATCGGCTTTGAACGTAATATTGGGCTTTCCGGACAACGAACGACCTTTCTTGGTCGTGATAATGATGACACCATTGGCACCGCGCGACCCGTAGATGGCCGTTGAAGAGGCATCCTTCAGAACAGACACCGATTCGATGTCCGCGGAATTGATGTCGTTCAGGTCGCTGATGGCATCCATCACGCCGTCGACAACGATCAGCGGTTCGTTCGAGGCCAGGATCGACCGGGTTCCGCGAATGCGAATCGAGGTCGTGGCACCCGGTTCGCCGGTGGTGGACATGATATCGGCTCCGGCGATACGGCCCTGCAACGCCTGATCGATCGACAGCACGGGAGCATTCTGCACGTCGGACATCTTGACATTGGTCACCGAACCGGTCATATCGGTCTTTTTCACCGTACCGTAACCTATCACAACGATCTCGTCCATCTCATTGGCTTCGTCTTCCAGTACGACATTGACCATCGTCGCAGAAGTAACTTTCACTTCGGCAGGCCGATATCCCAAATACGAGAAATGAAGAGTCATCGGAACCTCGCCCCGAATCGAGAAACTGCCGTCAGCATTGGTCGTTGCACCGCGGGTAGTACCGGCGACGACCACCGTGGCTCCGACGAGCGGCTCGCCTTTCCGATTACGGACGTCTCCTGTTACGGTATGCTCCCGTTTCTCCGGGGACACGGGAGCGGCATGACGCGGATCAGCAAGAATGATATCCTTACCTTTAATTTGATAGGAGATGTGCAACGGCCTGAAAAGCCGGTCCAGAACAGAACGAACCGGTTCGTTTTTGGCGAGTATAGAAATCCGGTGCGACAGATCATGGAGTTTGCTGTTGTAATAGAAACGATATTCGGTCTGGCGTTCAATGGAATCCATAATTTCGCGCAACGGCCGTTCCTGAACACGCAGCGACAAATTTTGCTGCGGAGCCTGTGCCGATACCGATTGGAATGCGGCAAGCAACAGGCAAAGAAATAACTTTTTCCGGATTCCGCCGATGCTCTTTTTTATCGCCGGATATCTGAAAAAATATTCGTTTTTCATATCTTTGTAAAGTTTTTAAGATTACCTTCCGAGGTTGGCTTGAGAACTTTTCCAAGCAGGGTTTGTGTCGCATCACAAGCCCTGCTATTCTATTCAGGTCAGTTTTCTTTCATGGGCTGTTTGGATTAGGTTTATAGATTCGATTTTTTCCGGCTCAGCGTAATACGCTGTCGCCCTGCAACAACAGACTCGTACTGAATATCGATACCCGAAGATATCTGCATATATTCGAGAATCAATGACAAATCTCGATTGTCGAAGGTTCCGGTAAAAGTATAGCCGTTCAAGCCGGCATCACGCACGACGAACTCTATCCCGAAATTGTGGGACAATCTCCGGATAACTTCGGGGAACGGCGTGTCGCGGAAAACAAAGGTATTGTCCATCCATTCGATACCCGAGACAGAAGAGTCCTTGCGAAGTGCGATTTGTCCCGAACTGACATTGTAACGCAACTCTTCAGAGGGAGTCAGCAGGTAATTCCGTATCCCAGACGAACGGTCGCCTATACCAGCACTTACGCTTCCCTCCAACAGGAAGACTTGTGCGATACTGTCGGCCGCATAGGCCTCGACATTGAATTTCGTCCCCAAAACCTGTATTTGCAGATCGTTGTCAGTCATTACGACAAACGGTCTGTCCGGATCATGTGCCACTTCGAAATAAGCCTCTCCATCAAGCTTCACACACCGGGAGTCCTTCGCATATTTTAACGGGAAACGCAGGGAACTGTTACGGTTCAGAAATACTGACGTCCCATCAGGCAACGTGTATTCAACTTTTTTTTCGGCATTTGAATTCAAGGTGATATAGGCCCCGGCCGACACCCGGTACCTCACAAGACTCCAGGCTCCGATATTTACTGCGATAAGAATGGCAGCTGCGACAGCAACCCGTTGCCACGAAAACCGGATCGTCTGCTGCTTGCGACGAACTGACCGTATCACCTTTTCATAGGCGGCCATCACATCCCGGCGGCGAATCCGCTTGGCACGCTGCTGCGCATAACAGATTTTCGCCATATCCAGCAGCATTGCTTCGTTTTCTGGATCTGCCTCCATCCATGCCTCGACTTGGGCACGCACATCAGGTGTAGCTTCTCCCCCTATGTATTCGAGCAACATTTCTCCGGACGGTTCTGTCTGTTTCATAAGTTCATTTTTTCACTGCATTCATTATTAAGACAAAAAAAGCGAGGCCGACCCTAAAGAAAATCATAAAAATAATTTTCAACCCCGTTCAGGCCAACCTTACAGGCTTTCCATCCCATGAATCTTTTTTCGTATATTTGCAAATGAAATTCAGATGAAGATGCATTACAACGACACGCAGTTGCTCGAAGAGCTAAACAACGGCAATGGACAAGCTTTCAGGCAATTGTTCGTTACCTACTATTCGCCCTTATGTGAATTTGCCACTCAATACGTCTTCGACAAGGACGCTGAAGAAATAGTTCAGGAGTTGATGATGCATCTTTGGGAAAAGCAAGGCTTTCTCGCTATCGCCGGTTCGATAAAATCATATCTTTTCATGGCGGTCCGGAATCGTTGTCTCAACGCCATTCAACGTAACAAATACAAACAAGTCACGCACAATTATATCTACGAAAAACTAAAGGATACCTTCCAGAATCCGGACAGCTATATGCTGGAGGAACTGTCCTGGCATATTGAGAAAGCAATCGGAGAACTGCCCGAAAACTATCGGAAAGTATTCTCGATGAGTCGTTTCGAGGATTACACCAACAAAGAGATTGCCGAACAACTAGGCGTATCGGTCAAAACGGTGGAATATCGAATTACGCAGACATTAAAAATCTTACGGGCAAAACTCAAGGATTATCTCTATTTGTTATCTATTTGGTTATAGTGCCTGATTCACTAATCTCCAAAATGGTTTTCGAAACGCATGTAATTTTCTTATATAAAATTAAATACAAGTTGATTCTCTATATTTGCCGTCTACTGTAATAATCAGACAAGCATGAATGCAGGCAAATACATTATTTGAGCTGAAGAGGATAGTTTGCTATATTCCTGAACTGAAGAGGGCGTTCACATTCTTTGTCAATGACTTTACAATCAAGGCTAAGGACATTGCAATGCTCTACAAGCAGAGATGGCAGGTTTAACTTTTATTCAGGTGGATAAAACAACATCTGCGAGCTCTCTTTTTTGGGAAACCAGCGAAAATGCTGTCAAGATACAAATAATATGTTGCAGTCATCGCGTACAGCCTTGTAGCTATTGTCAAGCACGGCTACCAACTTGAAAGGAAAACTTTCAGTATCTGCAGAGTATAAAGCAGAGTACAGACAGACAAACCCCCAATCAGAGAACTTTTCATAAGATCTGAAACTATTGAGGATATGGAGAAGGGTCGCGACTTGGGAGCGGTCCCGGCCTCGCAGAGCGAGTACCTTTCGTATGCCGAAAAACTTTTCGGCATACAAAGGTACAGCTTGCT
>OGDU01001678.1_pt1 | contig 16453 bp, 14 predicted proteins | sample 1570371 | NCBI WGS metagenome assembly OGDU01 (sample SAMEA2581977, study PRJEB24529) | metagenome | biome: Human gut stool | place: China | collected 2011
AAGACGCTTCCAAAAAAGGATAGCGCAGAGTAATGTCAGAACAAAAAGACCCTCTCCCATCCGAGCCGCATATTTCACTTCCGTACCAAAAATAAAATCAAATAGTTCATAAATGCGGAGTTTTGCCTGATTTCCCAGATTTCCATCAGATGTTAGCAGATGAAAAAAATCCGATCTTATCAGCCATACTGCGAAAAGTATTACCACCGATCCACCACACACAAGAGGTTTCCATATCTGTTTTCTATCCTGTTGCCAGATTACAACCAGCAGATACAGATAAATAAACAGATAACTGAACGCTGTGAAGTAATGACTGAAAATACCACAAAAAGTAGTTAAAAAATATCGGAAAAGTGCATTTATTAATTGCAAAGTAGCGGCACAGAAATAAAAGGCAATTCATAAAGATGATTCAAAATTTCAAAGCAAAAAGAAAATAGAAAACAGTAAATCAAGAATTGATTGTAAAGCAGTAACACAAAGATGAAAAAATGTAATTGATAGATCCATACCGGCCAAAAGTTTAGTAGGAAGATATACTTTTGGCTGGTATACACAGAAAGAAAAAGGAGAAGCGTATGAAAAAACAAATAATAATAACAGCAGGTCTTGTGATTTTGGCTTTGGGAATCGGAATTCTTTGCAAAGTGAATATCAAAGCGAAGAAGAATACAATCATATATAGCATTCGTTCTTTTTCTTTGAAAAGAAGGGGGCGAAATAGAGTGAAATATAAGGCGACAGCAAGTACGCATTGGTATTGGCCCGGCTCGCCAAATGGACCACAATTTCTATCACTATGTAGGGTGACAAAACGGTATAAAAATCCTCCATAACTATAGACTTGCCCTTCTCTATAGAAGGAGGTATATAAATGTGGAAATATCCCGGAAAACGAGTTGAATCCAAACAAGCGTATGATTGTAAAGAGGATAATGCTGATTAAAGCGATATAGAAAATAAGTTTGACAAATCTTTGGAGATAGTTACGTGGATCTATTTTGTAAGTAGTATATATGATTAATGGTATTGAAGTAACACTGAGTGCTGTACCTAAACTTAATGTAGAGCCTATTATGACTAGAAGCATTGAAAAAAACAAGCATCCGATGAAAAGTAAATATTGCTTTTGAAGATGAAATAATGTCTTTTTCTTCAATACATAGTATATTCCCATTAATAGTGTCAATATGATGAAATTATCATTCCCTATATAGGCGGGTAAGGCCATTCCTGCGGAGGATATCATTATGTATATATAGAGGTATTGAATGATACAGGTTGTATATTTATGAATATAATTCATCGGATTTTATAAGGAGTGTTTATCACTTTTTCAAAAAACAGTTTCTTAATCTCTTCTAAAAATATCCCTCGTATAAACTTTCTCTTTCACCTCTTCCAGGCAGACGTCATACCTATTGGCGATAATCGCATCACTCTGTAGTTTGAATTCATCCAGATTATTCATTACTCTGCTGCCGAAGAACGTGCTTCCATCTTCCAGTGTCGGTTCGTAGATGATAATCTCTGCCCCTTTTGCCTTTATCCGTTTCATTACACCTTGAATGGATGATTGTCGGAAATTATCCGAATTGGACTTCATCGTCAAGCGATATACGCCAATTACAACTTGCTTTTCTTTTGCAACATCATAATTACCTTCTGCATAACTATAGTAACCGGCTTTCTGCAATACACGGTCAGCAATGAAATCCTTGCGTGTGCGATTGCTTTCCACAATGGCGGTCATCATGTTTTGGGGGACGCGGTCGTAATTGGCAAGGAGTTGCTTTGTATCTTTAGGTAAACAATAGCCGCCGTAACCGAAAGAGGGGTTGTTGTTGTGTGTGCCGATACGTGGGTCGAGACATACTCCGTTGATGATGGCTGCGGTATCAAGCCCTTTCATTTCGGCATACGTGTCGAGTTCGTTGAAATAGCTGACACGCAGGGCAAGGTAGGTATTGGCGAAAAGTTTTACGGCTTCGGCTTCTTTCATACCCATAAATAGGGTATCTATGTTCTCTTTAACAGCACCTTGTTGGAGCAATGTTGCGAAAATTTTGGCATATTCTTCCGCATTGGGATTGCTGATGGCATTTATAGCTGTATTTTCTTCTGTAAATTCTGTTCCTTCAATAATTTTAGGATAACCTACTATGATGCGAGAAGGATAAAGGTTATCGTAAAGTGCTTTACTCTCACGCAAAAATTCCGGAGAAAAGAGCAGGTTGAATTTTTTGCCTTCCAGTTCCGGATTGTGAAGGAATTGTTGTGCATATTTTATATAGAGTGAACGGGTATACCCCACGGGGATGGTTGATTTGATGATCATTACCGCATCCGGATTTACGCTGATGACGAGGTCTATCACATCTTCGATATGATGGGTGTCGAAGAAGTTCTTCACCGGGTCGTAGTTGGTAGGAGCGGCAATAACGACGTAGTCCGCATCTTTGTAGGCTGCCTTGCCGTCCAGAGTAGCAGTTAGGTCAAGCTCCTTTTCTGCCAAATACTTCTCTATATATTCATCCTGAATGGGTGATTTCTTGTTGTTGATAAGTTCTACTTTATTAGGGATTATATCGACAGCAGTGACATGGTTGTGCTGTGCAAGCAAAGTTGCAATACTCAGACCTACATAGCCGGTACCTGCAACGGCAATATTATATTGTTTCATAATCATGATTATATTTTATATGGAATAGCTGCTTACTTTCTCTAATATCTATACCATAAAATTCACAGATTCTTGTAGGTAATTTTTCTTTTCAATTTCTGTCAATTTATGTAATCAGTGGTAAGCCGAAATGACACCTGTGTCACCCCTTAAACATAAATACCCGTTACGCGCGCGAGACAAATTATCAATATGCACAGACCTGTATCGTTTGTGTGTGATAAATATTAGCCTAATAGGGAGTATTGGAAAAAGGGTGCCACAAGTGTCAAGGTTGCAAGTGAAGTTAAGGCTTCAGGACTCCGGTATGGATTCTGTAGTTCCTCAAATCACTCTCCAGGCAATCTGCCACCTCTTTCTCAAAACTCTCCCTTTCTTGGTCTGTTTTCGGGAACGACCTCCAGAAATGCGTTATGGCATGTATCTGGTTGATGTTGTTACTCAGCCCTTTTTTAAAAGGTTGTAGGTTCTGGTACTCATCATCGTTGCTTGGGCGATGGTCTCGTTGGTCAGATGTCTGCCGTTAACGAGCTGTTCTTTCTGGCATTTGCTCAGAAAGGCTCCGAATGCCGGTGTCACCGGCTCTTTCTTTGTCATGTTGACTCTTTTAATTGTTAAACAATAATAAAAACAAGCGAAATCATTTCCATGTAGTGGAAACGACCGGACTTGTGTATCTGGGTACTTATGCGTTCCTTCGCGTCGTAATTTTAAACATAAACAAAAATCAGTAAATTATGGAACACCGCAATATCAGCCTTTTCAGAGGCTATTCGGACACAGAATCAGTAGAAACTTCTCTTGAAGAAATAGTCAACATCATTAAATGCGACGCTGCCCTGCGAGACCGCACCGAGAAACATCGCTACTACTTGCAGCAAGACCTGCGTAGGGATGCCGACCGCGAGAAGTCCGGCTGTCCCTGCTTCGCTGTTGCCGTCTGCTTTGAAGGTGGGAAGACCCGCGAACATATCTGTGCCTGGACCGGCTATACCTTGGTCGACCTGGACCACATCGCTCCCGAGCGGATGGCTGCCACACTGACATTGATTTGTGCCGACAAGTATACATTGATGGCCTACACCACCATCAGTGGTCATGGCATCCGTATCATCTGCCGCATCGATGACCTGAACGGAGCGGAAAAGGGAAAAGCCTTCCGGCAATACGCCAAGTATTTCAATCAAGTCAACGACTACTATTCCTGCCTGGTGGGCTTCGAAAGCGACGGGCAGTGCAAGAATGCTACCCGTATCAGTGGACTGGCTTCCGACCCTCATGTATATTACAATCCCAATGCTGCTTCTTTTGTTTTGCAAGATAGTCCGATTGCTCCCCAACCGCAGGATAACGCTTCCGAAGCCGTGCCGACAAAGCGCAACAAACGTTTGGAGAAGGTGGTGAAAGCTGCCGAACGCCTGCTGGAAGAGGAGGGAGTGAGTTATTGTGAACATCATCATAACGAATATGTGATGCGCATGGGTTATCTGCTCAACCAGTACGGAGTGGCTCGGAAGACCGCCGCCGCTTGGGCAGCGGAGCACTTTCCCGACTATGACGGGGATGTGGCAGCTGTCATCGGCTCCTGCTACGCGAATACCGGGGAGCATGGCACCCGCTCCCTTGTCCGCAGGGGAGAGGGCGATGAAAAGTTTGCCACGGTGGCAGATATCGAGCAGTTCCTTTCCGAACAGGCGAAGTTCCGCAAAAATACGGTGAGCGGCAAGTTCGAAGTCCTGATGGCCGACTGCGGAGAGGAGTATGCGGAGCTGACCGACCGCTACGTCAACACGTTGTGGAGCCGCATGAACAAGGCAGGGATGCTTGCCCGCATTGCTGACATACGTTCCGTGCTCGATTCGGAGTACACACCGCTTTTCAATCCCTTTGTAGCCTATCTGGAGGGGCTGCCTACTTGGGACGGTACTACTGACCCTATTGCCCGTCTGGCTGCCGGCGTACATGTGAAGGACGACCAGAAGCTTTTCGGCATCTACTTCAAGAAGTGGCTGGTGGCCACCATTGCTTCGCTGCTCGATACCAAGGTGGTGAATCATGAGATTCTGGTCTTCATCGGTAAGCAGGGCATCTACAAGACTACCTGGATGCAGCGTCTGCTTCCTGTCGAACTTCAGCGTTATTTTTACGTGAAAAGCAACAGCCGGCGCGTCAGCAAGGACGACCTTTTTACGCTGACCGAGTTTGCACTGGTATGCCTTGAAGAGCTGGAGGAGATGACCTCTGCCCAGGTCAGCCAGTTGAAGGCCATCACCGGCATGACAGACGTGAACGAGCGTGCCGCCTACGGACACTTCAAGGAGAGCCGTCCGCATATTGCCAGCTTCTGTGGCACGAGCAACAACGTCACCTTCCTCAACGACCTCAGTGGCAACCGCCGTTGGCTTCCCTTCGAGGTGGATTCCATAGACAGTCCTTTCGATTATCCCATAGACTATGCCGGAGTGTATGCGCAAGGCTATGCCCTCTGGAAGAGCGGCTTCCACTACTGGTTTGAGCAGGAGGAGATTGATGCCGTGAATCTTCATAACCGTTATTTTGAGGTGCCCTGCCTGGAGCGTGAGCTCGTTCAGGTGTACTATCGCCGCCCCATACCGGGCGAGGAGTGTATGTTCTTGACCAATGCCCAGATACTGGGACATATCAACATAGGTATCCGGCAACCCTTGAGTCCCACGCGCCTCGGTCTGGTGATGAAGCAGGAGGGCTATGAGGCTGTCCGTTCCGGTGGCCGTCGTGGTTATCGGGTGGTCGAGCTGAAAGGGGATGAAATCTACCGCAACCAATGCGCCATGGCGCGCTATGTGGGGGATTGATTCTTTCATGGTTTTCCTAAATACCTGAATATAAGTTCCACCTGTAGGGAGGTGAATATTTTCTGGGAGCCTTTGTAGCCGGTATGCCGCAGGGCTTCGTCCAGTTCCAAATTCAGCTTCATCCATTTGGACAAGCGGTTGAGTGCGGATGCCGGTGAAATGGTGGGGGCGTATGCCTCTGCCAGTTCACGTTTGTAATAGGGGCGGACGGGCCACTCTTTGCCGGGGATATTTTCGTAGTCTTCAACGTACTTCATAAACAATGCTTTAACTGGTTATTACACTGTAAATGTACGGAATTTTTTCTGTATACCCATTGCCGGAACCCGGTATAATCTTACCTAATCTCACATTTTCCCACATCCCTTCATATCACTTCACCGCATCTCTTATTCTGCCCGGAGGTACGTCGTATCTTTGTTCTGTCAGACGATGAAGGGTGAAGATTAGTAATCGTGACGCGCGAAGATTAGTAATCGTAAGCCCCTGGGATTAGTATCGTCTCCCTATCTTTTAATTTTTAACTTATAATTTTTAATTTATGATTAACTACAGTATCGTGATGCGTGGCAATCCTACCGATAAGACGGTTGCCAAAAAAGCGTACGCAAGTGCGCAGTATTCGGAAGTGATGGACATCAACCGCTTTGCTGAGCATATAGCCAGTCATGGCTGCGTGTACAAGCGTTCGGATATCGTTGCCATCCTCACCATGTCCGTGGATTGCATGCGGGAGCAGTTGCTGGCCGGACAAAAAATCCAGTTGGGCGACCTGGGGAGTTTCTACATCAGCATCAACAGCACCGGCGCGGCTTCTGCCCAGGAGTTCAATCCTGCCATCCATATCCGTAGGCTGAATGTGAACTGGACCTGCGGCCAGCGTTTTGGAGAGCTGCTGGAGGAGGCGGAATTCAATCTGGTGGCAACCCGAAGTGCAGCCCGTGCCGTGGTGAAAGCCCTGAAGGCCGGAAAGACTACCGTGGACCTGACCGGAGCCACTGGCGGGGGTGAAGATGCCGGTGGAGGCAGCAACCCGGGAGGCGGTTCGGACGGAGACCAGGGGGAAAATCCGTTAGGATGAAACGAAAAGACAAAAGAGAGAAAATAAATATGTTCTTCTGTCTAAAAAATGCAGCTAACCATAGTGTTTAATTCCTTAATTGCAAATTGTTATGAGTGAGAAAACAAAATCAAAATCTGTATGGGGCATTGTCCTTAAAGTGATTATTACCGTGGCCACTACATTGGCCGGAGTGTTTGGCTTGACTTCCTGCATCAACCGTTAGCCGGATGAAAGCAGGCAGTTTCTATCAGAACTATCGGGAGGTAACCCTCCTGGTAGTTCATTGCAGCGCTACGCGCTGTGACCGTCACTTCTCGGTGGAGGCGCTTCGCCGCAGTCATCTGGCACGGGGCTTTGCCGATATCGGTTATCATTTCTACATCACCCGTGACGGCGAGGTGCATATTTGTCGCCCGGTTCATCAGATTGGAGCCCATGCCACCGGCTGGAACGACAAGAGTATCGGCATCTGCTATGAGGGTGGGCTCGACGAGAATGGTGTCCCTGCCGATACACGTACCTATGCGCAGAAATGCTCTTTGCTTGACTTGCTTCGGCAGCTGAAGACCGACTATCCCAATGCCCGTATTTCAGGGCATCGGCAACTCAGTTCCTCTATCCATAAGGCTTGTCCTTGTTTTGACGCCAAAAGCGAATACGAGACAATTAAAAATTAATTCTCTCCACGTATCCTATCGGCATGTCCACATGTGCGCAGCCCAGCATATCCAGCCGGACTGCCACTTTGCTTTTTCCTCCTATCATGACCAGTTCTCCCTCCAATCCGGCAAGGGGGCCTTTTATTACTTTCACGGCATCACCTGCTGCCAGAGGTGTACTGCAAATCTCTACAGCCTCCGGGCTATAATCCAGCATAAAGCGGAAACGTTCCATCTGTTCCTCGGGAATGACGGCGGGACGGCTTTCACCGCGCAATACCATGTACCGACTGATAGCTTGTAAGGTAAGCGGCAGGGGGCGTTCCTGCGGAGTGACATGCACGAAAATCATCATCGGGATGACCAGGCGGTCCACTTTCTTGCGCCGGTCGCTCCATTGGCGTATTTCGCTTTGTATGGGTAAGTAATATTCCACTCCCATAGCTTTCAGCCGTTCGGCAGTCTTCTTTTCCAGACAAGACTGCACGTATGCCACCAGCCATTGGCGACGAGGAATAATATGAGGGGTGATATCAGTATGGTTCATGTAAAATCCTTTAAAGGTGTATTTCTATGGTTCATAAATAGTTGAGGTTCGGGCGCGCTACGCGGTCGCCTGTCACATTGGAGGGGCGGGGTTAATTAAAAATTAGAAATTAGAAATTAGAAATTAAAAATTAGACACTCGATTATTTACTCTCAACTCTTAATAGCTAGTCGCTAACTCAACTGTATCCGTATTTCTTACCGTAGCCGTAATACTTTCCGTATTTACCATAGCCGTAGTAATAACCGTATTTTTTCTTCTTCATATCGATTCCGTTGACTACTGTGCATAAGTTGGGGAGACGATGATGCTCCTGAAGCTCGTTGATGAGCTGGTAATCGGTCTTATGCGTATAATCTGCACGACAGACGTAGATGCTGGCGTCCGCTACGCGCGAAAGGATGAGTGTGTCGGTCACCATGCCGATAGGGGCTGTATCCAGTACGATATAGTCATATTCTTTGCGTAATGTACTGATGGTGTCTTCCAGTGACTGGCGTGCCAGTAGTTCCGTAGGATTGGGTGGGATGGGACCGCCCAATAGCAGGTCGAGGTTGGAAGTTATGCCGGAAGGCTGTATCAGCGCATGAAGGTCTGTGGATTTGGGGGCGACAAGGTATTGGGTGATTCCTTTTTCTTTGTGTGAAAGATGGAACAACTTGTTCAATCCCGGTTTGCGTATATCCAATCCTACCAGAATGACCTTTTTGCCGAGCAGCGCCAGACTGAGGGCGAGGTTGGAAGCTATGAAAGTCTTGCCTTCACCGCTTATGGTGGAGGTAACCAGGACGACTTTCTTATCCGGATCGCCCATCATGAAGAGCAGGTTGGTGCGCAGGCTGCGGAAGGTTTCCGTCATGATGTCGTTGTCGTTTTCGCGTACGGCAATGGCAGACTCTTCATGCTTGTTTGAACCGGTAAGGGGGATGTCACCGATAATGGGAACCTTTGTGAGCTTTTCCACATCGGTATGCCCTTCAATGCGGAAACGGAGCAGGTTCAATAGGAAAATGATGCCCAAGGGAATGCCGATGCCGATGACAAAGGTAATCATATAGATTTTTTTGCCTTGGGGAGAAACGATGCCGGCAGGCATGGGCTCTTCGATAATGCGTCCATTGTTAGCGGTTGCAGCCAGTGTGATGGCGTTTTCCTCGCGTTTCTGCAGCAGCATGATGTAGAGGGTGGCCTTGATTTCCTGCTGGCGTGCGATACTCATGAACTCCTGCTCCTGCTTGGGGGCGTTGCTGATGCGGCTTTCGTACTTGCGCGACTGTCGGTCGATGTTGCTCCGGGTGATTTGCAGGCCTTTCAAAACACTGTTTACGGTGGTTTTCACATTGTGGCGCATGGCCTCGATCCCCGTGTTCAGATTGATGATGGCGGGATTGCTTTCGGAGGAGGTACGTAGCAGGCGCTTACGCTCCACGATGAGATTGTTGTACTTGTCTATGGCGGAGGTCAGGTTCATGTCGCTCAGTCCTACGTTGGCAGGGATGATCTCGTCGTTGTTTGCAGGATTGTTGATGTAGTCGCGCAGATAGTTCACGAGGTTGATTTGGGTGGCGTTCTCTGCATATTGCTGTTCATACTTGGAACTTTCCTGAAGGGCAAGCTGCGCGTCGCTGCTGATGTCGGTCAGTCCGGCGCGTTGCTTGAATTCCGCCAGTTCGGTTTCTGTGGTGCCCAGTTCGTGGTTGATGATGCTGATACGTTCCTCGATGAAGTCGGCGCTTTTCTGGGCCACTTCATTCTTTTCGGTGTTGGTGTCCTGATTATAGAGTATTATCAGTTCTTGGGTGAAATCGGAGGCTCGTTGTATATGGGTGTTTTGTACACTGATGGTGGCAATGGTACTGGTATTGGATATGGGGGCTACGGTCAGACCTGCCCTATAGCCTGCTGCTGCGGCAGTGGGGGTACTGATGATAGCCTTCAGATTGACGGGCTCTTGCGGAGCAGGCAATGAATCATTGTGCGAAATGGTGATGACACCTACCGGGAGTGGTAGAATGGCAGGTAGTTCGTCGAAAGATTTGGTCGTTTCTTGCTTGTCTCCGTTTTGTATATAAAAGGCTGTGACAGTCAGTTGGCCGGTAGGGGAGTATATCAGTTCCAGCCGAATGTTCCCTTCCAGTTTGTCAGCTTCCTCGGCGGTCATGAACACATCAAGAGGGGAGTTTTTGTAAAGTGGAACATCGTAGCCGAAAGATTGTTCGATGGCGATGTTGGTATAAAGGTTCAGACGTGACACGACTTTCTTGATGAGTGTCCTTGATTTCAGAATTTCCAGCTCATTGTCAAAGTTGCTGGTCATGGAAAGCATACCAAAATCCTGCATGGCAGACAGTGCATTGTTGGTACTTTTCTTGTCGTCTTCTTTAATTAGGATAGAAGATGACACTTCGTAGACGGGTATTTGGTAACGGAGATAAGCAAAGGCCAAGCCAGTGCATATCAATACGCTTGCCACAAACCAGGGCCAATGAATGATGTATTTGAAAAAGAGGGCTTGGAAATCTGTTTTTTCCTCTTTTTCGTTTAAAAGGTCATCGTATAAATCTTCTTTCATTTTTTGAGGATTAAAATTATCTTACAATGTTGACAATCAGACTTGCGAGTGAAACAAGGGAAGTAATCACAGAAACCCAGATAGTGGTACTGTTGCTGACGCTTGCACTCTTTGCCTTGGTTTTATTTGGAGCTATATAAAGGATATCATTCTGCTGCATGTAGTAGTAGGGAGAATGAAGAATATTCTGCTCGTTCAAGTTTAGGCTGATGACATTTCGCTGGCCGTTACAGTCTTCGCGGATGAGCTTGACGTTGTTTCGTATACCGTAAATGGTCATGTCGCCTGCCATGGCAAGCGCCTCGAAAATATTCACTTTCTCATTATTGATAGTGAAAGTTCCGGGACTGTTCACTTCACCGAGGACAGAAATTTTGTAGTTGGACATACGTACAGTGACAATAGGTATTTCTTTGAGATAAGGACGAAGCTGTTCACGGATAAGGTTCTCGGCTGCATTTTTAGTTAAGCCCCCTACTTTCAGTCTGCCTATCACGGGGAAGTCTATCTCACCTGCATTGTCTACGAGATATTGTTGCAGAGCTGGTTGCGATGTAGTGCTGGCATTGGATTGTGCTATGTTATTATAGGTCTGCATGGTCAGGTTGAACGGTGCGGCAGCTTGCGGATCAGTGGTGTTTATGGTGATATTCAGCAAGTCTTTAGGTTGGATATGCGCATCGTAGAGGGTATCCTGCTGGTTGACTTCATTGATGACGATTTCCTTATAACTCTTATCTGTAAGTGATTCGTAACTTTGTAGATAAGGTACTTTTTTGTAAGATTGGCAGCTTGCCAATGTAATTGCCGCCATCAAGATGGCTATACTTTTCTTGTTTTTCATTACTGCTCCTTTTAATTTTTGATTTTCAATTTTAATTCTCAATACGCTTCTTTCTCGCCTTGAATGGCGTTTCTGATTGTCTTGTATATAATGTATAAATCCAATAGAAAAGTCCAGTGTTCCAGATACCATACATCGCGCTGTACACGTCCTTCCATTTGCCAGAGTTCTTTGGTCTCACCACGGTAGCCGGTGACTTGGGCCCAACCGGTGATGCCGGGCTTTACCAGATGTCTGACCATATATTTGTCGATAAGGCGTGAATATTCTTCAGTGTGTTTCAGCATATGGGGGCGTGGCCCTACAACGGACATTTGCCCCAGTAACACATTGAAAAATTGGGGAAGTTCGTCAATGCTGGCTTTACGGATGAAATCTCCGATTTTTGTTTTGCGCGGGTCATTGGCGGTGGCTTGTAGTTCGTCACTGTCTATGTTGACACGCATCGAACGGAATTTGTAACACCAGAATTCATTTCCATTCTCTCCGCTTCGTTTTTGTTTGAAGAAGATAGGACCGGGGGAGGATAGCTTGATAGCGGTACCTATGATGATGTAGACGAAGGGGAATACTGTACACAGAAAAACGAGGGAGAAAAAGAGGTCGAAGGCTCTTTTCAGCAGGCGATTTTCCATTTGTGCCAAAGGTTCCTCGCGGATAGTGAGTACGGGGATATTGCCAAACATCTCGAAGTGCATGCGACGATGCAGGTAATTGCGAATATTAGGTACACTATAGAAACGAATCAAGTGATTTTCGCAATAATTGATGATTGGAAGTATTTCATGGCTACGTGCAGAAGGCAAGCAGCAATAGACTTGTTCTATATGGTGTTGCTGTAAATAAGTGACAACTTCTTTAGGCTGTCCTAAATAGGGGACATCTTCGGGAAAATCATCAGAAGGTACATCACAGAAATAGCCGGTAATGCGGAAGCCCGTGGTGGGATCTCCGGTCATTTCTTGATAGAGTTCTGTCATGTTTTTGTTACTGCCGATTAAAATGACGGTACGTGAGTTACCTCCATGTTCTCGATATTTTTTCAGTAAATACCGGAAAAGAAGGCGATATATAGCGAGGCAGATAAAGAAAATACTATAAAAGCATGTAAAAAAACGGAGTGAACTGGTACCGATATCTGCTAAAGTAGCCAAGCTGATGAACAGCGTGGCGTGAAAAGTTGTATTACGGAGAGCCCGACGTACAATGCGTTCCGGACGTACAATACGTTCATGCAGTACGACGCCATTGGAGTAATTGCAAAGTAGATAGACTAGATTCAATAATACCAATAGCTGGGACAATGAATGTGTAAATTCATTGCCCAGTGTTTGGTAGTCAAAAATGTGATATAGCGAGATGAAAATGATGTTCAGTAAGCATAAGTCACCAAAGATAATGACGAACTTAATCACTTTATTGAAATGGAGAACTTGTTTCATAATTCACACTAATTCAATAGCTTTTTTCTTTCTCAATGGTATTGAAAGAGAAAAAACTGTTCATTCTTGTTTGTTTAATAATTCTCTTACTTACAAGGTAAGAGGTGGTATTTTATTTGGAGAATAATCTTATAAACCAGCCATTAAAAGGTATTTTACATTAAAAGACTATATATGTAATTAAAATGTAAAACGATATTTTATCTCATAATTAAATTTAATTTTTGAATTCAAAATGGGGGCGTTTATGTAAATATATAAGACTGAAATACAAGTGGCTGCAATGTGTCTTATATCTATATATGAGATAAATATGAATTAAAAAATAAATCTATTTTTTTGCGATTGTAGTAATCTTTTTCATATCTTTGCAGCCACAAAACATATTCTCTTACCTTGTAAGTAAGAGAATAAAATTGGAGAATAAAAGTACTCCTATACAAATAGGAATACTTTTACAAATTCTAGTTTTTAGGGCTTTTTCTTTTTGTTTGGATGGATTGTTGCAATCACTTTTTTATTTGCTTTACTCATCGCATTGTTGTCAAAAGAAGCAAGGTAAACGTGAGTTACCTTTTCAGAAGTATGTCCTAAGCTTTCACTAATCACAGAAATGGCCACTCCTTCGTCTTTGGCAGTGGTGGCCCAGCTATGGCGGGCTACATAAGATGTTAATGGAATGCTTAACCGTAACATCTTCGAAAGTGTGTGTAAATGTTGGTTGTAGAGCCGTAAAGCACTTTTGTATTGTCTGTAACCATCTTCCCCGGTCAGTGATAATATCGGTAGCAAATAGGGGGAAGAGGCGGCTTCGTTTTTATACCTATTTATAATCTGTGCGGCATACGACTCTATATGTACGGACAATTGCTGACGGGTCTTATGGCGGTAATAATAAATGGTATTGTGCTTGACATCCGTTTTGCGGAGATGTACAAGGTCTACGAACGGAATGCCTCGTAAGTAAAAACTTAACAGAAACATGTCGCGGCTGAAACGCAAGGCGGGTTTCTTCTCCAAATCAAGATTTACCAAGCGTCGGATTAGTAAAGGAGAGATGGCCCGTTTGGCGGTAGGCTCATAACCGGTGAATACATAGGCGAACAAATCGTCTATACTGTGTGTGAATGGAATGCCTTGTTCGGCAGCTTGGTGAGAGATGGAACGGAGCATACGCATATAGGTGGATATGGTATTATGGCGCCGCCCTTCGCCGAGCAGCCGGTCTTCGTATTGCTTGATGAGGCTGGGGGTGAGATCTGCAAAAGTGATGGAACGGTGGCCGACGAAGCGGAAAAAGCTGTTCACTGTACTGGTATATATACCGGATGTACTGTATCGTCCGGCTTGTTTTGTCCGCTGTATCAGGGAAGCGGAAAAATTATGTATAGTATTCATAATCTGAATTTTAATATTTTAAATACATATAAAACAACCTTGAGCATGAAATGATTGTATGGCAATCAATGCACGCTTAGGGGAGAAATGGTAAAATTTCTATATAAATTCAGATATGTATTCTCCGGGCAGACAGGAGGAGGGTTACAGTATGCCCGAACGTACCCGACTCAGTGTTTCGGGGGTCATCAGCAGATAGGACGCAATGTGCGACAAAGGAGCCCGCTTGATGACTTCGGGCTGATGTTCCATGAGCTGGTTATAGCGCTCGCGTGCAGTCTCAAACCGCCAGGAGTCAGCCTTTATCTGTGAAACAATCAGGGAATATTCCAGAATCTTCCGATAGAACATGTTTATTTCCCATGAGATTTCGGTAAGTGTCAGCAGCTTGTTGTATGGCAGCAGGTATACGACACTCGGTTCGAGTGCCTCAATCATGAGGTGGGTGGGTTCCTGCTTCAAGGTACTTTCTATGCAGATGATGATGCAGCCTTCATAGGAAAAGTGTTCGGTGACGTCTTTACCGTTTTTATAATAGAATTGGCGCAACATGCCTTTTCCTACAAATACGATATTATGGCTTATCTGCCCTTCATTGAGTAATAATGCGCCCTTTTCTACTTCCTTGCGAATGAGGATTTCCTCTATCAACCTTCTTCCCTCGGGAGCCATGCCTGGATAGCGGGAGTTGATAGCGGCATCTACGGTTTCTTTCAATAGTGCATCCATAAAGCCATAATTTGTTTGTTCGAGGGGCAAAGATAAGGTTTTTACGAGAAAAAATCAGCTCCGTATGAAACTTTTGTTTACCCATTTCATGCCATACCAGCGGCGGACGAAAATGAAGCCGCGGATATTCTCGTCCAACAGGAAGGCTACCCACATGCCGCAGATACCCCAGCCGAAGGGGAAGCCGAAAAGGTATCCCACACCTACAGCTACACTCCACTGCACCACCAACCCTACGTAGAAGGGGTAGTTGACATCTCCTGCCGCACGAAGGGCGTTGGTGGCGAAGATGTTGATGGGGCGGCCTATTTCGAGGAGTACATCTATGATAAGGATGGTGGCACCCATACGTATGATGTCGGGGTTGGACGTGAGCCAGCCAAAGATGGCATGCCCCGAAAGAGCGAGGATGCAGGACAGCATGACGGTAATCATGACGGATTTCTTCATGACGTATTTTCCCATAAGGAAGGCTGCGTGAGGTTTCTTCTCGCCTATCAGATGCCCGATACAGATGGCTCCGCCTTGTGCCATGGAGATGCTGAACAGATAAGCGAACATGATGATGTTGACACAATAGGTACGGGTGGCGAGCGCTTCCACTCCCAGCATGTTGATGAAGTAGGTGATGACGACTTGCGACGAGCTGTACGACAATTGTTCGCCGGCAGAGGGCAGGCCTACCTTCATCAGGTTCTTTAGTTCTATCCATGGAAAAGGGCGGAAGTATGCCGGTGGGAAACGGTGGATGTGCTTGCGGAACAGTATGACGAACAGTATAATCATGGAGACACCCCGGCTGAAGGCTGTGGAGATGGCGGCGCCTTCCACGCCCAGTTCCGGAAAGCCGAAGCGGCCGAAGATGAGGGAGTAGTTGCCGATGATATTGAGGATATTGACTACGACGGTGACCATCATCGGGTAGATGGCCTTGTTGGCACTGCGCAGGGAGGCGGAGAGGGTGAGGGATAGTGCCTGGAAGAAGGCGAAAGCGCCTACGATACGCATATAGTCCATGCCGTCCTGCATCAGTTCAGCGGTGAGCCCCATCAGCCGGAGGATGGGATGGGCGCAGGAGAACAGTACCAGGCTGACCGTGATACCTACCGCCAGGTTGACGAGGATGGATACGCCGACTACTTGCACTACTTTCTTGTGTAGTTTCGCACCGAGATACTGGGAACACAGAACGGACGTTCCGAGGTTGATGACTTCGAAAACGAGGAAAGTGAGCATGATAATTTGGTTGACTACCCCTACGGCGGCAACACTGTTGTCCGAGTGGCGGCTCAGCATGATGGTGTCCACCGCACCGAGCATCATGATGAGAAGTGTCTCTATAAAAATGGGGGCGGCCAGCTTGGCAAGCCGCTTTTTCAGGCTTTCTTGTTGTATCATTGTCCGTGTATGTGCACTATACTTTAAAAATCGCGCAAAGATAAGGAAAGGTTGAAAAGGACGGTTTGATATGTATCAAATTTTTTTTCTTGTTTTAGGGTTTGAGTGTTAACGTGTTATCTCAAATTGTATGAAAACGGTGAAAAAAATATGTAGGAAAGATTTGCACAGTCCAAAAGTTTGCCCTACATTTGCATCGCATTTGAAAAGAATGCTGGTTATAAAAAAGGAAGTTTGGGTGAGTGGCTGAAACCACCAGTTTGCTAAACTGACGTACGGGT
>OGDU01001680.1_pt1 | contig 16434 bp, 16 predicted proteins | sample 1570371 | NCBI WGS metagenome assembly OGDU01 (sample SAMEA2581977, study PRJEB24529) | metagenome | biome: Human gut stool | place: China | collected 2011
TCAGATGCAGTCATCCGGCTGGAAGAAATACACACATTTTTCTCCAACGAATGTTTCATATGCAGTTCCACCCGAAATCTGCATCATGCGCTTCCTGTAATATTACTTATCACTCCAAAGAGGACTCTGCTTATTGCGGCAATTCCTTTACATCCGCAATCTTCTTCGTTTTATTTTACATAGGCATGGTCAACCTTAATCTTCGGGTAGTAATTATCCCCCAGGCATTCCGTGACTCTTCCGCAGATCGCCGCAACCAGCTCCTCATCGCTCATCTTGAACTGGAACGGCACCAGCACATCGAAGATCAGGTTGGAATGGGTCGGACCGCTGACTACCCTGAAATCATGGATCGTAATCACATCATCTATTCCCTTTGTGATCGATACGACAGCGGCTTTCAGTTCACTGACGTGCTCATCGGAGGTCACAATCGGGTCCATATGTATCGTCGCCTCACACCCCAGCTTCTCCCGCAGTTCATTCTCCACGTTGTCAATCACATCATGTACTTCCAGAATATCGCCGTCTGCCGGCACTTCCGCATGCAGCGTCACCATCTTGCGCCCCGGACCGTAATCGTGCACGATCAGATCATGGATCCCGCAGATCTCCGGATGCGACATGACAATCCGGTCGATCTGCATGACAAAATCCTCTGCCGGCGGCTGTCCCAACAGCGGATTGAGTGTCTCCTTCGCCGCGCTGATCCCCGCATACAGAATGAATACACCAACCAGCACACCGCACCATCCGTCGATGTGAAGTCCGGTAAAATGTCCGATCAGTGTTGCCGCAAGAACTGCCGTTGTCGCACATGTGTCACTCAGGCTGTCGATGGCTGTTGCCTGCATTGCCGCAGAATCAAGCTTTTTCCCGATCGTGTGATTGTAAAAATACATATACAGCTTCACCAGAATCGACAACACCAGAATCACAACAATCAGCCCGGAGAACTCTGTCTCCTCCGGATGTACGATTTTGCCCACCGAATCCCGGATCAATTCATATGCCATCAGAAGAATCGCTGCTGCCACCACCAGCCCCGAGATATACTCAATCCTGCCATGTCCGAACGGATGCTCCGGGTCCGGCTTTGTGCCTGCCAGCTTGAAGCCCGCCAGCGTCACGATCGAAGATCCCGCATCCGACAGGTTGTTGACCGCATCTGCCGTGATGGCAATGGAATGGCTGATGGTACCCGCAAGAAATTTTCCCGCAAAGAGCAGTACATTGAACAGAATACCTACCACACCGCACAGCACACCATATTCTTCACGAATCTTCGCCTGATCGTTCTTCTCCTGAATGAATATCTTCGCCAATAATGTAACCATAAAACTACCCCCTCGATCGCTTCTCCCCTACTCAAGCTTTCCAATATCATGCACCGGCCAGTAGATCACTGCCGCCTTGCCCAGAATCTTATCCTCCCTCACATACGGATTCGTCCAGTATCGTGCGTCCCACGAATCGTTCCGATTATCCCCCAGCATCAGATAAGAGTCTTCCGGCACCTCAAAATGATAATTCCCCGTCGCCACCGTCCAGTCCTCTTTGAGATAATCCTCGTCCAGCGGCGTATCCGCTCCGTCAATATAAATGTATCCGTCCCGGATATCCACGGTCTCGCCCGGAAGCCCGATCACACGCTTCACATACAGTTCTTCCTCGTTGTCCGGATAACGGAAAATGACAATATCACCGCGCTCCGGCGACTTGCTCCGGTATGCCAGACGGTTTCCGATCAGACGATCCCCCGGCATGATGGTGTTCTCCATCGACCCGGTCGGCACATCGGCATTGATGATAATATAATTTTTCAAAAACATCGCAACGGCAAGCGCGATTACAAACGGTATCACCCAGCTTAAAATCTCACGGATGACCGCTTGTGCTGTCCCCTTTTCTCTTTTCTCTTCCTTTGGTTGATTCTGTTTTGGCATCTTTTTCCCTCTGTCTGCTTTCTATGTCTGCTTGTTATTGTAACACACCTGACGGAAAATGAAAACGCATGATGGCATCTAATTCTAAAATGTGCTATGATGTCGGTATGCGCTGCGGGCATCCGTCCGCACACACATACGGATTACTTTTGGAAAAGGAGTTCTTCATGGAAACTTATAACGATCAATTATTTCCCCCCGCATTTCTTGTAAACTACACGAAGGAGCCTGCCGGCAGACAGCGTGTTCTCACCTACTCGCTCTTTCGTTTTCTATCCTGCGTGTCAGAAGAGCATCCGGATCTCGCACAATTCCTCGCAGATCAGGTTTCCTGCCCGTCGGCCGAGGACAGCTTTGAGATACTGGAGGATTATCTCTCTGCAGACGACTATTTCTCGCCTTCCATCGCAGCGGACGGCTTTGAACCGTTTTATCTGTATGCCGCCATTGTGCTGACTGCAGGGGTTCCTTTCGACACCACCACACCGGTTATCGACTCTCTGATAGAAGATCATGCGCCAGAGGCTGCCAGCCTGCCTTACGCAGACGGCAATCTGCCGCTGGATGCCCTGCTCGTGGACTGCCGGAACTTCTACGCAGCACTCTGCCTGTGCCTGATGCATCACACGGACGCACTGGCTGTTTTGCTGCCGCAGTTTTTAAATGCATACCGTCCGGAATATCACTTCAGCTGCGAGTCTTTTGTTCTCTATGACTTTATGGACGAGTATTTTGAGCAGCATGACTGTCTGCACCATCCGTCCTTTGTCCAGTTGACGGATACCCTGGTCGCTGCCACCTTAAACTACTACAACACCGATTTTGGCACACTTCTCGAGACCGAGATCGCCCAGAACCTTTCCGGAACCGGCTCCCGGTTTGCAGGGCTTAAGCGCTATGGCAGCGTGCGTCTGCCTGCCATCGCTGACACAGATAAGGCATGCCATATGCTCGCCAACCTGTTCCGCTATGCCGCCCTTTACGAGCTGCGCAGCCATCTGTTTGATTTTCATCTGGATGAAGACCGCCTGATCACACTCGACAACTGGCAGACGGAACTTCACTGGCACTATGTACAGTATGCGAATGTCTATCAGCTTGCGCTTGACTCCTTTCAGTCTGCTGTACTCTCCAGAGAGCTGCTACACCGGCAGTTTCTGCTTAATCTTTCCTGCCTGAACCTCTGATTGCGCGTTCTGATGCAGTGTGACCCCTGCAAATTTTGCTTTATAAAATGCAGTTCTCTCTGCGTTCAAGAAGCGGCAGCCAGCCGATCTCATGATCGACTGGCTGCCGCTTTTTTATCTTCTATTATATTCTCTAAATGTTCTTCGCCTATTCTGTCTTAAATACGGCGATCTCGGTCTTAAGACCTGTCATATTATCTCCCAGGCTCTCCGCCGTGCCGTTTAAGTTCTCTACATTCTGCTCCAGACTTGCTGCAACCTTCTTCACCACTTCAGCGCTTGCTGCCGTCTCCTCAATGATAGAAGAAATATTATGTACTGCCTCAAGCGTATCCTCACGCTCCTTATCGGCACGCTCCGTTCCGGCAAGAATCTCCTTTAATCCGTCAAACAGCTTATCCATGGCGTCGCTCATATCCTGGAATACACCGATAACCTCACGCACTGCTTCGGTCTGCTGTGCAACCATCTCGCCCGCCTGCTTTGCGCTCTCGACGCTCACGCCGGTCTGCGCACTGATATTCTCCACATTATTGCGGATCTCTCCGGCAGCCTCCGCCGAATTGTCTGCAAGCTTACGGATCTCCTCGGCTACAACCGCAAATCCGCGTCCTGCCTCTCCGGCTCTTGCCGCCTCAATCGATGCATTGAGCGATAACAGGTTCGTCTGCTCCGAAATATCTGTAATGACAGAAACAAACTGATTGATCGTCTCCGATTCGCGCTTCAAGTCTTCGATGCTTTCTTCCACCTTCGCAGTCACAGCTGTCGTCTCATTCGCGCGCTGTCCCAGCTGTTCGATCCGGTCCATACCTTTGCGGATCATCTCCTCCGCCTCAGACACAAGCGTCTCTACCTCGCGCGCCACACGGTTGACTTCCTGAATCTCCTCGGAAAGCGTTCCCGTCTTGCTCACGCACTCCTGCGCATGTGTGGACTGCCGCTCCATGCCCTCGTTGATCTCACCGATCGCGTTTGCTATATCCTGCGAATATTCCTGGATAATACCGGATGCATTCGTCACTTCACCGGCAGATGCCGCCAGCTTATCCGTCGCCTGACTGACCTTCTGCACCAGCTGCTTGTTGTGTGCGATCATGTCATTTGCCGCAGCAGCAAGTCCGCGGAACTCGTCGCGTCCCTTCACGGACACGGTCGTTGCCAGATTACCTTCCGCCACAACCTCAAGACTTCCGGAAATACGCTTCATATTCTTGCGGATTCCGCTTGTCACTGCAGTTCCGATCAAAAGTGCAATGATACTGGAGATCAGAACTCCCGCTATCGTGATCTGCTTAATGGACTCTGCCTGTCCGGTAATGACCTTCAACGGCACCAGCGCACACATCGTTGCCCCGGTATCCTCACTCTTGCTGTGGAAAAACAGATAATCTGTTCCGTTGTACTGCACCTGTCTTACGCCGTCCGTCTCACTCGCCTGCAGATAAAAATCCTTGTCTGCAAAAATCGTCTCTCCCTCGACCGGCGTTCCCTGTTCGTCTCCCGCATTGCGCTTCACTGCAAGCTCTCTGCCGCCTGCCGTCACGAATCCCACAATGCTTCCGTCTCCCAGATTCAGTCCCTGCATGAACTCTGTGACTGCCTCCGCCTTGATGTCGATTACGATAACCGCCTTACCGTTCTGCGCGGCTGCCTGATATACCATAATGTATCTGGACGAGTCGATGCTCAGATACTCATCCAGCGCATTGTGATGGTCATCCCACTGTCCCAGCTTGCCATCAACCGCCATCTCATCCATGTACTCCTGGTAAATGCCCTTCTGCGCCTTGTTCTTCGTCGAGATCATCTGCAGATCGCCGGAAGGAATAATATAGATGTTGCTGATATAGGAGTTGCCAACCTGGGAAGCAAGAATTCTTGTCTTCACCTGGTCAATCAACGTCCGCTTGGACGTCGGATCATTGTCGTAAATCCCCACAAAATACTTTCCAAGATCCGAATCCACCACGTATTTTAATGCCTCTGCACTGATGAACGAGTTGCTCGTATCGATATTCTGCAACGCCATCTCGATCGTCTGCTGCGTGGAATCGCGATAGGAACTGCTCATTCCGTCCGCCGCCTTGCGGTAGGAAATAATTCCAAGCACAATCATAAACAGAACCGGCACAAGAAAACACAGCACGATCTTCTCCCGGATTCCAAATGCCATCGTAACATTCGCGTTTCTTCGCTTTGCCTGCTTCTTCCCCTTTTTCATATTGATAACCTTCTCCCTGTTTCTTAACATATTACCCTTATTATAGCAAAAAACACAAATATTTCCATATATTTCTACGAAAAAGTGCTTTATTTAATATAGCCATTTTGTTCAAAAAGCATACAATATTGCCTCTGCCTGGCTCCCGCTGCTAAAAAAGTGTTAAGTCTCTTCCTGGTACACTATGAAAAAATTAAAAAAAAGCGGCAAAATCCCCCTCCGTTTTCCTGGCTGTTATACTTGATGACAACTGAAACCAAAGGGGGATTTTATATGACAATCTTTGAACACATTTTTTCTGTGATCGGTATTCTTATCATTATCGGAGGTTTTATCTACGGAATCTATGATTCCTATTTTGAAGGCAAAGGCACTTCATCATCCAAAGCTTCCGCTTCAACCTCAGCTCAGACAACCGATGCCGTCTGACTCTCAAGCATGCGGTAGCCCACACGCGGGATCGTGGTAATGTACGTCGGATCCATCGGGATCTTCTCTATCTTCTTGCGGATATTTGTCATATTGACCCGCAGAATACGGCTGCCGCTGCTTGCATACGGTCCCCATATCTTCTCTAACAACATCTGATACGTCACCACAGTTCCCGAATTGAGGGCAAGACACTCCAGAATCCGGTAATACAGCCATAAGGCTCAGAGAGATAGTTCATAAGGCTTGGACATGCTTCCGTTGTGTGGATCGTCAGCACCAGACCATCCGCTTCCATAGAATCAATCTTCAGATCTCCTGCCTGATAAAAGCTTCCCTGTCCTCCCGGAATCCTTCTGCGCAGCGCAGTGTAAATTCTCGCCGCAAGCTCCTGCTCATGAAACGGCTTGACAATGTAGTCGTCCGCTCCCGCATACAGGGCATTGACTTTATCCATATATCCCGTCTGTCCGGATACAACGAGAATCGGACAATCCGTCCACTCTCTGAACCACTGGATCAGACCAATCCCATCCATATCGGAAAGCTGGGTATCCATCAGAATCAGATCCGGGCAGATACTGGTGCTCATCTCCATGCCGGAGCGTCCGCTGGTGGAAGTATAAAGCCTATAGTTCTCCCGCTGCAGCACCCTGCGGATCAGATAAAAAATACTTTCATCCTCATCAATCAGCAAAATCTTTACTCTGTCGCTTATTTGGTTTTTATAGTTCACTGAAACTGCCTCCTATCATTACGTTTTTCTATATATGTAAGTAATTCAGAAGGCAATCTCCTTTCTTTCCATCTGTCTGGTGTATATAGTAGATATTCTCCCAATGGTAAATCATGCGGCATCCGTAACGGCGGCTTAGAATCCGGCAGACAACGCATACCAGAAGCATCACCCACACAACCACCGCCAGCAGTTTGGACAGCAGGCTGCGCATGCCCGCCTGCTCCCGCATGACGACTTCATCCAGCACGGAATGAATCATCGTGAACGTATCTGTGCAGGCATCCGGCTTTGCGTCCCTTGCTTCCAGCAGCGTCTGTGCAGACATCATATTCTGCCAGGAACCTTCGTGCCTCATCTCTCCCGTCAGAGCAGCCTGCCCGTCTGCCACGCAGGCTGCAGCATTTCCACGCTCCGCCTTGCCTGCCGGATCCGGTACCACATAAAAAAAAGACAGCAGGAGAGCCATCGCCATCAGACAGCATACCAACTTATGTCTTTTGCTGTTCGCCATTTCTCCCACCATCCTTTCCGCATTTGCTAATTATTGTAACATATATTCTTTTTATATCAAACTTGTATTTGTAAAATCATCTTTTTCTTAATTTCTTAGCGGTTTCTTAACGGCTTTTTCGTATATGACGCGTTTACACCGGCAACCCTAAACAGGTAACCATCATTCACCTCCCCCGGGAGGTTCACAGAAAGGATGCCCTATGAAAGCAAATGTGATCGAAGGCTGTATCAGCTGCGGGCTGTGTGCCAGTGTATGTCCGGAGGTCTTCCGGATGAACGATGAAAATGTATCGGAGGTCTATCATCAGCCGACGCCGGAACAGGAAGATGCCACGCAGGAAGCCGCTGACGGCTGCCCGGTGAGCGTCATCGAAATCGAGTAATCCCCGGCAGAGAAAAAACATCTGCCCGCCGCACCAGTCAGTGCTCAGCGGGCAGATGTTTTTTCTTGAGTTCCTCCACGTTTTTCTCCACGCGCCGCTTATCCAGCGGGTACACAAACCACAGAATCGCTGCCACAACAAAAAATCCGATCGCAGGCACCAGCGTTGCTGTGGTGTACAATCCACGCCGCACGGCATCCGTCTGCGCCGCCGCAGCCGGCTCATACCCGATCACCTGCAGCGCCCATCCTCCGATGCCTCCTGCCAGCGCCTGTCCGACCTTTCTGGCAAACGAATATACCGCATAGACAGTTCCGTCATCCCGGTGCCCAGTCTGCACTTCCTGATCATCGATGACGTCCGTGATATTCGCCCAGATCACCGTATTAAAAAAGCCAAGCCCGAGATATCCGATTGCCCCGAGCCACAGAAACAGCCACATATTCTGTAATTTCAGCACATACATGACTGCAAATACAACACCAGAGAACAGCATCCCCGCCACGGACGCCTCCTTTTTCCCAAATCGTCTGGAAACAGGCACACCGAGCGGTGCTGCCACCAGCAGAATCACCAGTGTGGACAGCAGCGTGAACAGTGAAATGCCACGGGCGTCCCCAAAGTAATCCGGATAGATATAGTTGTTCATCGTGCTGATTAAAAGCTGGGAGAGCAGCAGAAATACCGCAGCTCCGATCATCCCGAGAAGTGCGCGGCTCTTCACAATCGCACCAAGCGTTGCCGCAAAACTCACAGATTCCGTGTCCACTTCACGCTCCACCGCCACCCGCTCCGTAGTCATGCGGTAACAGACCAGATAGCAGATCAACGCGAGAATCGAGAAAATGCCCGCAACCACCGTAAATGTTCCGCCGCCGCGCACGACCTGATTGCCGTCTGCATCGGTCGTGTACAGAAAAAGCGGCGTCACGATGCCGATCACAAGCCCCGCCAGTGTCGCCCCAATCGACCGGGAGGTAGATAACGCCGTCCGCTCCGATGCCTCCGTCGTGATCGCAGATGCCATCGAACCATACGGAATGTTGATCGATGTATAAAAAATACTTCCCCACAAAAGATAAGTAACATACATGTAGACAATCTTCCACGGCATAGATGCCTGCGCCATGGCAGTCTGGTACATCAAAAAACTCGACAGCGCCACCGGTCCGCACATCCTGCGGATCCAGCATCGGAACTTTCCATCCCGCGCCGGCGGCGCTGCGTCGACGATGCGTCCCATCGTCACATCCGTGAATGCATCCACAAATCGTGCGACCAGAAACAGTGTCCCCACCATTCCACCGCTGATACCGAGTACCTTGGTATAGAATACCATCAGAAACGAGCTGGCAAAAATAAAGGTAAAATCGTTGCCAAAGTCACCGAACATGTAGCCGATCTTATCCCGCCTGCCAAAGTCTCTCACTTCTCCATCCTTCATTGCACTAACCCTCCGTCTTCTGCTCCCATCGGAACGTATGAAGAGAGTATGCCCGGATTATCTGTCCTGTATACCTTTTTTCTGGCGGTACATGCGCTCATCCGCAAGCGCCAGCAGTTCATGGCTTTTTTGCTTTCCCTGCTCTCCCCGCATCGCGCAGCCGATACTGATCGACAGCTGCCACGGGGTATCCGCTCCCCAGGCAATTGCATTTACATTCTCCTGTGTCTGATGAATAATCACGTCCATCTCGTCCTGCGTCTTACCTTTTACAATCACAACGAATTCATCCCCGCCGTAGCGTGCCAGAAACGCCTGCATATTGCCAAAGGTGCGCTTTAACTGCTCCGCCACCAGCCTGAGCACCTCGTCGCCGGTCACGTGACCGTAGGTATCGTTTACTTTCTTGAACTTGTTCACATCCATCAGCAGATAGCAGCAGGTCTCCCGCTCTCCGCTGCGCTCGTCAAGTTCCCACATGTACTGATCCAGTCTGCGTCTGTTGTTAAGACCGGTCAGACCATCCTGCGTTACCTGACCTTTCTGAATACCAAGATACACCCACAGCAATGCAGCAACCGTAAACGCCCACGCGGCATCCATGGAAAATATTTTTTCTACCAGAATGCCCGCAGCCGGGAACAAAAAAGCGGCGGCAAGCTTCCCCAGTTCTCCCCTGCGCTGCGCACTTCCGGCACGGAGCGCACCAAACGCGGCAAGAAGAAATGCCACCACAAGGTATAACATGCCCACAGCAGGTATCAGATATGCCGCTGGTCCCTTTTTATAGTAATTCACCATATTGATAAAATAGACCGCCTTCGTCCACGGGTTTGAGAGCAGCACAGCACTGCCGATCAGTGCCGGTATCGCCAGAATCCAGCATTTTATCCCTCTCTGTCCGTTTCCGTCCTGCGCCACATCCAGCACATACAAAAAGCACAGGTAGGCGCATGCCAAAAGGCCGAACGCATACCACACCCCCAGCCCCTTTAACAAAATCCTTGGACCAAATCCGCCTTTTCCGAGATTGCACAAAATCGCTGTGCGGCACAGTAAAAGCAGTACAAACAGCAGCATCTCCGTGCGCAGCACGCGTGTCCTCCACGAAAAAGACAGCGTCTGCCTGGTATTATGGCGCATCATGAGCAGCGCAATCGCCGGTATGAAATTGATCTGTAAAAATGCTGCCGTACTCACGCAGTCCGCCTCCCCATGCACCGCGCTCTATGCGCGCATACGTTTCTTTTTCTGTTTCTCCTCATACATCAGCTCATCCGCCTGCTGTATCAGGTTCTCCCCGCGCCTTCCGGCTTCATGCCAGAACGCGTAGCCGATACTCATGGACAGCTGCAGCGGAAGCTGTCCCTCTTTGTTAAACCGGTCGATACCTTCCTGGATCCGCGCGATCGCTTCCTCAATCTGTTCCTGCCCAAACCAGTCTCCGAGCACCGCAAACTCATCCCCTCCATAGCGTGCGAGAAATACCGGATCTTTGCCGAACACCCCCCGCAGAATATCCGCTGTATGCCAGAGCGCCTCATCGCCCACCGCATGTCCCAGTTCATCGTTGATCCGCTTGAAATCATCCACATCAATCATCAGAAGTCCCCACTCGTGCTCCGGGCACAATTCGATCTTCCGCTGCAGATGTGCGTCAAACTCCCTGCGGTTATTCAGTCCGGTCAACCCGTCTGTCGTGATCTGCCGGTTCTGCGCATTCAGATAAATAAACAGTACTGCCAGTGCCACAAAAGGTCCTCCCGTGCGCCAGCTCTCCGCAAAGCTCTGCACCATCCCGCCCACAAGGCTGAACACGCCTGCCTCAAGCAGATAGCGCGTCTCTTTCTGCCCTTCCTTGGTAACCTCCTTCGGATACGCCGTCGCTGTCAGAATAAGTCCCATCAGATACATCGCAATACTTACCAGCTTTGCCGGCAGACTGCCGTGATTTAAGCTGTAGGACACCGCATGCACGCCCCATCCTTCCGTGCTCAGTCTCCAGGGAATGATCACCGTAAGCAGCACCACAGCAATAGCGGTTCCTGTCATAACATGGCATACCGCAGCCGTCCACCGCCGGTTATGCCGCACAGAAAGCTTTCCGTTCACATACAAAAGCCAGGCATACGGTACTGCTGTCAGGAAGAAGCAGTACACCAGATACCCGGCATACAGCACCGTAAACCGATGTACATAAAGCTGCAGTGCATGATACGTCACATCACTGCCCATCATGCAGATAATCAGAAACGGAAGAAACCCGAAAATCCGGTCTCCCTGCGTCCGTTCCTCCCGCTTCCAGTTATTCATTCCGATGGCAAGGAGCATCACTATAGGAAACAGGTAGATTTCAAGCTGTTTAAACTCTTCCATCATGCATCCTCCTTACCTAAGATTCTCCTATTATACCATTATTGTTTCTGTCTGTCAGTAAAAAACAGGGAAAAAGTACCACAATACCTTTCCCCTGTTCCCAGTTGTCATTCTATTCTTTGAGAATTACTGATATTTTCTGCGAAACTGCACCGGCGTCATCTCATACGCTTTTTTGAACAGCCGGTTAAAATGCTCCACATTCTCATAACCCACGTAGGCGGCAATCGACTCTACCGTCTGGTTCGTCTCCTTTAACATAGTGCGTGCTTTTTTCATGCGTGCTTTCTTCACCGCATCCTGGAAGGTCATCCCAGACTTTTCCTTAATGTATTTGGAAAGGTACGGTTTGGAGAGATTAAACTGATCTGCCAGCACATCCAGCGTCACATCCGCATAGTGATTCTGTATGTAATTCATGATGTCGACGATCCGCTCCTCGCGTCCCTCCACAATGTTCTCACTCTTTAACATCTTGTTGGCAGCGGATACCAATGCCGCGATCGAGCTGGTGATGATATCTTCGTCAATTCCGACGCCCCAGTAATTCTTGCCCTTGCAGATGATCTCCACATACGCCGCAGCCTTGGATGATGATCCTTCTGAAATGGCGTGCTCCTCGTATACGGCAAGCTCGTAGCTGATGCCGAAATACATCTTGATTGCGTTGCTCACGGCGTCCAGGCGGCCGTTTCCTGTCGTCTCAATCGTGCGGCGCTCCTTGTTGTGCTCGATCACCAGGCGTGATGTGATGCCGTCCTTCTGCTCGAAATGACACTCTGAAATCTGAAAAACATCGCACAGGTTGACATAATGTTCTTCAAAAATCCGGTAAATTGCTTCCGGCGAGAGTTCCTGATGTCTGCGATCCGATACACCCTTGACCAGATAACCGACTTCTTCCTTCATCTTATCCGGCAGATCCATACCGAAGTTCTGCTTTAATACGAATGCGACTCCGCCCTTGCCGGACTGGCTGTTGATGCGGATGACATCCGACTCGTATTCCCTTCCGACATCCTTCGGATCCAGCGGCAGGTACGGCACATCCCAGCGGTCGCCGCTCTTGCCCGCTTCTCTCCACGCCATACCCTTGGAGATGGCATCCTGATGGGAACCGGAAAATGCGGTAAATACCAGATCTCCGGCATACGGTGTACGCTCGTAAACCCGCATACCGGTAAAGCGCTCGTATTTCTCGCGGATCTCGCTGATATTGGAAAAATCAAGCTTCGGATCGACACCGTGGCACACCATATTCATCGCCAGCGTCACAATATCAACGTTTCCGGTGCGCTCTCCGTTTCCGAAAAGAGTGCCCTCCACGCGGTCCGCACCGGCAAGAATACCGAACTCCGCATCGCTGATACCGCATCCTCTGTCATTGTGCGGGTGAACGCTCAACACCACATTATCCCTGTATTTCAAATGCTTGTGAATATACTCGATCTGGCAGGCAAATACATGCGGCATCGCAATCTGTACCGTGGTCGGAATGTTGATGATCGCCTTGTGCTCTGCATCCGGCTTCCAGACATCGAGCACTGCATTGCAGACCTCAACCGCATAGTCCACCTCTGTGCCCGGGAAGCTTTCCGGACTGTACTCAAACGTAAAATTGCCGTCCGTCTCCGCCGCGAGTGTCTTTAACAATTCTGCCCCGTCCACTGCCAGCTGCCTGACTTCTTCCTTGCTCTTCTTAAACACCTGCTCCCGCTGTGCCACCGATGTGGAATTGTACAGATGGATGACGGCGTGAGGCGCTCCCTTGACCGCCTCAAATGTCTTCCTTATAATATGTTCTCTCGCCTGAGTTAAAACCTGCACCGTCACATCCTTCGGGATCATGTCGCGCTCGATTAACGCGCGCATAAAGTTGTATTCCGTGTCCGAAGCTGCCGGAAAACCGACCTCGATCTCCTTAAATCCGATGTCGACCAGCATCCGGAAAAATTCAAGCTTTTCCTCCAGTCCCATCGGCTCAATCAGCGCCTGATTACCATCCCGCAGATCCACGCTGCACCAGACGGGCGGCTTCTCAATGCTGTCCTTCTTCACCCAGTCATATGTCACCTCCGGCGGCATAAAGTATGATTTTCCGTATTTTGCTGCAATATTCATGTCTTTCCTCCATACAAAATAATTCAAGAAAGTTGATTTCTGTTATTCATTTCGTATATACTATCATACCCCTTATGCTTCCGCAAGGTGCGTTTTTAATCAAATATATTGATTTATTTTATCTTTTTCTGAATTCCGACCTTTTTACAGATATCATTGAGACAACAGCGGTCGCAGTATGGTGCTGTCCGCGCGGTACAGACCGCGCGCCCGTGATCCACGAGCCTGTGGCAGAAATCATTGCTCTCCTCCGGCGGAATCAGCTTCCAGAGTGCCATCTCCACTTTCTTTGGTTCCTTGATCCCGTCCACAAGCCCAATGCGGTTCACCAGGCGGATACAGTGCGTATCGGTGACGATCGCCGGCTGTCCAAAGACGTCCCCCATCACCAGATTGGCGCTCTTTCTGCCGACTCCCGGAAGTTCTAACAGCGCATCAAAATCTTCCGGTACCTTTCCCTGGTACTTTTCCTTCAACATCTTCATGCAGGCGGAGATGTCGCGCGCCTTGCTGTGTCCCAGCCCGCACGGTTTTACAATGCGCTCAATCTCCTCCACATCCGCATCCGCAAGCGCATCCACATCCGGGAATTCCCGGTACAGATCCTGCACAACCACATTGACTCTCGCATCGGTGCACTGTGCCGCCAGTCTCACACTGACCAGAAGCTTCCATGCATCGTCATAATCCAGTGAACATCCCGTGTCCGGCTACTCCTTTTTCAAGCGCTCTATCACCTGAAGTGCCAGTTCCTTTTTTTGCATATTTCTCCTCCGTCTCTCTTAAATCCGGAACTTCTTCCACTGATACAGTTCCATATCCACATAGCCGTCAGTTACTTCGACGCCCTCTGCCTCCAGCAGCAGCTTCTGCTCATTCACACCGCCAAATGCAAAGGCATCCGAGAGTCTGCCTTCCCGGTTCACCACACGGTAACAGGGAATATGCGCTGGATCCGGGTTCACGTGAAGCGCGTAGCCAACCACTCTTGCCCATCTGGGATTCCCTGCAAGCGCCGCCACCTGTCCGTAAGATGCCACACATCCCTTTGGAATCTGCTTTACGATTTCATAGATCTTCTGATAAGAATTGCCCGACTCCGCCATGATTGCCGCCTTTCTTCCTATATCATTTATTATCATCTATCTTAGCATACAATCCGGCTTTTCACATCTTCTTTTTCCTGTAAAATGTCTTCCATTTTTCCCAGTTTTGCTCACCTTTCCATGTGCTTGTATTTTTTCCCGTGCGTTCTTGCGTTCGCGTTTGTAAAGTGCTAAAATTCTGACTTGTGTTTATAAAAATTTAATAATTACAGACTGAGGAAATGAAAATGAATGAATTGAAACCAAAACTATTTGACGTCTTAAAGGACTACAGCAAAGAACAGGCCATGCGCGACGTGATCTCCGGTATCATCGTTGCCATCATTGCCCTGCCACTGTCGATCGCGCTTGCCATCGCATCCGGCGTCGGACCGGAGCAGGGTCTCTACACTGCCATCATCGCTGGATTTTTTATCTCGTTTTTCGGTGGCAGCCGTGTGCAGATCGGTGGTCCTACCGCTGCCTTTGTTGTCATCATCTATGGCATTGTCGCGGATTACGGCACGGCAGGTCTTACTGTCGCAACCATTCTTGCCGGCATTTTTCTGATCATAATGGGAATCTGCCACTTTGGTTCTCTCATTAAATATATTCCTTATACTATCACAACCGGTTTCACCTGCGGTATCGCTGTGACCCTGTTTGTCGGCCAGCTCAAGGATTTCTTCGGACTCTCCATCGCATCCGTGCCATCCGGGTTCGTGGATAAGGTCATTGCCTACGCCACAAATATTTCCACCATCAACTGGACTGCCACCGCTGTGGGCGCTGCAGCCATTGTCATCATGCTGCTCTGGCCGAAAGTCACCGACAAGATTCCTGGATCTCTGATTGCGATTATCGTCACGACCGCCGTCGTCTACTTTGCAAAACTTCCGGTCAATACCATCGGCAGTGTCTACGGAGAGCTTTCTTCCTCCTTCCCGACACCGCATGTTCCGTCACTGTCCATGAAACTGGTGCAGGAGATGCTCTCACCGGCATTTACCATCGCGCTGCTGGCAGGCATCGAATCCCTGCTGTCCGCTGTCGTCTCGGACGGAATGATCGGTGATACCCACAAATCCAACGCCGAGCTGATCGGTCAGGGACTCGGAAATATTTTTTCCGGCATCTTCGGCGGTATCCCGGCAACCGGTGCGATCGCCCGTACCGCAGCCAACGTCCGCAACGGCGGCCGCACCCCGGTCGCCGGTATCGTGCACTGTATCACCTTAACCATTATCCTTCTGGTGCTTATGCCGCTTGCCGCTTTGATCCCAATGACAACGCTTGCCGCTGTTCTTCTGATTGTGGCTGCCAACATGGCAGACTGGACTTCCTTTTTCCGTCTCTGCAAAACAGCGCCAAAAAGCGATGTCATTGTGCTGGTGGCAACTTTCCTGCTCACCGTATTTTTCGATCTCGTGATCGCGATTGAAGTCGGCGTTGTGCTCGCTGCCATGCTTTTCATGAAGCGTATGGCAGAAACCGCCGATGTGACTGCATGGAAATATCTGGATGAGCCGGACGTTACCCCGGGCGAAGCGGAAAAACTGCGCGATATTCCTCACACGATCCGTGTCTTCGAGATCAGCGGTCCGCTGTTTTTCGCCGCCGCAGACCAGATCTTACAGATCAACAGTGACAAGGCTACCCGCGTGATTGTCATCCGCATGCGCAGCGTCCCTGCCATCGACGCCAGTGCCATGAAATCACTGCGCGAACTGGCCGACCGTGCAAAAAAGAAAAAGATTACACTGGTTTTCTCCCACGTCAACGAACAGCCGATGTCCGTAATGGTCAAAGACGGCTTTACCGAGTACGTCGGAGCCCAAAATTTCCATGCAAATATCGTAGAAGCTCTGGATTATGCAGAAAATCTGGCAAAATAGTCCTGTTCCTCTTACATCTGCTTGATGAACATCCGCCAAACTGCTACAATAATAGCAGGAAAAAGGCATCGGTGCACAAGATGCACCGGTGC
>OGDU01001687.1_pt1 | contig 16385 bp, 10 predicted proteins | sample 1570371 | NCBI WGS metagenome assembly OGDU01 (sample SAMEA2581977, study PRJEB24529) | metagenome | biome: Human gut stool | place: China | collected 2011
GGCAATAAGTACGGCACCCCCAGCCCCGTCCCCTTCCGGGTGGTGGACCAGCGGGCTGGCATCGACATTGACATCGGCATCCGCTGCTTCGGCGAGTACAGCATCCGGCTGAAGAACCCCCTGCTGTTCTACACCAACGTCTGCGGCAACGTCAGTAAGGACTACAAGACGGAAAATATCGCCGGGCAGATGAAAACGGAGCTGCTGACGGCTCTGCAGCCCGCTTTCGCCAAGATCAGCGAAATGGGCATCCGCTATTCCGCCCTTCCCGGCCATACTCTGGAGCTGGCTGACGCCCTCAACGAGCAGCTTTCCAGCAAGTGGCGGGATCTGCGCGGCATGGAGATCGTCTCCTTCGGCGTTTCCAGCGTGAAGGCCAATGAGGAAGACGAGCAGATGATCAAGGAGCTGCAGCGCAACGCGGCCTTTATGGACCCCACCCGCGCGGCGGCGCATCTCGTCGGCTCTCAGGGCGAGGCGATGAAGGCGGCGGCCGCCAACACCGGCGCCGGTCCCGCCATGGCCTTTATGGGCATGGGCATGGCCGGCCAGATGGGCGGCATGAACGCCCAGAACCTGTTCCAGATGGGCCAGCAGCAACAGGCCCAGCAGCAGGCGGCGCAGCCCGCCCCCGCTCCCGCGGTGCAAGGCTGGACCTGCACCTGCGGTCAGGGCGGCATCACCGGTAACTTCTGCCCCAACTGCGGCAGCAAGAAGCCGGAGCCGAAGCCTGCCGGGGACAGCTGGCAGTGCGCCTGCGGCGCCACCGCCACCGGAAAATTCTGCCCGGAATGCGGCAAGCCCAAGCCCGCCGCCGCAGCGGACGGCTGGACCTGCACCTGCGGCGCGGTGAATAAGGGCAAGTTCTGTGCCGAGTGCGGCAAGCCCAAGCCTGCCGGAGTTCCTCAGTACAAGTGTGACAAGTGCGGCTGGGAGCCTGCCGACCCGCAGCATCCCCCCAAGTTCTGCCCTGAGTGCGGCGACCCCTTTGACGACGGGGACATCGTGTAATGAAACGGCGGATGATTTGGATTTTCCTGGCAGGCGCGCTGGTAGGGATCGTCCTTTCGGGCCTGTATAAGCATTTTGTCACGGACCAGATCATGGATGGGGGCAACGGCATGGAGAATCCGGATCAAAACCTGTTCCTGCTGGACGGGGACGGTACTTATGTGGACAATTCCCTCCTCTGGCCAGTGCTGGAGGGAACATGGGAAAGTCCGGAGGACGGCTGGCAGGCGGTCATCAGCGAAGAGGACGGCCTGACCCTCCGGTTGGACGGCGAGACCGTTCTGGAAACCCCGCTGGACTTCACCTACATCCCGCGTAAAAAGATACAGGACACAGGGCTGATGTTAGACAACCGTGTTCTCCAGAAGGCGGACGGCACGGAATGGGGGAAGATCCTGGACGTTTACCACTGTGCCGGGGCCGGCGAGGACAGCGGCAGACTGGAGCTGACGGTGGACTGGTCGGAAGCGGCGGACAAAGTGGTGGAGCTTCAAAAAGTTGAAGAATAAGAGCGAATAGCGGATTTTTTGGCGAATACCGTCCCCGGCCGCGGGAGCCACGGCCGGGGACAAGGTCCCGGTTCCGGGTGGACAATGCAATGTGAGCCGTTACGGTGGTTGAAAACAACAGGAGGAAGCTATTATGGGATTGTTTGATAAGAAATACTGCGACATCTGCGGCGAGTAGATCGGACTGTTGGGCAATCAGAAACTGGAAGACGGCAACCTCTGTAAGGACTGCGCGAAGCAGCTCTCTCCCTGGTTCAGTGACCGCCGCCGCTCTACGGTGGAGGACATCAAGCGGCAGCTGGCCTACCGGGAGGAAAACCGGGGCAGGGCGTCCCAGTTCCGCACCACCCGCTCCTACGGCGAGGATTGTAAGGTCCTGCTGGACGAGGAGCATCGTTGGTTCACCGTTACCCGTGCCCGGGATCTGGCGGACGCCAACCCGGATATTCTGGACTACACCGCGCTGACCAGCTGCCGCGTGGACATTGACGAGAGCCGCACGGAGCAGAAGCGGGAGGGGCCGGACGGCAAGGAGGTCAGCTACAACCCGCCTCGCTACGAGTATTCCTATGACTTTGAAGTGATCATTTCCGTCAATAACCTCTACTTTGACGAAATGAAGTTCCGCCTGAACAACAGTTCTGTGTACATCGAGCCGCAGAACACCATGCAGCGGCCCATGATGGGGCAGCAGGGTATGATGGACCAGCGTCCTATGGCAGGTCGGCCCCAGAGCGGCATGACACAGCGTCCCATGATGGGACAGATGAATTCTGTGGGCCGGATGAATACCATGGCTGCCGGCTTCGATCCGGAGAGCAATCGGGAATATCGCAAGTACCGCGAAATGGGCGACGAGATCCGAGCGGCGCTGCTTCAGGTGATGGAGACCGCCCGTGGCGGCGGCGCAGTTCAGACAGCCCCCATGCAGCAGGAGGCCCCCATGCAGCAGCAGGAGACCTTCGCTCCCGCTCCGGCAGCGGCCGGCCCGTGGACTTGCCCCGCCTGCGGCGGACAGAACGACGGAAAGTTCTGCGAGTATTGCGGCGCGCCCAGAGCCTAAAGACAGGCCCCGGTTTTTGGGCGTGAGACGACCGAAAACCGGATGGACCGACGGTGTATCCCCCACAATGCGGGGAGAAAAAACTTTTTCGACACACTCAGCGTCCGCCCGCAAACACGGGCGGGCGCTGAACAGAACATGAAGAAAGAAGGATGAGAGCAAGCATGGCAGCACAGGTGACCAACTATCAATGCCCAAGCTGCACCGGCCCGCTGCATTTTGTGGGCGCATCCGGCAAGCTGGAGTGCGATTACTGCGGTGCTACCTATGATGTAGCGGAGATCGAGGCGCTTTACGCGGAAAAGGAAGAAAAGGCCGCGGCGGCGCAGCAGTCTGCTGAGGAAAAGACGGCAGCGGAACGGCAGGCTGCCGAGGAAGGCGGCTGGGAGTTGCCGGACCTCAGCGCCGACTGGGGTGCCGAGGGAGACGGCATGAAGGCTTACAGCTGCCCAAGCTGCGGTGCGGAGCTGATCTGTGACGCAAGCACGGCGGCTACCTCCTGCCCTTACTGCGGCAACCCAACGGTGGTGCCGGGGCAGTTTGCGGGAACGCTGAAGCCGGATTTCGTGATCCCCTTCAAACTCAGCCGCGAGGACGCCATCCGCGAGCTCAAGAAGCATTACAGGGGCAAGGTGCTCCTTCCCAAGAGCTTTTCCAAGGAAAATCACTTACAGGAGATCCAGGGGGTCTATGTACCCTTCTGGCTGTTCAGCGGTGAGGCGGAGGGCAATGCCCACTATGAGTGTACCCGGTCCCACAAGCGCACCGAGGGTGAGTATGAGGTGATAAAGACGGAGCACTTTGACGTGTACCGTGCCGGAACGATGCCCTTTGAAAAGGTACCGGTGGACGCCTCGACTAAAATGCCGGATGATCACATGGATTCCATCGAGCCTTACAATTACGATGACCTGAAACCCTTCTCCACGGCGTATCTGCCGGGCTTCCTGGCGGATAAGTTCGACGTGTCGGCGGACAAGAGCCGGGAACGGGCCGATGTCCGCTGTCTGGGCAGCTTGAAAAAGGCGCTGCAAGGCACCGTAACGGGATACGCGACCTGTTTCCCGAGGGGCGAACACGCAGACATCCAGCGGGGCAAGGTCCACTACGCGCTGCTGCCGGTGTGGCTGCTGAATACCAAATGGCAGGGCAAGGATTTCATCTTCGCCATGAATGGACAGACCGGAAAGCTGGTAGGAGACCTGCCTGTGGACAAGGGGCGATTCTGGGGGATGTTTGCCGCCATTGCCGTGCCGCTGTCCGTATTGAGTTCGGTCATCGTCCTGCTGATGCGATAAGGAGGGACGGACATGAAAAGAAAAGTCACAGCTTTGCTGACGGCGCTCCTGCTGACGCTGACTCTGTGCGTCCCCGCTCTGGCGTGGACGGAATACGGCGCGATCTACGATGAGACCGACGCGCTGGGCTCGGACGAATTGTCCGATCTGGGTCAGTACACCCTGCCCCAGTTGACGGAGGCGCTTCACCTTGACCTGCGGGTGGACATATTTACCAATGAGGATGTGAGCGAGGGTACCACCGCCGGAGATATCGCCACATATGTTTACAAAGATTCCGGCTACGGCTGGGGCGAGGAAAAGGACGGCATCTCGCTGACGCTGGTGATGGAGCCTCTGGCGGACGGTTCTTACACCCTGGCGGAGACCGACTGGTGCGTCTACGCGATGCTGAGCGAGACGCGGGGCGACGGGCAGGAACTCTCCGGCCTGGTGTATGACGCGGTGGAGCCGTATATGACGGCGCGGGCGTGGGACGGCACGGATATGACCGTGAGCGCCGATGCGCTCTGTCAGGCAATAAATGCCATGGCGGCGACGGCGGCGGACTATCTCTCCGCGGACTTCCCAACGGAGGCGCAGCAGCCCGAGACCGTCCAGTCCGGCGAAGCGTCAAAGCTGGGCGATACCGGCATGAACTATGTGTTCGATCTGCGGGGAATGCTCTCCGACGGGGAGCGGGAACAGCTGGAGGATCGGGCCGAGGATATCGCCCTCCGCCGCAGCTGCGGCATCTATACCCTTTTTGTGGAGGACTTTACAGCTTACGGCTACGGTGACGATCCCTATACCGCCCTCTATCAGATCTACCACGCCGAGGGCCTTGGTGTGGGCGAGGACCGAAACGGCGTCATCATCATGCTGAGCATGAAAGAGCGGGACTACGCCATGTTCGTCTACGGCGAATGGGCGGAGTATGCTTTTGACCGATACGGCGAAAAACAGCTGGAGGATCGCTTTTTGGATAAATTCAGCGGCGGCGACTGGTATGCCGGGGTTTCCAGCTATCTTGCCGCCTGTGACGAGTTTCTGACTCTGGCTGAGGATGGAAAACCTGTGCGGTCCAGCCCCCTGCCGGCCATCGGCATTGCGGTGGCAGTCTCCTGCCTGATCGCATTTCTGGTGTGCATGATCCTGAAGGAACAGATGAAGTCCGTGCGCAAGGGTGTTGACGCCAACGTGTATACCACGGCGGGCGGTGGATTGAAGCTGACGGACAGCTATGACCACTACACCCATACCACCGAGACCCGCCGTAAGATCGAGAGCAACTCCGGCGGCGGTGGCAGAAGCAGCGGAGGAACTGTAAGCCGCAGCGGCGGCGGCGGTCACGGCCGCAGCGGCAAATTCTGAGAAGGAGGCAGAATCATGAAGCGCTTGACTTTGCACCGGCTGGCGTCGGCACTTCTCTGCCTGACGCTGGCTCTTAGCCTGGCTGCCTGCGGAGGGAAAAAGAAACCGGCCCCGGCAGCGGGAAACGGCGGCGTAAAGGAGACGATCTCCGACAGCAGGACCGATCAGACCGGTCAGGCCGATCCTGTGAAGCCTTCCGAACCGGAAGCGGAGGTGGACCAGGAGCTGGTGGAGGAATGTCTCGATAAGCTGGGCTTTGATTTGGAATACGGCGGCTATCCCGGCGCCGCGGCCTATCTCGGCTACCGGGAGAAGGGGGACACCTCCAAGCTGTCGGACTGGATGCTGGAAAACTGCCTTGACCTGACGGCGGAGATGCCGGTCATGCTGACCATCCCCTCGGAGCGGGTCCTCGGTCCGGGGTACGGCAAGCTGTTCTGCGTCATTCCGCGGGGAGAGAACACCAGCCTTGCCGTGAACCACATCACATGGCAGTCTCAGGGCAACGGCCTGCATCCGGTGGCGGACGAAGTCCTCTACCGGGAGGAATATGCCCAGCCTGTTTTGCTGTTCGTGAACCCGGAGGAGCCGGATATGGAGGTCAACCTTGTTGCCGATGACGGCACGGTGGTGAACTGGTATCCGCAGGAGGACCTGTACGGCGATCTCATCCTGCCTGCCAGCGAGGAGGGCCGATTGCTGCTGTTCGACTTCTCCATCTATACGAACACCATCGCCATCGACCATCCCGAAGGCTGGGAGCCGACCGGTGACGATTGGTGGTGGCCTCCTACGGATCTGGGGCTGGCCGATACCTCGTGGGATTGCGATGAGTGGACGCTGGAGCTGCATTATGGCGACTGCGACCCGGACTATGCGGGGCTGGCTAATTTGTACGAGTGCTATGACAACCAGATGGATCTGCGATTCTTCGGTGTATGGCGCATGGAGGATGACTGCCTGCGGCTGGATATGTCCGCCGGGGTGGGCAGCTCCCTCAGCGGCAGTTTCCCAGTGCTGATCTCCCCCTCTGGCGAGTATCTGTACTTCCAGCGCTCCCGCATCGGCGAGGGAATGCCCTTCCTGCGGAACGGCGAGGACTCCGCTACCTTGAGCTTGCGCTACGATTGATGAAACCTTTTATACGAAACAGACCCGGCAGCTGATTTTCAGCCGCCGGGTCCTTTTTATTAGCTATATGCGTGGAAATTTTCTGTGGGTATCAGAAAGCAACGTGCATGAACAGGGCCACGCAGCAGAGAATGATCGCCAGAGGGACGTACACATACCGGCCCGCATTGTACCAGAGATCGCCGCGTTTTTTCGTACTGCCGGTGTTGATGGCGTCCAGCAGGGCGTCCTTCTTCATCACGTAGAACCAGGAGACCGCGCCCAGTGTAGCGCCGATGGGGATGATATAAATGGACACCAGATCCATCCAGGGACCCCACTTGCTGATGGTCTCCATGCCGATGCCGAAGCCCAGGCACAGCGCGCCCAGCAGTACCAGGACGGTAACGCGGTTGAGCTTCGGGAACTTGTGCATCAGGGACTCCGCCACCACCTCAAACATATTCTGCAAAGAGCTGACGCCGGCGAAAATCATGGCCATATACAGGATGATGGCGAAGAGCTGACCCATGGGGATGTCCTGCAAGATGGTGGGCAGGGTCACGAACAGCAGGCTGGGACCGGCGCCCACGTCCAGACCGTAGGAGAAGCAGGCGGGGATAATAACCAGGGCGGCTACCACGGCGGCAATGGTGTCAAAGAGGGCCGTGTGCTGGGCCACGCCCACCACGTCCTCGTCCTTGGAGAGGTACGCACCGTAAACGATCATGCCGCTGCCGGTGACGGACAGGGAGAAGAATGCCTGACCCATAGCCCAGATCCAGATCATGGGATTCGTCAGGGCCTCCCAGCGGGGGGTGAACATAAAGACATATCCCTCTGCAGCGCCGGGCAGAAGGGCCACCCGCACGGCCAGGATCAGGAAGATCACAAAGAAGACAGGCATCATGACCTTGTTGGTCTTTTCAATGCTGCGGGCGCCCAGAAACAGCGTCAGCAGCGTGCCCACCACCACAACGATGTGATAGGGGATCACGGAGTAGGGGGTGGAGGAGAAGGCACCGAACCAGGCGGCGGTGTCCGTGGTCAGCAGTGTGCCCAGCAGGGAATCCACCAGAGCCTTGAGCACATAGGTGACGATGACGGCATAGCCGATGGCGATGCACAGGGAGCCAGCCAGAGGCAGCCAGCCCAGCAGACCGCCGACTTTGCCGGCAGACTTGCTGCGGGTGTCCCAAGCGTTTTCGTAAGCGCCCAGCGTACCGGTGGCGGCACGGCGGCCCATGGCAAACTCCGCCGGAAGGCCCACATAACTGAAAATAAAAACAAACAGCAGATAAATCAGTAAAAATGCGCCGCCGCCGTTGCTGCCCATTTTATTGGGAAAGCCCCAGACGTTGGCCATGCCCACCGCCGAACCGACGGACGCAAGGATAAAGCCCCAGCGGCTCGCAAAGCTCTTGGTGTTTTTCTTGTGTTCCATGTTTTTCTCCCATCCAGCCGTAAAAAAACCGCACGGGATCGGGGCCCGTGCTATCGGCTTCTATCTGATCCCGGACTTCCGGGGGAAACAAACCCCTCACAGGGAGGCTACTTTACTATTTTAAAGCTTTGCTGACAAAAAGTCAAGGGAAAGAATGACAGTTGCCCGCAGTAAAAAATGCACCGCGAGAGAACCGCTCCTACTGAAAACAAAGGCCCCCGCCTGCGTAGAAGCGCAGGCGGGAGTCAATGTATGGTCAGCGCAGAAGCTTTCCCAGATCGGTCTTCATGGTAACAGTGAACCGGGGCAGATCGTGGAGTCCCTTGGCCAGATCGGCACACTTGGGCGTGGTCACCAGGGTCACAGGAAATAATTCGTCCACAAGGGCTTTGGCATCCGGGTCGGAGCAGCCGAAGGGATAGGCGAAGCAGGTGACGCCGCCCAGCTCCCCGGCGATCCGGTCATGGCTCAGTTGGATGTCATCCAGCACGCGGGTCTGGAAACCCGCGTCGGACTCATTGGGGCGGCGCTCCACGCCGTTGGCCCCGCCGGACTCAAAATTGCCGCCGTCGCCGCCTAAATTGTGGAGGCGGTAGCTGTGGGAGCCGATCTCCACCAGACCGGAGGCCGTCATTTCCCGCAGCTGGTTCCAGGTGCAGAAGTTGTCCGTAGGCAGATCCGGCATGAGGACGATGATGGAAATGCAGGCCTTCACGCCGTATTCCTGCAAAATGGGGTACACCAGATCGTAGTTGCTGCGGTAGCCGTCATCAAAGGTGATGAGGATGGGCTTTTCCGGCAGGGCGTCCCCGGCGGCCAATTCCCGGGGCAGCACCGGCGTATAGCCCATCGCCAGAACGGTCTCCAAGTCGGCGCGGAACTTGCTGGGGGTCACGGTCATGTCATTGCAGTCCTGCCCGTCCGGGACCATGTGGTGATACATGAGGACCGGCAGCGGGTCCGCCACAGATTCCGGCATCCGGTAGACGTACACGCAGAGGACGGCGGACAGAAGCAGCATCGCCAAGGGAACGACGGCGCGGGAACACAGACGTTTCATAAGATACTTCCTTTTCTCCCGCGGCGGCGGGAGCGTATTTTTGAAAGGCGGCGCACAGGGCCTTTCACCGCGGAATATCACTTCACCATTATAGACGGTTTGACCAACGGAAATGTTGCGTATTTCTTAAATTTTCCGGGAGAAAAATTTCGGGCCCGCAGATGTAAGGCAATTACTGTGCTTTGGCGTCATCATACCATTTCCGCAGGTAGGTGAAGGGGCGATCGCCGTCAAAGCCGGTGGCGGTGCCTGCTGCCAGAAAGGCGTAGGTTCGGTCCTGATATACGCAGTATACCTGCGGGCAAGGCCCCCAGACGGTAACGGTGATGTCGCCGTTCCGGGAGGACAGGGTCAGCTTCGGCTCCGGCAGAGCACCGTCCTCGATGGGGGCGGCCTCCGCCCAGAAAAAGCTGTCGGAAAAGGCGGCGGCCCGCAGGGGCGTCACACCTTGGGTCGGGTCCAGCGCGCGGGTGTTCACAGAGCCGTTTTCCCAGTATTCCAGCGTGATCGTCCCCTCCGACACCAGCGCGTCCATGATCTGCTGGGCCTGCTGAGCCGCCTGAGACGAGCGGGCGGAATGCTCCAGAAAGTAGTCGTAGGCCTCCCGCTGAGCGCCGTCAAAGGAGTGAGAACACCACGCCATGGTCTGCACCGCATCCAAATAAAGGCTCTGCTGCTCCGCTGTGCCCTCCTGCAAAATGACATCCAGCTTCTGGCATACGGTTTGCCGGTCCGTTTCGCTCATGGTGCTGAGCTGGGTCAGGAATTGGCCGCCCATGCCGTCATAAAGCTGGTGCAGCAATTCCTCCGGCGTGGTATCCGCCACGGAGGACAACCCCAGTTCCACCGCCCAGCGCTGCATCTCCGCGTCAAATACCTTCGAGCCGGGACCGCCGTCATTGAGCATCCATTCCTCCAGGAAGGTGTACTGTCCATCCGTTTCTGTGAAGAAAAGATAATGGCAGTAGGGGTAATCCGGCATGAGCCAGCCGTCCTCGTCCACATAGGCCCCGCCGGCCAGCGTGACGTTGGCGGGCTTTTGGGCATGATACTCATAATTCAGGTTATAGGCGATAAGCATTCCATTGGGATAAGCCCTGTACCAGTCCTCCGCCACATATTCCACCCGCCAGTCATCAAGGTCGGCGCCGGAATCGTATCCGCCGTTTTTGTAGTCCTGATAGGCTTTCTGCACGGCGGCCTTGGCGGCGGCCAGCACCGGCTCCGGCACATCGGGCGTTCCGACTACATGATCCGCTGTCTGGCTGTCCTTATCGGGCTTGTAGACCAGCAGCGCCCCATCCCGGTAGTAGAGATAGCGGGTGAAATCGGCGTTGGGCTGGGGATGCTCCGCCGTGGCCCACTCCGGCATGGTTACAAAGCCGGAAACTGCCAGGCGGCGGTAGTTGAGATCCCAGCTGGCGTGATCCCAGTAGTTCATTTCCGGCCAGATGTCCTGCAAAAGAGCCTTGACGTCGGCTTCGTAATACCGGCCGTCCCGCAGGAAGAAGAACTGCCCGGAAACGCCGGAGGCGGCGCACAGCTCATTTTCCCCGTCCCCGTCCAGGTCGATGAGCTGGGCGTCCCCCTTGGCATGGGCCAGCAGACAGGGGACGCCGTCTCCGTCCAGATAGTAGTAATCCGTCACTTCGCCGATCTGGCCACCCTGCCCCGGCCCGCCGGAGAGGTAGTCCCTGTAGGTGACTGTGAAGCCGCTGTACCCCATCAGGTCTTCAAAGAAGAACAGATCGGTTCTCTCCGCGTCGTTGCTGACGTCCACGTTGTTGGGGAAGGTGAAGAACACATCCGCTTCCCATTCCGACATGCCGTCCCGTCCGGCGGCTTCCGACTGCATCACCGCCGCGTAGACATTGCCGTCGGTGGAGCGGTAAATCCGGATGGAGTATTCCCCGCCATCGGTGCCGTCAATGATGAATCCGGCCCCCCGCTGGTCACAGTCCATGGAGTGGCGGGTCAGGGTCGTTTTCTGCGGCTGATAGGGCGTCAGGCCGCTGAGGGGAAGGGTCATCCAGGGCTCCTCATCCGGATAGGCAAAGGCGGAGGGCACGTCGCCGTCCAGCAGCAGGTGGGACACGAACCAGTACTGCCCGTCCCCCCGATCCAGCAGGGTGACGCACTCGTTGGTCTCGCCGCCGTAATAGAAATCCTTCCAGTAGAGCTGGATATAATCGCCCCGCCGCTGGCCGCTGGTGAAGGTGACGGAGCGGTAATTGGTGTCCCCGTGGGTGTGGTAGTAGGCGTCATACTCCGGCAGGTAGTCAAAGGCGTCCAGATCCACCTGATTGGTCTGGGCCAGCGTCAAACCGGTGTTCTCCAGCAGGAAAGCGTCCATATCCGCCCGGGTGAACTTGTCGGTGGGGCAGATCTGGCTGCCGTCCTCCGCCAGCACCCCCAGCTGTTCCAGCTCCTCCTGACTGGGCGCCTCCCTGACTCCGCCGCCGTCATAGAACAGGTCGTACAGGTTGATCTCCTGGGGCACGTTGTACAGGCAGGTGAGGAACTGGTTGTGGGGATTGGCCCGCACCACGCCGTCAGCATCCGTGTCGTGATTGAAAAATTCCGTGTTGAAGAAGGCCAGCTCCTCCCCGGTGAGGGGACGGGTCACCCCCAGCAGGTCATCCGGCCTGCCGCAGATCTGGTTGGAGAGGATGCGGAGCCCGCCGCCGGACTGCGGTTCCGCCGTAACCTTTGCCCAGACCTCCTCCCCGGATCCGGCGGTGTCCACCAGATGCACGCCGCATTGCTCCGGCTGGTAGTAAAGGGTCACGGTATTGCCGCTGCACTCTCCGGCATAGAAGCAGACGGAGCCGGGGGCGTTGGTGTCTCCGTGGAAGTGGTAATAGGCGTCATAATTTGCAAGATAGGCAAAGCTGCCCATACTCAGCGCGTCGGTTTCTGCCAGGGGCAGATCGACCCAGTGCACCAGAACGTGATCCGCCTGCTCCGCGGTGATTTTGATGAGATCCACCTCCGGGTCATAGCCGTCATAGCAGGTATCCACCAGCTCTTGCCGTTCTGCGGCGGAAATTGGCTGTTCCGGTGAAACGCCGTTGTAAAACAGGTGATACATATCGATCTTCATGGGATCGTCATAGACGGAGGTCAAAAACTGGACGGGACGGAGGGTGCAGTCGTTCCCGGCAGAGTCCTGCCAGCGGTCAGCGGTGTTGAACGCCAGCGCATACTCGGACAGCTCCTCGCCGGTCAGAGGCCGCACGGAGGGCTTCGCCCCGGTGAAGGTGAGGGCGCATACCAGCGCGGCGGCGGCCACCACCGCCAGCAGAGCGACGCCCACGGTGCGGCGGTTCTCCGCGATGCGGGTGACGCGATCCTTCAATTCCCGCTTTCCCGCCGTCATGGTGGTGGCGGAGAGCATGGGGCTTTCCGGCCGTCCGGCCACGGGGATCAGCCGCAGCAGCGTTTGACCGTAAGGGATGCGCTCCGATTCTCCCAGCTGCTGCAGCGCGCCCTCGTCACAAGCCAGCTCGCAGTCCCGGCGGGAGACGATGGCGGCGATCCACACCAGCGGGTCGAACCAGTACACCACTAGACACACGCACCGCAGCAGGCTCCACAGGGGGTCCAGATGGCGGGCGTGGGTGGTCTCGTGGATCAGAACATGCCGCAGGGTCTCCGGGGATTCCACGGCGGCGGGGGTCAGGTAGACGGCGGGGTGAAACAGGCCGAACAGACAGGGGGAGGGCAGATCCGCCGTCAGATACACCGGATAGGGGCAGTTTTCCACCGGGTAAGGTTTCCGGCTCCGGCGGAGACGAAGCATGAAGCGGAGGTTCGCAAGCAGGAACCACGCCGCCATGACATACATCCCGGTGTGCCAGACGGCTTTCAGAACGGGGGTCAGAGGGATCTGACTTTTATACTCGATGGAATGGGTGACATTTTTCCCGTCGGTAAACGTCACGGTGCTGTCCTCTGTGGCGGTGTCCACCCGGAAGGCCTGATAGGGGGCGGGGGTCTGGAAGACGCCCGGCGGGGCGGAGACAATGGTTTCCCGGTAGGGGGTCACATACAGGGCCGGGGCGGTGATCCGGGCCGTCACCGGCTCCGCCGCCGTCAGGACGTTGTGCTCCATGGCGGGCAGGCTGACCGGCGCCAGCAGCCGCAGCGCCACCAGCCCCCACAGGGCGTACTGCACCCGGCGGGAGATGGTTTTTCGGAACAGCAGCCGCAAAAGCAGCAGGGCAAGGATCAGAACGGAAGAAGTTAACAGGATCTCTTTCATAGTTTTCCACCCGCTTTCTCCAAAATGGCGGACAGCTCCGCAATGTCGTTCTCTGTCAGGGCGTTTTTTTCCACCATGGCGCTCATCAGCAGGCCCAGCCCGCCGATTTTGTCCAAAAAGGTCTCGGTTTCCGCCTCGATGGCGTCCTCCCGGCCCACGGCGGGGAAATACAGCTTGGCCCGGCGGCCTTCCTCGTGGCGGACGGCCTCCTTGCCCTCCAGACGGGAGAGCATGGTGATGACCGTGTTTTTCGACCAGCCGGTGTCCTCCCGCAAGGCGGCGGTCAGTTCCGTGATGGTCATGGGAGCGGTCTGCCACAGGCGGTTCATCAGCTTCCATTCGCTGTTGGAGAGATCAATTTTCATGGTGCACCTCGCTTGGTATACAGTTGTCTACCTCTTACACCATCAGCGTAGCAAAAAGGTAGACAAATGTCAACCTCAATTTGATTACAAAACGGATACGGAAAAATCGGCGGTTCCGCCGTTGACCGCGGCCGCTTTTTGCCGTAAAATAGAGGTCAGTTTGAGAAAACAGAGAGAACGGAGAACAGTATGACTGACTTTGAACAACGGTATGTGACCGCCCGGAAAGCGGTGATCGCCCGGGATCTGGCCCGGCTGAACCCCATGCAGCGTCAAGGGGCCATGACCACCGAGGGACCCCTCCTGCTGCTGGCGGGGGCGGGCAGCGGCAAGACCACGGTGCTGATCCAGCGGGTCTACAACCTGCTGACCTATGGCCGGGGCAGCGACAGCGACGAGGTCCCCGACTGGGCCACGGAGGAGGATCTGGACTTTTTGGAGCACTTCCCGGATCGGCCAGACGGTGAGGAGGTTCGCCGGGTCCACCGGCTCTGCGCCGTGGATGCCCCCCGGCCATGGGAGATCATCGCCATCACCTTCACCAATAAAGCGGCGGGAGAATTGAAGGAGCGGCTGGCGGCCCGTCTTGGCCCCGCCGCCAACGATGTGTGGGCCTCCACGTTCCACTCCGCCTGCGTCCGCATCCTGCGGCGGGACATTGACCGCATCGGCTTTGAAAAGGACTTCACCATTTACGATACCGACGACGCCAAGCGGGTCATCAAGGACATTCTGAAAGAGCAGAACCTGGACGAGAAGGCCTTCCCCATCCGCAGCGTCCTCTCCGCCATCAGCGCCTCCAAGGACCGCTACGAGGGGCCGGAGGTATTCCGCAAGAAGGCGGAAGCTGCAAACGATTGGAAAAATACCCGGATCGCCAAGATCTACGCCGCCTATCAGCAAAAGCTCAGCACCGCCAACGCCCTGGACTTTGACGACATCATTTACCACACCGTCACGCTGCTGCAAAAGGAACCGGAGGTGCTGGACTACTACCAGAAAAAGTTCCGGTATGTGCTGGTGGACGAGTATCAGGACACCAACCACCTGCAATATCTTCTCACCGGCCTGCTGGCCGGGGGACACCGAAACCTCTGCGTGGTGGGCGACGATGACCAGTCTATCTACCGTTTCCGGGGCGCCAACATCGAAAACATCCTGAACTTTGAAAAGCAGTACAAGGACGCCCGGGTCATCCGCCTGGAGCAGAACTACCGCTCCACCCAGCACATTCTGGATGCCGCCAACGCCGTCATCAAGAACAATGAGGGCCGCAAGGGCAAGACCCTCTGGACGGACAACGGCAGCGGCGACATGGTGACAGTAAAGACCAATTTTAACGAGGGGGACGAGGCAAACTTTGTGGCCGGGGACATCCTCATGGGGGTCAACCGGGGACGGAACTTCCGGGATACCGCCATTCTCTACCGGATGAACGCCCAATCCAACGCACTGGAATACGCCCTGAAGCGCAACGCCATCCCCTATAAAGTTGTGGGCGGCATGAAGTTCTTTGACCGCGCCGAGGTCAAGGATATGCTGGCGTATTTGTGCGTACTGAATAACCCTATGGACGATCTGCGGCTGCGCCGCATCATCAATACGCCCGCAAGGGGCATCGGCGCGACCACTATGGACAAGGTGGCGGAGCTGGCAGCGGAGCAGGGGGCGTCTCTCTACGAGATCATCCGCAACGCGGATCTGTTCCCCACCCTGAAAACCGCCGCAGGCAAGCTGACAAAGTTCGCCGATTCGATCGACGGCCTGCGCCGGGCCGGAGGGACGCTGGCCCTGCCGGAATTTTACGATGAAGTCCTGAACCAGACCGGCTACGTCCGGGCGCTGGAGGAGAAAAAGGACATGGAGAGCCGGGGCCGCATCGAAAACGTGCAGGAATTGAAGTCCAACATTCTGGGCTTTTTGGAGCAGGACCCGGAGGACGCCACCCTGTCCGGGTTCCTGAACGAGATCGCCCTGTACACGGATCTGGACAGTGTGGAGGCGGATGACAACTGTGTGACCATGATGACCATTCACTCTGCCAAGGGCTTGGAATTCCCGGTGGTGTATGTGGTGGGCATGGAGGAGGGGATCTTCCCCGGCACGGCTTCCATGTATGACGAGGAAGAGCTGGAAGAAGAACGGCGGCTGTGCTATGTGGCCATGACCCGGGCCCGGAACCGGCTGTATCTGTTCTCCTGCCGGAATCGGGAGTCCGCCTTTGCCGACGAGCTGCGCCGGGGGCTGCCCCGGGAATACATCGGGCCGGAGGACGTGTTCGCCTCCCTGAATACGGAGCCGTGCGGAAAGCACTATCGCCACGCCGAAAAGGGCGGCGGCGTGATCCGGGCCTGCTGCCGGGGGCAGTGCATGGTGGCCTATGCCTCCGGCGAGACGGAGTTCCTGACCCTGGGCCAGATGGTGGACCGGCGGGCCGTGGCCTGGAGGGCCCCGGACCGGCCGGCTCCGGCGGCATTGCCCCGGGAGCAGGCGGCGCTGCCGCCGTCCGGGGTCCGTCCCGGGCAGAGGGCCGTCCACAGGGTTTTCGGACCGGGAACCGTGTTGTCCTTCCGGGACCCCATCGTGGAGATACGCTTTCCTGCCAAGGGGGACAAGAAATTCGTCCTGTCCGACTCGGTGCAGCGGGGGCTGCTGCGCCTTGAGGAGTGAGGGAGTGCCGGAATTTTTTTCCAGATTCAGGAAATCCCTGCATGATACTGTTCACTCTGGGGAAACATAAACAGTGAAAAAAGTAGATATGTCAGGGACGTTGTATAAGGAAATTGTATGACGCATTCGCCGAAATGTGTTGCATTTTTTGGGGCGTGTATTATAATATGGACATACCCGCAGTTCTATCAGGCAAATACAGACAAGAAGGTGATCAATTATGGAACTTCAGATTCAG
>OGDU01001693.1_pt1 | contig 16344 bp, 11 predicted proteins | sample 1570371 | NCBI WGS metagenome assembly OGDU01 (sample SAMEA2581977, study PRJEB24529) | metagenome | biome: Human gut stool | place: China | collected 2011
AATCTTAAAATTCCGATTGGAAGCAGCACCATCATAACCGCATCTGCAACTCTCCAAAATCCAAGTCCAAGATTAAATGTAATATATACAATTGCTTCTGCAGCCATTCGTCCTACCCACGTCTGATATCGCCAGGATAAGTACTCGAAAAATCCCATGGTGGTAGAATAATGGTAAAAATAGGTATCATCGCCATCGGACATTTGAACATTGCTTAAAATTAGAAAGAAAACAAATGCCAATAAAATCCAAAAAACATATACTATTTTTTTGTCTATTTTTTTCTTATTATTCATATAACCGCATTCCCAAATTTTATGTTATTTTCTCCCAGTATCCCGGATTCATCGTATACTTTAAAATCTGTTTTCTGCTGAGCTTCTCATAATGCCTGCCCATCCAGAAACCTGCATACTTTCCAACACACTGCATACCAAAATGAAAAATAAGCCATGGCTTTCTTATTGCAAAAAGATAAGCGATCGTACTCTTCACCAGCTTCATGCCCTTGGCTTCTGATCTCACCTGTTCAAAAATCTCCGAATGCTGTTTCTGTGAAACTGCAAGATCAAAATTCCTATGAAACTGTTGTCTCATCGTATAATTGTGCGAATGTACTACTTTTGCATCTGCAGCATACGCAACACCATATCCATGTTCGATGGCATTTGCAGCAAAAAACATATCCTCGTTAAAAATAACCGGTGACTCAAATCCACCCAACGCTTCAAATAAATCCCTGCGATATGCCGCACAGACGTCCGAGCAGAAAAACGTTTTGATTCCAAGTGTTGGAATATCCGCTTTTGTCTTAACACGGCTTTGTTCTGGATAATTAAACTGCCTCGTATACTGCTCGACAATATGACAGTCATGTTTCGGAAGCTGCCTTGCGTAAGCCACTGCAACCAAACAATCGCCTTGCGCACTTTTATCAGCACCTGCCACTTCCATCGCATTCTGCTGTACCCGCGCAGACACCTGATCTTCCTTTGAAAATAATGACTCAACTAATTTTTCTACTAGAAACTCATCCGCCGGAACTGCATCCTGCGTCATAAAAACCATCACATCCGCATCCGAATGTTCTGCTCCAAACTGCCTTGTTCCACCATGGTCAAAATCTTTCTTCGCAATATGAAACACCTCATACTCACACGGAAGTTCTTTCAATACCTGTTCAATCGGATAAGCAGCTACTGCCTGTTTCCAGAGTTCCTCTTCCGTATTTAAAATAATTACCCTATGAACGACAAAGGTCTGCCCCTGCAATTTGTGCAGGAGCAGACATAATGTTTCATCGGGTTTATAAGTTGGAATGATAATATCTACTGTCATTTATCTGTATCCACTTCCCTCATTCATACCTGTGTCATTGATAATCTTCTTACTGTTTGCAAGAACGGTATCCGATGGTGTGTATTCCTCATCACCGAACAGGAACTGGTGTAATTCGATTACGTTTGATTCCAATGTACAAGGTACAACCACACTTCCTTTGGATCCGAGAGTTGTTGATCCATGGTTAAACGGAAATCCTAATGACTCGCCAAGTTTGTAATTAAATACCTGTGCTGCTAATGCAACTAAATCCGTATTCGAAAAGCTTGTCTGAATATCCCCAAATACTGCATCGATCAGCTTATTAATTGTAACAAGGTCTGATTTCTGAGCCTTTGCAACCATTGCCGCAAGAACCGTTCTCTGACGCTCTGCACGCTTATAATCATCGCCTTTGGTATAACGGATTCGTGCATATGCGCATGCCTGTACGCCATCTAACTGTACATTTGTTCCACCACCGGAAAGATACTTGGAATTCTTCTTGGTAAGTTTATTGATCTCATCCATATAACCATGCATCAGCACAGCCTCTTCATCAGACACCTCCGGGATCGTAACTCCGCCCAGAAGATCTACACATTCAACAACTGCATTAAAGTCCACTGTTACATAATCGGTAATGTCCATATCCAGGTTTTTATTTAACATGGTAATTGCCTGCTCCGGACCACCTTTTGCATATGCGGAATTACATTTCTTAAAAGTACCGCCTCCGATATCCAGATAACTGTCTCGATATACAGATACCAGCTTTACCGCATGTGTATCATTATTGATACTTGCGATCATGATAACATCACTGTTACCTTTGGAGAGATTACCGTTTGAACGGTTATCAAGACCAAACAGTGCGATTGTTGTATAACCTGCCATGATTTCCTGTGACTCCGAAGATAATCCCTCATTTACCTCGATATCTTCTTTATTGAAGCTTGTGTCTTTCTGGATCTTTGAAAGTTTTACCGTAACAAACAACACTGCTGCTAAAATCAGCAATACAAGAATCTCAATTACAACGATAATGAGTCTGTTTTTCTGCTTCTTTCTTCTTTTTGACGCTTTGCTGTGTGCCCCGTTTCTTCCCTGTACTGTTTTACTCATAAATGTTTTCTCCTAATATGCATTTTTATTTATAAAACCCTTGAAGACGGTAAGAAACAGGATTTTAATATCCAGCCCTATCGTCCAGTTTTCAATATAGTAAAGATCATGTTCGATCCGCTTGCGGATGGATGTATCTCCCCGATATCCATTGACCTGTGCCCATCCGGTCATGCCGGGACGTACCTGATGTTTGATCATATAACGCGGTATCTCTTCCCGGAATTTTTCCACATACTGCGGCCGCTCCGGTCTTGGTCCCACAAGGCTCATATCACCTTTTAACACGTTAAACAACTGGGGAAACTCATCAAGGCTCGTCTTGCGCAGAAATCTGCCAATCTTTGTGATCCGCGGATCATCTTTATGTGTCCAGCCTTTGCGTTCTTCTTCCTCAGTCTGCACATACATGGTGCGGAACTTATACATGCGGAATGGTTCATTATGCAGTCCGACACGCTCCTGCTTAAAGATCAGCGGTCCTTTTGAAGTCACTTTGACTGCAATTGCTGTAAGCAGCATAATGGGCGAAAAAAGCACGATACAGATCAGTGAACCCACAATATCCATACACCGTTTTACAAGTGCATTAAACGTGTTTGACAACGGTACATAACGGATATTAATAACAGGAAGTCCCAAAAGATCCTCCGTGTACGGCTTCGTCGGAATAATATTTCCATAATCCGGAATAAACTTGGTATGAACCCCGGATTTTTCACATTCCGATACGATCTTTTCCAGCTTATAATACTCTTCCAGTCCAAGTGTGATCGCAATCTCGTCTAACTTGTTCTCCGGCAGGATATAAAGCAGATTGCCAACGCTTCCAATGACCTTTACCCCTTTATAAGTCGTCCCTCTCGCTATATTGTCGTCTAAAATTCCCCTGACATTGTATCCCCACTGCGGATTCTGCTGTATCCGGTCTATATACTGCTCCGCAGCACGGGAATATCCCACAAGGAGTACATGCTTCAGATTATAACCGTTTTTGCGTATTGTGCGCAGAAACTGACGTATCAGCAGACGGAACGACTCTTCTAATACCGTGTTGATCGCAAAGAAATAAAAGAACATCTCACGGGAAAAATTTCGAAACTGATCCACATAAGACTGCAGGTTGTACAATACTGTAAAAATCAACAGAAAACCTACAATGTTCGCCATCACGACATTGGAAAACTCTAACCGCCGTCCCTGTACCCGCTTTGGCGTATACAGGTTAAACGCATAATACAAAATCAGATACAACGGAACAATCACGACCAGTGCCTTCATGTAAAATCCAAATGACAGTGCACCACCCGGTGAGTCCAAAATACCGCTCGAAAACTTCAGCCACCATGCCAGGATATATGATACCACAATGACAAACGCATCTATGATCACATGCAGTCTGTTAAAATGCTGTTGATTATCTTTTATCATAATGTCATCCTTTTTTCATTTTCAAGCTACCATAAAAATAATAATACAATAATTTTCCAGAAAGCACAACTTCTTTTTCTTAAAACTCTTGTCACAATTTCTTAATTATTTCTTTATTATTCTTTGATGCTCAAACGTTTTTTCCCGTTATCTGTGCGATAATACGCGAAATATATTTGTAATGAGTTCCCACTCAATTTTTACATAATTGCGAAGATTTCCAACCTTAAAGCGGACTTTTCTGCATGTTCTGCACTGCCCGATTCCCTCTGCAATGCCCTCTAAATAACGGCGTCCAAATCCTTTTTTGCAGAAAAACAGCCATTTTACCAAAACACCGGCAAATAAAAACGGCAGATTGATCAAAAACTGCAGCAACGGCATATTTTTATAGATCACAAACATGGAATTGCGTGCGGCAAGAAATACTTTTTTTTCATTGTAGCGCGAACCTGTCGTCGCACTCCCGACATGATACACTTTTGCCTCCGGGATATAACGGTTGCGGTATCCTGCGATCCTTGCACGGTAACCGAGATCGAGATCCTCAAGATAAGCAAAATGTTTTTCATCCATCACACCGATCTGTTTTAACACGGACATCCGGTAGATGACCGCTCCTCCACAACAGGAAAAAACATCCGTCTGTTTTCCATAATCTGCGGCAGGTCTGCCCTTTCCACGCGCAACTGCCCAGCCCGGCAGCGTATAGAGATCCCCCGCATTGTCAAGCAGCTCTCTCTGTTTAAAATCAAGCATCTGCGCGCCACAGGAAAAAATACGTTCCGACTGCCGGATTCCTTTTAACAGCTCCTCCACAAAATGCGGCTCTGCCTCGGTATCATTGTTCAGTAAGATCGCATATGGTGTTGTTGTCATTTCAAGGCCAAGGTTTACCGCACCACAAAATCCGGTATTTTCCGGCAGTGCGACCATTTCCATGTAAAGGCTCTCCGATGTCACGTCCGTGCTGCCATCCTTAGAGCCGTTGTCGATCACAAGCAGTTTAAATTCCTGACAGGTCTGCCGTTCGAGTGTCTTTATGCAGTTTTCCAAAAGCTTTTTTCCGTTGTAGTTCGGAATGATAATCGTAACTTCCGTCATCTATCCTCCATTCAGCTGTTATCCTTCAGAGAATAATTATTATAAACCGAAGAAAAATTTGGATTGTAATACGGATCTCCGTTTTTTAAGATACCGATCCAGTGATTTCTCATGTATTCGATCTCACGCTGGAAACGCGCTGTTTTTTCCGGTGAATCTTCCGCCCCGCGGGATTTCGATTCATAATGATATGCCTGCACATGCGGCTCGTAGACAACTAATTTCCCGAGTCTGCGCACCTTCAGACAGAAATCCACATCATTAAACGCAACTGCAAGCTGCTCCTCAAAGCCGCCTGCCTGCTCATAAATCTCTCTTTTTACCATCAGACATGCCGCCGTGACTGCGCTGTAATCAAGCTGGAGGGATGCCTTATGCATGTACCCGCTCCGGTCCCCGGCAAGACCGACAAACATGTTATCTCCGATGCCGCGCGCACTTCCGCCAATTCCCACTACGATCCCGGCATGCTGGATTGTGTGATCCGGATAAAACAGTTTTGCGCCGACGATTCCTACTTCTTCCCGCAGGCAGCTTCCAAGCATCCGCTTCATCCAGTCATTTCCGATCATTTCAATGTCATTGTTCATCAGAAGGTAATAGCTGCCTTTTGCAAATTTTACACCGAAATTATTTAACTTCGAATAGTTAAATCCTTCCGTATAGACTGCAACACAGATGCGCTGTCCGCCTGCAAGTTTTCCCTCCATGCAGCGTGTTCCATCAACGGTCGTTTCCTGCGGCGCAATGTCCCCATAATAACGGAAAGTATCTTCGCAGCTGTTGTTTTCCACCACAATAACTTCATAATTGCCATACGAAGACTTTTCGACCGCAGCAATACATTTCCGTAAGGTTTCCACCTCATCCTTACTTGGTATGATGATCGACACAAGCGGCTGCTCTGTCAGAGGATACTCCACCTCATAAAATCCCATATCCTTCGTCGGCGTCACGACAGCATCCACACCAAGGCGTTTTAAATGTTCCCCGATCGCACGTTTTCCCGCATCCACTGCATACTGCTTGGAAAACGGATTCTCAGAGGTCGACTCTTTGTGGCATCTCCAGTGGTATAAGATCCTTGGAATGTGCCCGATCGCCCCTGCCTGTTCCGCACAGCGGAGAATAAAATCATAATCCTGTGCCCCGTCAAAATCAGAACGGATTCCGCCAACCCGGTCGAGAAGTGATCTCTTTACTGCAAGGAAATGCGTGATGTAATTATTTGAACGGAGCAGATCGATGTTAAAGTCCGGCTTTAAATGCGGCTGAAAATGTGTTTTTCCATCCATATCGACTTTGTCTTCATCCGTATAAAGCATCTCATAGTCATTACCGTCTTCCCGGTAGACCGTCGCTGCAAGCCCATCCTCATCGTGGAATCCCTGCCGGATCATTTTTACCATCTCAAACAGTGCATCCGGCGCAAGCAGATCATCATGATCCATAAATGCGATCCAGTCTCCGTCCGCCAGTGCGATCGCCGCATTTGTATTTCCCGCGATCCCCTGATTTTCGGTCAGACATTCATACCGGATCCGCGCATCTGCAGATGCATATTCATTTGCAATACTCTGCACCAAAGACGCTTTAGGATCCGCATCTTCATCCCCGGCTCCGCTTCCATCCGCAAGGCATAACTGCCAGTTGCCATAGGTCTGCGCCTGTACGGACTCTATCATCGCGCGCAGAAAAGTTTCCGGTGTCTTAAAAAGCGGCACCACGATACTGATCTTTGGCGCATCGTTCCATTTTTCTGCCTGCTTTTTCTGTTTCTCTATCTGCTCCGCTGTCGCCTTATGTTTTTCATACCATGGCTCATACGGAATATTTTCTGCCTCCATCTTTTCCTGGAGACGGATGATAAATTCTTTCCATCCATAATGTTTCAGATAGCGGAATCCCTTCACAACTTTCTGAACGGTTATTTTCTGAAAAATTGACTTCATGTTTATTTTTTCGCTTTCTGATGGATATAGAGCCATCCGTTTGCGTAATCCTTTCGTTCCTCCTCCGACATTGAGGTGAATGCGTCAAAATCCACCTTTGCCAGCGTCATCTGCTCGTTTCCACATTTAAAGCACTCCACATCTTTGCGTCTTGATACGACACGCATCCATCCGCATTCCGGGCAAATAAATACTTTCATCATAGGAACTGCTGCCTCTCTTCTTTCTTACTACCTATTTGCGCAGGGAAAAATCTGAATTATCCAGTGTCAGGTTCGGATTATAATATGGATCTCCCTGCTCAATGATCTCTCTCCATGAACGAAGCAGTGTATCCACCTCGTCATTAAACCGCTCCACTTTTTCCGGTGAATCCTCATATCCTCTGGATTTCGACTCATAATGGAACCACTCTGCATATGGATCATAGACCACAAGCTTTCCTGTTTTGCGCACTTTCAGACAAAAATCAATGTCATTGAACGCAACCGCAAGTTCTTCCGTCAGTCCGCCGACCTCATCAAACACACTGCGTTTTACCATCATACAGGCCGCAGTGACAGCCGAATAATCCTGCGCACACAAAATTCTGCCAAAATAACCGGTATCGTAACGCGGTTTGCCGATAAATGCATGTCCCGCGGTCCCGCCAAATCCTAAAACGACTCCGGCATGCTGGATCGTCTCATCCTCGTATAACAGCTTTGCACCGACAATTCCAACATCCCCGCGCATACAATAACCTAACATCTCACCGATCGCGCCACCGTCGATCATTTCCGTATCATTGTTGAGGAGTAACAGATACGAACCCTTTGCGGCATCCGCACCGAAATTGTTGATCTTTGAATAATTAAAGCCGCCCTCATAAAAAACAACATGTACATTTTCACGCATTGTCTCAAGATCTTTGTAATAATCAAAGGTTTCCTGCTCGGTACTGTTATTTTCTACAATAATAAACTCGATGTTCGGGTAAGTGGTTTTTTCGAGAATGGAATTAACGCATGTTTCTAAATCTTTCCTGTGATCTTTATTTGGAATAATGATCGATACCAGCGGTTTTTCCTTCCAGTCATATTTTGTCCGGTACATCCCGTAAAATGCTGCATTTTCCACAGCTGCCGGAACCCCAATCCTGCAATAATGTGCCTCTATCGCACGTCTTCCTGCCTCGAACGCATACAGCTTGCTCTCCGGATTTGCAGCCGTAGACTGCATATGACATCTCCAGTGATACAAAATCTTTGGAATATGTCTGATATTCTTCGCATTCTCACAACATCTTAAGATAAAATCAAGATCCTGTGCCCCGTCATATTCACTGCAAAATCCACCTGCCATATCCACAAGCTCTTTTTTAGCCGCAAACAGGTGACAGATATAATTGACACTGCACAAAAGATCGAGATCAAAATCCGGTTTAAAATGAGGTTCAAATCTCTTTTTTCCATCCATGCTGATCTTATCTTCGTCTGAATATAAGACATCAATACTGCGATCCTGATTTAAGGCATCTGCCAGTTCATAGAGCGCATTCGCAGGAACAATATCATCATGGTCAGCCAGGACGATATAGTCACCTGCTGCCAGTGCAAGCGCTGCGTTCGTATTGCCGGATATTCCAAGATTCTTTGGAAGTGTTGTAAATGTAATCCTTTTATCCGCTTTCGCATACTGCTCTAAGAGCGGTGTCAGCTCCGTTACAGGTGCCTGTCCGTTTTCCGCAGTCCCCGCATCATCCCCTGACAGACTGCCGTCCGCTAAGCATAACTGCCAGTTACCATAAGTCTGTGCCTGTATGGATCCGATCATTTCTTTTAAAAATTCCGGTTTTGTCCGATACAGCGGCACGACGACGGAAAACAAAGGCTGATAAGAAAACGTCCGTTTTCTCTGTTCCTCAAGTTCTTCTTTTTTTACATCATATTTTTGACACCATGCGTCATAGGAGGTTTCCGATTTCCCCCCTAATTTATTTTCGATCTTGTGGATCGTTGCAGACAGTCCGTTCCGCTCTAAATAGCGGAGTGCATCCTGTGATTTTTCCAGAATATACTGCCATCTGCCTCCATCATCCCACTTTCTTAACCGGGTGCGGGAGTAATGTTCTGCATTGCGCATTTCAAGGAAAAACTTTTTGTTATCATCCTTTCGCGGAATCGACGCCTGGATCATAAACCCTGGTTTTGCCTGTATGTCGCATTCCGGAAATACAGAGAGCAGATCTTTCCGGAAATAGTGATCCGTCTTTACCTGAAGCTTCTGTCTGCGGTTATCCAGCAGATAAAGATTCACTTCTCCTGCCCCCATGCACCAGCCGGTCACCGTCACGGTGTCCTCATCGCGGTGGCAGTTTTCAATATAATATTCCAGTCTGCTTTCCCTTACGCGCAGTTTTCCGGTTGAAACAGCATACGCTCTTTTTTTACTTTCTCCGTCATCCGTAAAAATTTCAAACTTCTTTTTTTCACGCCAGTCTTTCGGCAGCGTCACGATCCCGACAACTTCCTCATTGATTTCATTGATCGTCCCAAGATATTTCTGGCGAACCTCAGCACCTTTGTTTACTGTAAGGGCAGCCGGCAGCTTTTCGCCATCCAAATAAGCCTGAACTTCCCTGCCGGATGCTTTTCCGTCATAAAACCAGCCGACGAACACCAGCATATCCGGCTCATTCAGATGGAATCTGAGTTTTTCCACAAAAAATTTATGTGTATCCATATGCGGTCCTTCCAATCAGTCTCTGAAATAAATGTCTCTTGTATACACCTTTTCTTTTACATCTGACAACATGTTATCCATACGGTTTGCCACGATCACATCACTCATATTACAAAACTCATCAAAATCACGGATCACTTTGGAATTTTCAAACGTATCTGTCTTTAATGACGGATCATAAATGACAATGTTCACACCCTTTGCACGAATACGCTCCATAACCCCTAAAATAGAACTCTGCCTGTAATTATCCGAATTTGCCTTCATCGCAAGACGGTAAATGCCGACCGTCTTCGGATTTTTCTCAAGTTCTGCTATAAAATCTTTTCTTGTCCGGTTTGCATCAACGATCGCACCAACAATATTATTCGGCACATTGTCATAGTTTGCCAGAAGCTGCTTGGTATCTTTCGGCAGACAGTAACCGCCATATCCAAAGGAAGGGTTGTTGTACTGCATTCCGATTCTCGGATCAAGTCCGATTCCCTCAATGATCTGCTTTGCGTCCAGTCCTTTCATGGCAGCAAACGTATCAAGTTCATTGAAAAATGAAACACGGAGTGCAAGGTATGTGTTTGCAAAAAGTTTCACTGCCTCCGCTTCCGTAAGGTTCGTCAGAAGTGTCGGGATATCTTCCTTGATTGCACCCTCCTGCAGCAGATGTGCAAATTTCTCCGCTGCTTTTTTCATCTCACTGCTTCCCTCTTTCGAACCGACAATGATCCTTGAAGGATAAAGATTATCTTTTAACGCCTGTCCTTCCCGTAAAAACTCCGGTGAGAAAAGAATACGATCCGTGTGATACTTCTCACACACAGACTGTGTATAACCGACCGGGATCGTGGATTTGATGACAATCACCGCATGCGGATTTACCTTTAAGACCAGTTCTAATACTTCCTCAACGGATGAGGTGTCAAAATAATTTTTCTTTTCATCATAATTTGTCGGTGTCGAGATAATAACATAATCTGCGTTTTCATATGCATGTACACCGTCTGTCGTTGCAGTCAGATTCAGTTTTGCATTTGCCAGATAATCCTCAATCTCACGATCCACCAGCGGTGATCTGCGCTGATTGATCATCTCCACTTTTTCTTCTATTATATCAACTGCAGTCACCTCATGATGCTGCGCTAATAAAATCGCATTGGACAAACCAACGTATCCTGTTCCTGCGATTGCAATTTTCATCGTATTCCTCCTGCCTTTCCATTCAAAAGTCAAAAATACTCCATATTGTTTTATACTACCATTTTCTGTAGTATCATGCAAGTTTGAGATTTTAACCATGTCTGCAATTTACAACACGCCTGTTTTTTGCTAATGTATAAAGAAGCATTGAGGAGTATTTGGAATAAAGAGAAAATGGTAAACAACCCAGGAAATGAGGATTTTTATGAAGAAGAAAAATTTACTGTCCACCATTCTTTTAATTTTATCTGCCCTGCTGCTTAGCGGTGCAGCATGGTTTTCTTATCAGAAGAGCCGGATGGACTCTACCGGCCACATACCGGATCCTGCCACGGAATATCTCATCACGCAGTATGCGGATGCGACCGGTGTCCAGGGCACTTTTTATACGATTTCAAACGATGACACTTTGATCATCATCGACGGAGGCTGGGCAGGCAATGCCGATGCTGTCCGGAAAGTGATTGCGAAACACAACAACACCGTAGACGCATGGATCATTTCCCATCCGCACCAGGATCATGCCGGTGCATTCAATGTTATCTATGCCAATCCGGGAGATATCACCATAAAAAATATTTATGACAACGGTTTTGATTATGATTTCATCGAAGCTGCCGGTGAACCTTACGATGATATCACCGTCATGGAAACGTTCCACGCGCTGACGAAAGATGCTGATAATCTCACACATTTAAAACGCGGCGATGTGATCACACTTGCCGGTCATCTGACACTCTCTGTTTTTAATGCATGGGATGAATCTGTTCTTTCTAATGTCGGGGATGAAAAAGACTATCAGAACAATGCCTCTTTGCTGTTTAAGATCAGCGGTGCACAAAACAGTATGTTATTCTGCTCTGATATCAAATATGATATGAACGACTATCTGCTTGGTACTTACCGGAACGATATCTCCTGCGATTATATTCAGGCCGGACATCACGGAAACTGGTCATTTTCCGATGAATTTTACGAGGCTGCAGGCGCCTCCTATGCCTTTATCGATGCGCCTTCCTCCATCACGGACAACCCGGATTTTCCTGCCAGTACCTTAAAAAGTTCTTTGCAGAAAAAAGGAACGGTATTTGATTTTTCTACCGCTCCTAATTCTGTTACTTTGAAATAACTGATGAAATCTCCCGGATTTCGCCCGGTTATATTTTTCTACATAAGTTGTTGTTGAACTTCAATTTCAGTTGTAGTGTGTTGAGTCAAAAAGATAAGAGGTTCTATGCCTCTTTCTTTTTAGATTATGAGTAATTTACCTACTCAAAATAGTAGTATCCACCCGCTGATACATTTTTCGTTCCACGGTTCTGTACAAATACACGGTATTTTCCTGTCTCAGAAACAGCAAACGAATGTCCAAATGCACCTTTTCCCTCTACATAACGCACATTATTGTGAGGATCCATGATACCGATCCAACAGGTCTGTGTACTTGGAGCTATTGATGCAGAAATTAAAATCTTTTGTCCACTTGACACCTTAAATTTACCGGAGCAGAAACGTGTTCCCGGCTCTACTGTCCAATTAAAATTTGTCAGCTCTCCAGCATCCAATAATGGTGCCACCGGACTGAAGTCCGGTTTTGCATATTTGATGCGGGAATAATCATTATTCTCAGATGCCGGAACAAACACCTCTTCTAATTCCGGTGTTTCTAAACTTTCTCCCTGCGTAGCTTCTGCTTCCTGATACAATTCGTCATGCACACCCGCTGCTCCATAACTTGCTGCATAGGTTGTGGTCATTGAAGTTACCACAAATAAAAACGACAGTACAAATGCTGATATTTTTGCCCCTCTTTTGGCTTTCACATATTTTTTCATATACTCTATTCTCCTTCCCAAACTCTGCTGGCTCTCATATAGGGTAGAAAAAATATAATCCGGCTTTGAATTCTCCGGCATGCGCTCCATCAGATCTACGATCACTTCAAAATAACGTCTGGGCGTTATCACATCACGCAATGTGCAGACTGCCGACACGTCACAGGCACATTCACTCCACTCATTGATCCACGGCAAAATATGTTTTGCCCCGGAGGTCATATGCTGCATCGCACCGATATAAATGCTGCAAATTTTAAAGAAAGGGTCATTATGCTTACAATGTACCAGTTCATGACAAAAGATCACCGTCAGTTCTTCTCTACTGTAGTGATCCTTCGGTAATAAGATATTATATTGGAATACTCCTGTCACCATCGGGCTCTGAATCGAACTGCTATAATAAATTCCTATCTTCCGATGGATATGGAGCATATTTTTCACTTTCAGAAACTCTGCACAGACCTGTTCATCTGCCACAGGTATTCTGTATCTGCAAAGTCTTTTCCAGCGAATAAATTCAACCATGCTGTCTGCGACATTTTTGATCAGAAAGACCAGCCAGATAATTCCGGCTATCCCAAACACGAGATCCATATCTCCTGCCATCTCAAAATTAGGTTTCCATATGCTTTCCGTCCGCAGATATCCACGCCAGGTCAGCCTGACGATCAGATAACCAAACGGTACTATGTACATCATACATACAAACCGCAAAGTCGCATATACCAGTCTGGGATCCCGTTTCAGCAAAAGCGGCTGAAATACTCTCCAGAACCCCAGACTGACCGTACCTGTAAAACAGGCAATCAAGATAATCAAAAATATCTGACTAATTAAGTTCATCTAATTTTTTCTTGAGTACCTGAACCTCTTCCTTGGTAAGCGCATCCTCGCAAAGATGGCAGGCAAACGCAGCCATATCTCCTTTATCAAAGAATCTTGCGTTCTCCTGTACGGTTGCTTTCCAGAAATCTTCCTTGCTTACTGCAGGCTGATAGAATGAATATCTTCCCTTGCGGTAAACTGTTAAAAATGATTTCTTAACCAGTCTTGCCAGAAAAGTAGAAACCGTCTGTGGCTTCCAGCTTTTTCCGTTCTCCTGATTTACTCTGTTCATGATATCCTGTAATGCCAGATCCTCTGTTGAATCCCAGATAACTTTCATGACAAGTCTTTCGCATGCTGAAATATCGTTCGTATCCATGAACCAATCTCCTTTCCACTCGCGCAGTGATTACTACGTCCGTAAACAACATATCATTTTTTTATGTTGTTTTCAATAATTTTTTTATTTTTTTATGTTTTTCCCAACAACAGAGATTCTCTTTTTCAATCCCCTGTTTTCCAAAGAAAAACGCATATACATGTTTTATTATAAAACATTTTCAGCCAGAATGCTACATTTATCTTTTTTATTCAGACAAAATTCATACTTTTAGCCTAGAACCTGCTCATCATCACAGGTAACACCAAGGCTTACCTCGATCAGCCGCAGATCCGATCCAAGTGCTTTGATGGAATGTTTCTTGCCGGATGCAATACTTACCGTAGAACCTGCAAGCAGATCTACTTCCGTTCCCTCAAGAATCAGTTTTCCCATACCGGAAATAACGGTGATCGTCTCTGTATGCTGGGCATGTGTGTGATATGGCATTGTCTTGCCTGCAAGGATCTTGATGCGTTTTGTCACGCTGTGTGTGCCGTCCTCGTCGTTGTTGTCGATCGTCTTGATCGTTCCCCAGCGGCGCTCTTCAAATCTTGACTCATCCGGAATATTTTCAAGGCAGTCTTTGATATAGGAACTCTGGTGTTTGTCCGCTATTAATATTCCATCGTGCGAAGCAACGATCACCATATTTTTTGCTCCCATGACTACCATCGGAACTCCAAGCACATTGATTGCGTGGCTGTTCTCACAGGTCTTATCCCATGTCACATCACCAATGCTCTGCTCTTTCATTTCCTCGGTCAGGGTATTCCAGGTTCCAAGGTCTTTCCAGATCCCGTCATACTGGACAGCAACAATGTTTTTCCAGTGCTCTAACACCTCATAGTCAAAGCTCTGTTTCGGCAGCTTTTCGTAATCGGCAACCATCTCATCATAGTTTGTCGTAACACCGTAGTTATCCAGCCACTGCGCAGCCATGTTTAATTTGAAACAGAACACACCACAATTCCAGAGTGCACCCATATCCACAAGTTCCTGTGCGGTCGCCTCATCCGGTTTTTCACGGAATCCTTTTACTGCAAACGGCTCGGATCCGTTTTTTTCAGGAACGATATATCCATATTTTGTGGATGGATAGGTCGGCACGCCGCCGAGCAGTCCGATCACACTGTCCTGTTTTTCAATATATTCACCCAAAGATTTGATCTTATTAAAAAATTCTACTGTAGTGTATGGATCTACCGGCAGAAATGCAACCACATCATCCGGCTTTGCACCCTTGTTTGACAAAAGATAGGCACAGGATAACATAACAGCCGGGAATGTGTTGCGGCGCATAGGCTCAACCGCAACTTCTGCCTGTCCGTCCAACTGGCTCTCGATGAGCTCCACCTGGGAATCGCTTGCACAAACGATCGTATTTTCGGAAAGAGATGCCGCTTTCAGCTGTCCAAAGACACGCTGTAACATGGAACATTTTTCGGTGCTTTCCGAATGTTCCGCTTCATCCGGGTTCATTAACTTAATATACTGCTTGGAACACAGATCATTTGATAACGGCCAGAGACGCTTTCCGGAACCGCCTGATAATAAAACAATATACATGTTGTTTCTCCATTCTACGCTCTTAGCGCTCTGCACGCATCGGATTGTGCAGGAAATCATCATAAGTCAGGCGGATTCCTTCCTCTAACTCTGTCTTATATTTCCAGCCGAGTCCCTCTAATTTGCTTACATCAAGAAGTTTTCTCGGTGTTCCGTCCGGTTTTGTGGAATCCCATTTGATCTCACCCTCATATCCGACTACTTTGGCAACCAGTTCTGTCAGCTCTTTGATGGTCAGCTCTTTTCCGGTTCCAAGGTTCACGGTCTCGTTTCCGCTGTAATGGTTCATCAGATATACGCAGGCATCTGCAAGATCGTCCACATAGAGGAACTCTCTGAGAGGTGTACCGGTTCCCCAGCAGGTTACCTCTTTTAATCCGGCCTCTTTTGCCTCATGGAAACGACGGATCAGTGCCGGAAGCACATGGCTGTGCTCTGGATGATAATTATCGTTTGGTCCGTAAAGGTTGGTCGGCATAACAGAAATATAATCGGTTCCGTACTGACGGTTTAAAAATTCACAGTATTTCAGGCCACTGATCTTAGCAAGTGCATATGCCTCATTTGTTTTCTCCAGTTCACTTGTCAGAAGGCAGCTCTCTTTCATCGGCTGTGGTGCCATACGCGGATAAATGCAGGAAGAACCCAGAAACAGCAATTTCTTGCAGCCGTTCTGCCAGGCAGAGTGGATGACGTTCATCTCGAGCGTCATGTTGAACCACATGAAATCGGCCAGCGCCTCCTGATTGGCGACGATGCCGCCGACCTTGGCCGCGGCAAGAAATACGTACTCGGGCTTTTCCTCAGCAAAGAACTTTTCGACATTTTCCTGACGGCAGAGGTCAAGCTCCTTGTGGGTGCGGGTGATGATATTGTTGTAGCC
>OGDU01001706.1_pt1 | contig 16211 bp, 9 predicted proteins | sample 1570371 | NCBI WGS metagenome assembly OGDU01 (sample SAMEA2581977, study PRJEB24529) | metagenome | biome: Human gut stool | place: China | collected 2011
TTTCCCTCGAACACGATTTCCGGACTTCCGATTCCTGCATTTTCAGAAACATCGCTATCTGTATCTGCTTCCGGACTTCCCGAAACAAATTCCGCCTCTTCCGCCTCTGGATGATTATATCTGAAATCCGCCATCGAAACCATCGCATCCATCTCGCTGATGATATGCATCCATTCCTCCATCTTCACCATATAGGTATTCTTCCATTTCAGAAAACTGCGAACAAGGAAGAAATCGCTCAGCATGAAGGCATCGGTGAAGAAAAGACCGAGGAAGTTGCCTCTTCTGTCATACCCCTTCAATATCTTTTCCAGTTGGGCAAAGGAAGGCAGGGCATCTGCCAGGGAATTCTGCATCTCCTTGCCTGATTCGCTATGGAAATTGCGCCTGTTGATAAGCTGAAGTATCTGAGCATAGGCGATGAGCTGATGGCGAAGCTTGCCGCCGTTGCTGTCTATCTTATCAAGTGTCTGCTTGCAGACGAAGAACACCACCATGTATTGAACCAACACCCACCACAGGGCGAAATTTACCGAAACCATATCGCATATCGATAAAATCACGGAACCGATGACTCCGATAATCAGCAGCCATCCGATGACGAGCGAAACCGGAGACCCAAACCATGCCGGCACCTCCATCTTCGAAACCTTCTGCATCGCATCCACCACCGCAGCGGAATCAATCTTCTTCGTCTTGCCATTCACCATTTTGCCATCCGCAGTCTGGCTTCTGTTCTTTTCGCCAAGTGCCAGGAATTCCATTCGCCAGTTTTCGCCTTCTCCAGCCAGTTCCTTCTGCAAATCCCTTCTTCTTTTGATATCCTCTATGCCCAAAGGCGTTTCCCGGGTAAGATTCCTGGCGAGTGCCTCCGAACCGCCCGATGTGATGGTTCGGCAGATGCGGTTGAACAGCGAACTCTTGCCGAAGACATCGAGGTCGAAGGAATAAGGATGCTGCGGATTCTGATAGGAATCGCCCGTTTCGAAAGGCGAGAAATCGCCCTCCAAAGCCTTGATTTCGTCCTGATAAACCTTGAGCAAAGCCGAAAGATGCTCTATCTTCTCCTTATTCTTGTCGTCAAGTCGTCTGATTCCCAAATAGGCAATCAGGCACAGCGCCGCCCCCATCAGATAGTTCTGCGTATCCCCATCCAATGCGAAATAGCAGATCAGGAAGGCGAGGATGCCGCCAAAAGCCAGCAGCTCTCCCGTTATGAATCCCGTATTCTTACGCTTCAGGGCAGCCACCTCAGAAGCGTATCGGCTTACATATTGTAGATAATTCTCCTTGATATTCATTCTTTTTCTTTATTATGAATTTTTTGATGTGCAAAATTAGGGATAAAATCTAGATTTCCAAAATAAATTCTCTCATTTTAAGTCTTTTATACTTATATTCGTGATAGAAATCTGGCATTTATGAACCCTTGGCAGTAAAAAGTGCTATGAAAATTTGGCTGTTCTATAAAAAATAAGTAATTTAGCACCGAAATAAAAATAGCTATTTAAATGACAAGCCAATGGGGACTTTCCATTCTATAGATGAATTGATTAAAACTCTTGACCGGGAAAAGGTTTTGCTGAAGGAGATGTTTGCCAAGCGCCATTCCCTTCAGTTTCGTTATGACTATGCCTTGGAAATGACCGAATACAAGGAGGAGCGCATCCGATATTTGATAGAAAATGGAGTGATTCGTGATACGGGCGACTGTCTGGAGATGGAAGACGTGTATCAGAAGTTCTTCGAGGATGTGCTGGAAGTGAACGAGGAAATCAATGTTTCTTCGGTGCGGGATTACATCTCTGTGTTGAATGAGAATATCGACTATTATCTCAAGGAAAATAACGAATCCCGAAAATATAAGTATCTCAAGGAGGTGCGCCGGTGCCTGAAGACCATAGCCCTTGCCACCGTTCGAAATGTGTTGGATTTGAAGCGTAATATGGATAATACTTATAAGAATGAGCCTAATTACGAAATCAAGAAAACGAAACTCCAGCGACTGAGCGAGAAGTTGAAGAACATATCTCAGCTCATCACCGAGAGCGAACGGGTGATAGATACCGGTCAGCCCGTCTTCTTCTCCATGGCGATGGATGTGCGGATGAAAAACGTGGTGAATGATGTGCGCCTTCAGCTTAACGAGTCTTATCATAATCTGCTGGAGATAGAACGCCAGATTATCCAATACCTCAATATGATAGATTATCAGAATCGCATCTTCGAAAAGGTGAAGAAACTGAAATATCTGAAAGACCAGTTTCGATGGGAAGAGGCTACGGATGTAAGACAGGTTATTGCCACCCGAAATGCCGTATGGATGGAACCGCAACCCAAGTATTACATCAAGTTGTCGATAGATAATCTTCGCACATCTGATGAGGCTCTGCAATGCATCAGCCTTCTTTCAGAAAAACTGAAAAAGAGGAAAGGTCGCCGACTCGATTCTTTGGCAGAACCTATTCCCGATGATTATCTCAAAGGTAACAGGCAGAAGTTGGAGGCGGTGAATCTGCAGGAAATCTATAATGCCTTCTCTGCATCGAGTACCCATCTCTTTGCTTTCGTCATGAATTATCATTATGATAAGAAACAAAGCCGGGAAGATAAGCTCGTGTATTTTTGCCAGATAGCTTCGCAATATGTGGATAAGTTGAAATTTACAGGCAATTATGCAGAGGCTGACGGAGTGGAATATCCTGTGATATTTCCGAGATAAAAATACGATTCTTTCTACGATAAAAGAAGACAGAACAATGAATAAATTGAATTATACAGAAGAAATCTTTAATATTCTGAGCAGGGGTGGATTCATATCCAACAACAGTGTTCAGGCAAGAATCAAGCGGTATTACGATGCCATCGAAGACCATCAGGCAGAATACGATGAGTACTATCTGGGCATCGGGTTCCATTTGGAAGCTGGCGATGGCTACTTCTTTTTTACCCGTAAGGAAACCAAGGTTGATTTGCAGCGTAAGTTGGAGGCGGTGAGCAAATGGATAGATTATCTCACCTTTCTGAAGACTTACAATTCAGCCTTCGGATCAGGGTTGGTATTCTCTGCGGCGGATATCGTGGTGAGAATCAATTGTGATATGGAACTGAAGGAATTGGCAGGAAAACTCTTCAGCGAGAAAAAATCGTATGATGAAATAGTGGAAAAACTGATTAGCGAATTGGAGAGAATGGGATTCGTTGAGCTGCAGGATGAAGTGGAGAAAACCTGGAAGGTATTGGCTTCGTTCCATTATATCGAGGAGTTGATAGATTGCATATCTATTACCGATGATACTGATAATACCGATGATGCCGAACATATCGGAGAAAAAGATAAAGAAACGGATAAGGAAAAGGAGGAACAGCCATGAGATATCTGAATAAAATCATATTTCTGAATAGTGCCCATATCCCATATGCCGAGGTGAAGCTCGATGGAAACGTTCATTTCATCGGCACCCAGGGTGTGGGCAAGAGTACCTTGCTCCGTGCGCTGCTGTTCTTCTATAATGCTGATAAGTTACGTCTGGGCATCCCGAAGGAGAAGAAATCGTTTGATGCCTTTTATTTTCCTTGTCCCAATTCATACATCGTCTATGAGGTGATGCGTGAGAATGGAGCCTACTGTGTGCTTGCCTTGAAGAATCAGGGACGAGTGATGTTCCGTTTCATCGATGCCCCATTTGATAGCAAATGGTTTATCGATGAGCGTAAGCTGGTGTATGGCGAGTGGAGCCAGATACGTGAGCAGGTGGGTAAAAAGCATGATATATCTTCGCTCGTAAGCAGTTATGAGATGTATCGTGACATCATCTTCGGTAACAATCGACGCCAGGAACTCCTGTCTTTCCGCAAGTATGCCATTGTTGAGAGTGCCAAGTATCAGAATATCCCCCGCACCATCCAGAATGTTTTTCTCAACACCAAGTTGGATGCCGATTTCATCAAGGATACCATCATCCGCTCAATGAGTGATGAGGATAACAGCATTGACCTCAACTTTTATCGTGAACAGATCAAGGAGTTTGAACAGGAATACACGGATGTGAGCCTCTGGACGAAGAAAGAGAAGAATGGCGAAGTGCTGATTCGCCGCATAGCCGATAAGGTGATAGATGCTTATCGTACCTTGCTGAACAATCGCCGCCTGATTGGCGAGGGGCGCAGGGAACTCAATTATGCAGAGCGTGTGGCACAGGAACTCCTGCCGCAATATCGTCTTGATATCCAGGAAAGTGAAGCGGAATGCAACCGGGTAAGTCGCCTGATAGGTGAGGAACAGGAAAAATATGGAAAGGAGCGTGATAAACTCTCCCGTGAATTGGGCGTATTCGATGCGCAGCTAAAGAAAACTGCCGCCAAGCGCAAGCATTATGAGGAAATTCATATAGAAGATATCTTGCAGCGAGTAGAGCAGGAAACCATCATAGAAGATGAGCGCAGGCGACAGGAAGCGATGAAGGCAGAACTGGAGAAATCCTATCAGAACGTGGTGGATAAGTATAAGGCTCTGCTCGAACAGCTGGATATGGATTTGCGTGCTTTCAGAAACAGCAAGACCACCTTGCTCAATGAACATCAAGCAGCCTTGATGACCCAGAAGGAAACGCTGATGCAGGAATGGAGAAAGGCTGAAACGGAAACCCGAGAGGTGTTTCAGAAGAAGATTTCGTCTGTGGATGAGATGATTGCGCAACTGGTGCATGAGGAAACTGCCTTGAAGATTCAGAAGGCGAAGGTGGCTCATGAAAATCCTTTTGCCCGTGAGATGGAGACAAACGAACAGGAGATTGCCGAATTTACAGCTAGACAATTTCAGGTGGAAACCGAGATAAAGGAAGTGGAACTGCGCATTGAAACCTTGCGTCAGGAAGCCGAGAAGGAATTGGAGATAGCAGAACTGAAATACCAGGCTTCGCTCGATAAACCCAAGAAGCAGAAAGCAGATGTTGAGTCTGAAATCAGAAAAATTCAGAATCTCCTGGAGAAGAGCAAAGGCTCGTTTTCCGAATGGCTCGACCAGAACAGAAAGGGATGGCAGGAGAATATCGGAAAAGTGGTAGATGAGGAGGCGATACTATATAATAATGTATTGAATCCGCAATTGGTTGCCGATTCTTCGTCATCATTATCTTCTTCGTCTTCATCGTCTTCATCTTCATCATCAACCTCTGCTTCTCTCTATGGCGTAAGCATCAATCTGGCAGCTGTAGAGCGAAAATTCAGAACTCCCAAGGAATTGAAGGAGCAACTCGCAGAAAAAGAACAACTTCGTGCAGACATCATCAAGCTGCTGAATGATTTACAGAACCAGCATAAGGAGGACAATAAAAACTTGAAGGGGAAATATCAGCTTCAGATAAGAAAGCTGAATGAATCGCTTTATGCTAAAAAGGCAGAAATACAACTGTTGCCTCAGACGGAAAAGAAGCTCAAGATGCAATTGCTGGAGTTGAAAAACCGTTTGGAGAAATGGCGCAGCCAACAGATGGCTGAATTGGAAGATAAGCAGAATGCGCTGGTTGCCGATAAGGTGAAGAAGGAAGAGAATAAACACCAGCTGGAGATGGAATTGCAGCGAAAGCAGAAAACTCTCCAAACGGAATACAACAGACAAGTTAAGCAGGAAACACAGACTTTTGAAGTCTTTGCCAACGATATTCAGGCGCAGATAGAAGAGAAGCAGAACCAGGTGGATGCCCGCAGACAAGAAATCATGAAAGCACAGCACGATGAACTGCATGGCAAGGGTATGGATACCCAGGCTTTGGATGCTTACAACAAGCGCATAGCAGAACTGGATGCTGAATTGGCGTTTATCAGGAAGAATCGTGATGTGGTGGCGGTTTACCGAAACGACAAGATAGAACTCTTTGACCAGGAATCTTCCGTAAGACAGGAACGGAAAAACAAGGCTGAGGCTTTGATGACGATTGAAGATAAATTCAGGCAGCGCAGTGAACGACTCAAGCTGCAATTGTCTGTGGCACAGGAAAAACTGGCTAAGCAGCAGGCTGCTTTAAGAAAGCTGGAGGCGGGCTTGAATGCAGTAAAGAACTTCCGGAGCGATGCAACCTTGTGCCCGTTGGGTAGTAGTGAGATTGGGGAGAAAATCACCACCAAGGATTGTCTTGCCATCGTAGAAGAGCTGAAGCGCCAGATATATGAGGATAGCCGTACGCTCGACAATTTCAAGAAGCAATCGCAGGATTTCCTGGGTAAGTTTTCTGCCCACAACACCTTCCATTTCAATGTAAGTCCGGTAACGGAAGAGGAGTTCATCGCCTTCGCATCCAATCTCTGCGAGTTTGTGGATAATGATAAAATCTCGGAATATCAGAAGCGCATCAGTGGAAGATATACCGACATCATCTTCCGAATCTCCAAGGAGGTGGGTGATCTTACCCGAAGGGAAGGCGACATCGGCAAGACCATCAACGATATCAACCACGATTTCGAGGAGCGGAATTTCGCAGGTGTTATCAGGGAAATCGCCTTGCGCCCGTTGAAGAGCAACGATCAGCTGATGATCCTCCTCTTGCGAATCAGAGACTTTGCGGAAGAGAATCAGTTCAATATGGGAGAGATGGATCTCTTTGCCACCGAGTCACGCCAGGATGTGAATGCCAAGGCGGTGAAATATCTGCTTGCTTTCATGAAGGGGCTTCTGGATGAGCCTAACCGCAAGCAGTTGCAGGTGGCTGATACCTTTAAGTTGGAGTTTCGCATCAAGGAAAACGATAATGATACGGGATGGGTAGAGAAGATAGCAAATGTGGGCTCTGATGGCACCGACATTCTGGTGAAGGCGATGGTTAACATCATGCTCATCAACGTGTTTAAGGAGAAGGCATCGAAGAAATCGGGTGATTTCAAGATTCATTGCATGATGGATGAGATAGGCAAGTTGCATCCTAACAACGTGAAGGGAATCCTCGACTTTGCCAATCGCCGCAACATCCTGCTGGTAAACAGTTCTCCAACTACCTATAATGTGGAGGATTACAAATACACCTATCTGCTCAGCAAGGACAATAGGGCTTATACTAAGGTGACTCAATTGATCAAGAGATTATAAAAACTCTTGTGTGTAGAAATATCGGATGATATGATATACAGGATAAAATGAAATACTTGATGATATGGCAAAGTTAGGATTGGGCGATGCCCGACAGATATTGGCAATGTTGAAGGGTGAGGAGATAGCTTCGTCGAAGCTGTCTCCTCGCCTCACGGCTTTGCTGAGGCAGGAAGGACTCCTGATGTTGAAGAACAATGGCAGTAGATGCAAATATCGCATAGCCGAGGCCATGCGAGAGAGTTGCCGTACCTTATTGGTTCAGGATTTCGGCTTGAAATGTTCTTTAGAAGAATGGATTTCCGCTTCTTCCTCTATGCAGACGAGGGCTGATATGGTTAGGATGGTGGGTGATTCAAAGGCTAAGAAGGTGAATACATTTCGTGGCTTTCTGGTAGATTGCTATGTTCAGATAGATGCAATGCTTGATGGAAAGCCATTCATACTTCATCCGATGGAGGGCAGTTCCGTTTTCATCAATCAGCCGGATCGTTTCGAGATACCGGAAGACGTGATAGTTGTGGGTATGGAGAATGCTGAGAATTTCATGCAGATTCGGTTGCAGCGTTGGCTTTTCGATGTCCTGTTTCCTGGTAAGCAACTCCTGTTTGTCTGCCGTTATCCACAGGAAAACCTGGAGAATCTCAGGTCATGGCTTCTCCGCATTCCCAATCGTTACGTTCATTTTGGCGATTTCGATTTAGCAGGAGTTCATATCTATCTTTCAGAGTTTTATGCCTATTTGGGTAATCGGTCTTCCTTCCTGGTGCCATCTGATATCGAGGAAAGATTGGCCGAAGGCAATGCCGCGCTTTACAATCAGCAATATGCCAGATTCAGGAATATGGCAGTAACGGATGTCCGCCTTCAGCCGCTGGTCAATATGATTCATCATTATCGCAGGGGATATGAGCAGGAGGGGTATATTTTTCCATAATTGCTTGAATTAAAATGCTGCAAAGATACGAAGAATTTAGGGAACTCAATTAAAAATAGCAGAAAAATTTGGAGGTTACACAAAAACATCGTATTTTTGCATTAAAATAGTTTGAATAATGAGCAAGTATAAATTTAATATAGACAATTATCATGCTATAGGGCATGCTGATATCGAAATAGAGGGTATCACAGTTATCGTGGGTAGCAATGGCTGTGGAAAAAGCACTATGTCCCGTTGGTTGTATTATATCGTCAATACATTGTCAGTGTTAGACAGTTTCTTTTTCTCTGATTTCAGAGATATGATTATCAAATCATTAGAGAAATATTCTAATGCGCTGGATGATATCTCAAATTATCTGGATGATGATAAAAAACGATTTTTTGACCATACCTTATCATTAATGACAATGGTAACATTGAGTAATGGTGGTGTGGAGAAGCTCGATTTTTATTATAAAAGAGCGATTGGTTCACTTGATGACATGCTGGTTAACTTTCTTCAGAAAGAGCAGAATCCTCAGCAGGTGCGTCGAGTGCTTAATCTTTTGGGGATTACTGAACAAAATCATGTTCATGAGGATATAGAACGAAATTCCATTCAGTTGTTTTCTGAATATCTTCAGAAATATGAAAACAACAAAAAAAATCGTCCCTTCAGTTACTTGAAAGAGAAAATCGCTTCTGTATATCGGGAAAAGGATGGCTTTCCTGCCAGCATAAGCTTTAAGGAAGATGAAGTGGAATTGCTTGTTGATAGACTTGGAAAGATATATAGTTTAAATAATGCCATATATATAGGAACACCTGCAGCTATTTCTCTTCGTCAATCAGATAGGGTTCTGATGACTTCCTTGGCACATAAAGTGGTTCATGTAAATGAAAAAGGAAGTGAGATTACCGGCAAACAGGAATTACTTCATTCTATTAATAAAATGATAGATGGTTCTATTGTAGAAAAGGAAAATTTCGATGCTGTTGATTTAGTTTATCACAGCAACAATGGTAAGGATATTAGAATTGAAGATATAGCATCGGGATTCAAACCGCTGGTTTATATGCTTCGTCTGATAGAAAACGGGTGGCTGACAGAAAACACTTTGTTGGAGATTGATGAGCCTGAAACAAATCTTCATCCACAATGGGTGGTTGAGTTGGCGCATCTTCTTGTTCGCATCAACAAAACATTTGGAACCAAGATACTCATCACGAGTCACAATCCCGATATGGTATCGGCTATCAGGTATATCTCTGAAAAAGAGGGCTTGTTGAATACTACTCGTTTTTATCTGGCAGAGCAAAGTGAAGGTACAGACTCGTTCTACTATAAGAATTTGGGCTGTGACATCGAACCTGTATTTGAATCATTCAACAAGTCTTTTGATACTCTTCAGAAATACGTAGAGAACTATGGCGAAATTTAAGATTAGCAATTATCAGGGAATCAAGATTGATTGTTGGACAGCAAAAGATTTAGTCGGCTTGCATCATTTGATGAAGCAGGAGGGATGCCCAAATTCTGAAAATCTTTTCTCTGACACAGATAAGGCAATAGAACTTGATGATGTTCAGAGACGAATTTCTCAAAAACATCATTCTGATAAGAAATCTTCTGCAGATATGCTATTGCATGTGAATGATAAGAGATTACTTTTGGCCGATGCAAAATTCCGACTAAGCAATACCAGAAATTTGGATTCAAAGGAGATAGCAAAAAAGGTTAGTGAATCAAAGGCAATGGTTACTTCTAACTATTCTTTTGATAACAGTTTCTATGTTTTGCTGACAAAGAAAGCTGCAACTCCTTCCAATTTAAATAGGCTTAGAAGAAATGTAGGAAATAATCCAAATTATCAATTTATGGATGCCGTTGAATTTCATAAATTGTTCGAGGATTAATGTTTGAACTCCGTTCCTGATGTCTTGAAAACTCAGAAACGGAGTTTTTTATAACTTTTTTCAGTCGCTTATCGCCCGATACATCATGTAGTAAGCGTATATATATGCCGATGTCGTTGTTATCATACTGATGATATTCACGCTGGTGAAGGCTGTCTGCTGGGTGTTGTCTGCCAGGTAAAACACTGCCGTCGGGAGGAGATTCGAGCATAGCAGCCATACCATGAAAACCAGGATAAGGGCTAAGCCCAGTTTGCGCATGTTACCTCTGTGCTTGCTGTACAGATGGCAGCCGGCTATCAGGGAGGCGATGACGGAAATCAATCCCATAGAGCTTTGTATCCAGGTAAGAATAGTTGCCGTGGGTGTTATCAGTCCGTTCTGCATCATCGTTACGAGATGAAGATTGAAGCATTGGCCCAGGATGAATGAGAGCACATAGTAAAGTACCATCAACTCGCTGCAGCGTCGTAGCAATTTTACGCCTGCCGGTAGCGTGTAGCGGAATATTCCCCATAAAGCTATAGGGGCGAGCTGCAAGACCAGTTGCTTGATGGTAACCAGGATGGGACTTATTGGAATCAGGATGGGACTTGTTCTGAAGGATAAGCCCGCTTGTCTGCAAACAGAAAATGCCAGCGAAAACAATGCGAAAATGCAATATGCATACATGGCATATTGTGCAATGCGATTTATATCTATAGAATAACTTTTTCTTTCCATAATTCTACGTTTGATGATTTTATAAACAGCTTATCTTGTATAAAGCCATTGCAAAGATACGAAGTTTTTGGGAAATTCTAGCAAAATAGGTGGAAAATGTTTGGCTATGATATATACTTGTTAAAAGAATGGCAGAGAGACCGATAAAAACTCTTAAAAATCATAACGTATCTTCTTGGATATCAATGTTTGTTGCTATCTTTGCACGGTATGTACTAATAACGCTACATGGATAAATACTAATAGTGCTACATGGGTATATACTAATTGAAATATAGGTTTAATCATACAATGAATAATATGAAGTTTAATCATACAGTGAATAATATGAAGAAGATATTTTTAGGATTGGCAGCTGCACTGATGTTGACTGCCTGCAATGAGAACAGACAGCCGGAGGCAATGACCAGCGTTGACTCTGCAAGTGTGGTAACCGATTTGATGATGAGTCGCAGAAGCATCCGTGCTTACAAGGATTCCGTCATCAGCCGCGATACCCTGAACGAGATTCTGAAATGCGGCATCCATGCGCCAAACGGGCAGAACCTGCAGTCGTACGAAATCAGAGTGATAGATTCTCCTGCTCTCATCGATTCAATCACCCAAGCCGTGGTAAAGGATAATCCTAAGATAGCAGAGCGCAAGGGCTTCAAGAACATCTTTGTGAATGCTCCATGCGTGGTTTGCATCGCCTACGATACTACTTATGATATGGCGCAGATTGATTGCGGTTTGCTTGGCGAGAACATCATTCTTGCAGCATGGTCAAGGGGCATCGGTTCCTGCTGCCTGGGCAGTTCAGCCCGCTGGATATTGGATTCACCATCAGCCAAGCCTTACCTCGATCGCATGGCATTCTCCAAGAATTACAAGCTGCTCTACTGCATCGCCCTGGGTTATCCTGACGAATCGCCAGAGGCAAAGCCAAGACGCCAGGAAATGATTAAGTTCATGGATTAAGATAAATGAAGGTTGATGTCCTGTTTCAGGACATCAACGTTTCCCTCCATAACCCAACAAAAAAAGCATGGCGCAAATCACTGCGCCATGCTCCAATAAAAGAAAGCCTTATAGTCAAAATAGAAATTAGCGATTCTAATTCTAATTCCGGTACTAATCTTTTTCTAGTACTTTGCATTCTGAGGGTCAAAGTTGGTCCAACCGCTCATCCAGTTGTTGCTGCCATCGAAGGCTCCGATGTAGGTTACGGTGTCGAAACCTGTCCAGCCGGCGAAACTTGCGGCTCCAAGCAACGGACTGCCGGCGATAGGAGTATAACCGTCTGCGCCAACCAATGAAACCCAACTGTCAAAATACTTGTTGCTTGGCTCTGAGAAGAAGAAGGTATTGCTGTATGACTTCTGATTCTTGTCGAGATCCTTCTTGTTGGCTGCATCATAGAGGTAATCCTCATACTTCTTGTTGGCATCAGTACCAACGGCATCCATACCTGCGAAATATACATTCTGAAGCTTGAATTTGCCTTCCTTGGCATTCTTCACGGTTTCACCCTTCTCACCATCAACAATCAAACCGATAGGCCAGCCTAAGGCCACTGAGTTGATGCAGTTTAGGTTAGAAGAACGGCGAATCTGCATGGCTGACTGGAACTTGCCGAGAGCTGAACCGTTGTTTGGATTGTATGCTCCGGCAGTAATATAATCTGTGGTGTTCTGGAACTTATCATCCAATACCTTAGGACCTACAAAGGTGATGTTAGAGAAGGTTGCCTTGGTACGAGGATCTACGGTAGCACCATCGGCGCAGTTGTCGCTCTCGAAACCGTTGCTCTGAGAGGTGTCGGCTATCTTGCTGTCGCGCAGAGAAAGACCATACTGCACCTTTCCTGAGAAACCGTTATCTGTATCGAAATCATCATCCCAGCCCTTGTAGGCTACGAGATACTTGCAGTTTACTGTACCGCCAAACCACTCGAAGGAATCATCATTGGAATAAGATACCTGAACGTGGTCAATCTCTGTGCCTGAACCTACAGAACCGAGAGTCAAACCATTAATCTCCTTATCCTTCTGGAATGGATAACCGGCAAACTCGATGCGTACATAACTCAAGGCTCCTGAGTTGTCAGCATCATCTGCGCCACCATGCTTGGTACGAGGACCACCCTCTATCTGCTGCTCAGTCTGGTTGTTCTTAGCCTTGCCGCAGAGAATGATGCCACCCCAGTCGCCAGGCTTTCTGCTGCCGGCAGCCTCTTCAGATGTAAAGACGATAGGCTCTGTGGCTGTACCCTTGGCGATGAGCTTGCCGCCACGCTCTGCGATGAGTGCCGCCTTGGTTTGCTTGTCGCCCTTGATAATCGTTCCCGGTTCGATGGTAAGCTCAGCACCATCTGCAATATATACCCATCCCTTGAGGAGATAAGTGCCTTTCTTCAAAGTCTGCTTGCCTGTGAAAACGAATTCCTGGTCGCCGTTGCCAATCTGTGTTCCGTTGGCGTTTTCCTTGTCATCTGTTCCGAAGAGGATGTGGTCGCAAGCCTTCAAGCCGCCATTGGTTGTCCACTTGTAAACTACTTCTGATCCAGGATTTGGAGAAGGAGTTGGATCGTCATTGTCACTGCTGCAGCTGCTCAACATGGCAGATGCTGCGAGGATGCCCATGCATCCTAAAAAATACATCTTGTTCATCATTGTTTCCTGTTTTATTAAACAAACATCTATTATTATCTTTCTTGAAATTCTACGGATAGTCTCTAAAATTTATAGATTGCCTGCAAACCGATGTTTCTACCCGGCTTGTAGCATCTTGCTATTTCTTCTACTTCCTTCTTGCTTCCGTCGCTATACGTTACATCAGCAAACTGCTTGTAATATATCTTTTCAGCAAGAAGATCTCTTACGTTGAGCTTCAGTTCCAGATGTTCGCCGAATTTCTTAGCCAGCGAGAAATCGATGGTGTTGCGAGGCATCTCGTAGCTGTGAGGCACTCGGGAATTGGAGTCATCGCCTGTGCTCCCCTCGCTTCTGCCCACACCGATGATTCGCTTGCCTATGCGGTTGTAGAGCAGGGCGATATCCATCTTTAATGGCGCATTCTTATAGAAGATGCCGGTGTTGATAAGGTATGGCGACTGACCCTGCATCGGTCTGTCTTCTTCCTTCGCTCCCTTCTCAAACTGAACCTTGCTCTTGATGAGGGCACCGTTAAACGACCAACTGAAATCCTTCAATCCTATGAATCCGAGATTCTTTCTGATATCCAGCTCCACACCATAGTTGTTGGCACTCTTTGCATTCTTGTAAGAGTAAATCAAGTCAGTGCCACCAGCCACCGTATAGGTCCACTCGATAGGAGAATCGAAGTGCTTGTAGAAGACTGCCAGCGAAATGAGCTCTCCACGGGATGGATACCACTCATATCGCAGGTCGAGGTTATCGACATAACAGTTCTTCAACTCAGTGTTCCCCTGCACATTGCTGGCAAGGTCGAAGTCGTAATACACCGACGACGATACTTCACGGAATTCTGGGCGGTTAATACTGCGGCCATACGAAAGTCGCACCTGGTGCTGGTCGCTAATCTTATATGTTGTATTGAGAGATGGAAAAACATCATCGGTCTTGTAATGACGGCTCGATTCACTCTTCTCGTAGTCACGGGAATTGGAGATGAGTTCCATATCATTATGCTCGAAGCGGACACCGGCGTGGATGCCGAGTTTGCCAAAGGGGAGAGACAACGCCAGGTATCCGGCGCCTAAGGTGTTGTGTCCGCGGTAGTTATTGCGCATCTGCTTTTCCTCCAGAAGATACAGCTTGTCGTAACCCATGTTTGCCTCGCTGGAGAGCAGGGTTGGGATGTCGCTGTGGCGGAAGTCGGATGGCATGTTGTTATCTGAAACATTCCAGTTGTAGATAAAGTTGCGGGTCTGGTATTCTCGGCTGCGATACTCCCCATAGGCACCCACCTGTAAGTTTGGCTCAAAGTTGCCAAACTTGAAGTGGTGCTTGTCATTTACACCAAGAGAGAGAATGTGTTCGTCGAGTTGAGTCCACTCGCGGGATATGTCGTTGCCGGTGCTCAGGGCATAAACGCCCGATTCAAGAGCATCGTCGATGAGGTATCTACGACGGTCAGGCAAATGACGGTTGGCATACGCATACCCGATGCTCCAGTCAAGGGCATCGCTAGTGAAGGTGTGCTTACCGGTAAGCTGACCGTTATATGTAGTTCTACTGCGGTAGTAATACTCTGCGCTTCGCTCCAGGTTCGACTGGGCACTCACGCCATCACGCCAGGTATATCGGCTGGTAGCCAACTGGTTGAAGATGTTCTTGAGCTGATACTTGTGATTGCCGTCCTTGGAAAGGAAGGTGAAGTTGAGCATTGCTCCGAGTCTCACGTTATTATTATACTGGTCGTCAACAGAGTGACGAAGATAGTTCGGCTTGTCGTTTGCCGCATCATAGATGCCATAGAGGTTGTTCTCCATGTTCTCGTAGGTGCGGTATTCGTTGGTATAGTTCATGGCGGCGAGCATGCCGAGTGTTCTTCCGCCGAGCATCCAGCGGCGGTTGAGGCTTGCTGCCAGTTTCAGGTCACCCAAAGGCTTCCTGTTCTTGACAAGCCAATCGTTGTTAAGCCCGTTTCCCAGGAGCGAAGTAGCATAATCGCCCACTGGTTTTCCGTTGGCATCGAGCTGTGGATTCAAGTCAGCATGGATGCCCCCATTCAGGTTTCTCAAGCCATTGTCGAACCCAAGGAAATCGGTTCCGGAACCTTTTGAGTAAGAAAAGTCCTTGAAGGCAGAAGATGTATTCCAGTTTCCGCCCACGGCGATATTGAAACTGTTTTCTGCCGGAATCTCCTTGGTGTTGACGATGATGAAACCGCCCGAGTAGTCTGCGGGATATTCAGCCGTTGGCGACTTCACGATGGTGAGGTTGTCAATCTGCGAACTTGGGATGATGTCGAAGGAGAATGCTCTGGAATCAGCCTCAGAACTAGGTACTGCTCCTCCGTTCACCCACACATTGTTATAACGCTGCGACAAGCCACGAACCATCACGAATTTATCGTCGATGAGGCTCACGCCTGGCACTCGGCGTATCACCTCACCCGCATTCGTATCCTGAGTACGAGATATTTCCTGTGCCGAAACATTGCTCACGATGACGGGACTGTTTTTGGCCACCTGTATCATTGCCGCATCCGTATTACGCCTTTCCACTGCGGTAACGGTCACCTCCTTCAGCTGCTGTTCATCAGGTTGCAGCGCAATCACCTGGTCTGCGTCCTTCGCCTGAACCCCGTCAATTTTTTGAGTCTTATATCCTACATAATTTATATATAGTGTATATGTCTTATCTTTCTTCATTCCATCGATCAGGAAGTTTCCGTCGATGTTGGTGATAGCCTTCACGTTGGTTCCATCCACAGTGACGACTGCACCGATGAGTGTCTCTTTCGATTTCTGGTCGATTACGACACCCTTAATCTGTTGCGCCCACGTTGGCATGCTAGCCGCTGAGAGCAATCCTAATACAATAATTCCCCTTTTAGCATTCATAACCTATATCGTTTGATTTCGGTTGCAAAGGTACGG
>OGDU01001721.1_pt1 | contig 16113 bp, 16 predicted proteins | sample 1570371 | NCBI WGS metagenome assembly OGDU01 (sample SAMEA2581977, study PRJEB24529) | metagenome | biome: Human gut stool | place: China | collected 2011
GTACACAAACTGATTTATCACTTGCATACTCTCCCGGCGTGGCAGAGCCTTGCCTCGAAATAGAGAAGAATCCGCAGGACGCTTACAAATACACAGCCAAAGGCAACCTGGTAGCTGTTATTTCTAACGGTACAGCCGTACTCGGACTGGGTGACATAGGCGCACTGAGCGGCAAACCGGTGATGGAAGGCAAAGGTCTGCTTTTCAAAATCTACGCAGGAATCGACGTGTTCGATATCGAAGTGGACGAGAAAGACCCGGAGAAATTCATCGCTGCCGTAAAAGCAATCGCTCCTACTTTCGGCGGTATCAATCTGGAAGACATCAAGGCTCCCGAATGTTTCGAAATCGAAGCCCGGCTTCGTGAAGCGCTCGACATTCCCGTTATGCACGACGACCAGCACGGCACGGCCATCATCTCGGGTGCGGCCCTGCTGAACGGCCTCGAAATCGCGGGCAAGTCCATCGCCGACGCCCGTGTGGTCATCAACGGCGCAGGCGCTGCGGCGGTTTCTATCGCCCGCCTTTTCCTGAAGCTCGGCCTGAATTGCGAAAATCTCGTTCTCTGCGACAGCAAAGGCGTGGTTTCGACCCGCCGCGAAGACCTGAATCCTGTCAAGGAACAACTCGCCACGGACCGGGAAGACGTCGATACGCTGGCCGACGCCCTCCAAGGTGCCGACGTCTTCCTCGGCGTTTCAGCCCCAGGTATCCTGACGCCCGAAATGGTCCGCACGATGGCCCACGACCCGCTGGTGCTGGCCCTGGCCAACCCCACGCCGGAGATCACCTACGAAGAGGCGATGGCATCCCGTCCGGACATCATCTTCGCAACGGGCCGTTCGGACTATCCCAATCAGGTAAACAACGTGCTCGCTTTCCCGTACCTTTTCCGGGGTGCGCTCGATGTATATGCCAGTACGATCAATGACGAAATGAAGCTGGCCGTCACCCACGCACTGGCACGCCTGGCCAAGGAACCGGTGCCGCAGGAGGTCCTGAAAACATACGGTCTGAAGTCGCTCTCGTTCGGACGCGAATACCTGATTCCGAAACCGAGCGACCCGCGTCTGCTCGCGGTCGTCGCCACGGCCGTGGCGCGTGCAGCCATCGAATCGGGCGTAGCACGGCGCGAGATCGAGGATTGGGATGCCTACGCCGCATCGCTCACCCGACGTGTAAAAAACACAAAGTAAACCCGAATCCCTGCCATCAGGACCGGCATCAAAAAAGCGCCCCGAGATTTATTCGGGGCGCTTTTTCGATGGCAGCATATTCCGACGAACAATACGAAAAAGGAGGTCATGAGGAGGTATGCGGAGCGACAATTTATCGAGAAACGATAAGGATGCAAAAAATTATATCCAAACCGTCATTTTATTTCATAAATATTTGGATATATATATTTGAGCCATAACCGACGTCGTTTATGTCAAACTTTCTTAAATTACACCCAGAACCATGAAAAGATTAGCTCTGTTATTGCTCGCATTTACAGGCCTGATGTCTGCCTGTTCAAAAGACGATCCCGTTCCGCAGGATGGACCGCTTACCCCCGACAGCCCGGAAGGGCGCGAAGCCGTAACGATCCCCGACGAATTTCTCTGCTCTTACCTGCTCAAGTATTTCGATTTAGACCGTAACGGAGAACTCTCCCGCTACGAAGCATCGTTAGTGGTACGAATCGACTGCCCCGGAAATATAGTATTTGGAGGAAAAGACTATATGTGCGATGCGACCGGTATAGAAGCCTGCACGAACCTACACTACCTGAATTTGTCGGGAAACGATCTGACCAAACTCGATGTAAGCAACAACAAACTGCTCGATACGCTCGATTGCTCGATGAATTATAACCTGAAAAGTCTGGACATATCGCAAAACAAGAATCTCTTGCAACTACATTGTTATGCCTGTTCTCTTGAAATTGAGAGATGGGACTTATCTGCGAATCCGGAATTGAAAGATTTGAGAATCGGAGGAGACGGATTTTATTCTTTTTCCACAATATCCGTTCTCGATTGCAGCAACAACCATAAGTTGGAAAGCCTAATGGCAGGCCAAAGTCAAATGTCAGAACTCTATCTCGATTGTCCGGAATTGAACTTAGTTGATTTAGAACTCAACAATCTTTCTTCGCTCGATTTTAGTAACTGTACAAAGCTCACAACACTTAATATCGCTCAAAATAAGATCACCCACTTGGATTTACAGTGCCCGGACTTGGATCTTTTGCGTTGTGAAAGCAATAATCTCACCGCCCTCGACGTAAGCAACTGTCCGAAGTTGAATGTGCTTTATTGCAACGACAACCAACTGCAGGAGTTGGATTTGACGAATAACAAGGAGATCGAATATTTACACGTATCGAATAATAAAATCCAAAATTTAGATTTAACTAATCTCACTATATTACATGAGTTAGATTGCTCTAACATCGAAATAACAAATTTGCATCTAAACAGTCCAGAATTAACACAATTAATATGCACAAACTGCAATCTTCAAAAATTGGAATTTTTGAACGTCCCTAATTTATCTGCAATAGAATGTCAGAATAACAATCTCCAAAGTTTGGATTTGTCGAATCTTCCCGCCCTGTATCTTCTCAAGTGTTATGAGAACCAGCTCGAAACGATAGACGTAAGTAACAATCCGGAACTTCGGGGCTTTTTCTGCAACCCCATGGAATCGCTCAAAACCATTTATCTGAACGAAGGACAGGACCAGCTTTTGCGAGCTTTCGAAAAGCCCGAAGCGGCGGAAGTCGTGTATAAATAAATCGCAACGTCAGACACAACAAACCCGAACGCAGATGCGTTCGGGTTCGCTGTGTCTGACACGCTCCCGACCGGCTGTCGCTCGGACCGAAAGGCGGGAAACCGCATTTCGAGTTCCGGAACGAACGTACGAAACAGACCTGCCACGCCTCCCGCATCGAAACAGGATGGAATCGATATGCCCGCCCCTGCAAACAGAAGCGACCGGGAGACATAATCCGCAGCATGACACCCCGATACATCCACTCCTTTTGCAGAAAATCGAGAGGAATTCTATAAAAAACGAACACGGCCATCACACTCTGTTCTCATTTTCATTACCTTTGTAACCTAAAATTCCCTTTATGCAAAAACTTCGCAATATAGCCATTATCGCCCACGTCGATCACGGCAAAACCACACTGGTCGATAAGATGATCATGCAGAGCCACGTGCTGCGCGACAATGCCAAAAATTCCGGAGAACTCATCCTCGACAACAACGATCTGGAACGCGAACGCGGCATCACGATCCTCTCGAAGAATGTATCCGTCATCTACAAAGACTGTAAAATCAACATTATAGACACCCCGGGCCACGCCGACTTCGGCGGCGAGGTGGAGCGTGTGCTCAACATGTGCGACGGCGTGCTGCTGCTCGTCGATGCTTTCGAAGGAACGATGCCCCAGACCCGTTTCGTCCTCCAGAAAGCCCTCTCGCTCGGCAAGAAACCCATCGTGGTAATCAATAAGGTCGATAAGCCCAACTGCCGTCCCGAAGTGGTCAACGAACAGGTTTTCGACCTGATGTTTTCGCTCGGAGCAACGGACGAGCAGCTCGACTACAAAACCATCTACGGCTCGGCCAAACAGGGCTGGATGTCCCATGTCTGGAATCAGCCGACGGACTCGATCTCTCCGCTGCTGGACACCATCCTCGACGAAATTCCGGAACCCGCCGTCGTGGAGGGCACGCCCCAAATGCTTATCACCTCGCTCGAATACTCCTCCTACATCGGCCGTATCGCCGTGGGTAAAGTGACGCGCGGAGAGCTGAAGACCGGACAGAACGTCACCCTGGCCAAACGCGACGGAGTGACGATGCAAAAGAGCCGCATCAAGGAGTTGATGGTTTTCGAAGGTTTGGGCAAGAAAAAGGTCGATGCAGTGCCCTGCGGTGAAATCTGCGCCCTGATCGGCATCGACGGATTCGAAATCGGCGATACGATCTGCGACTACGAGAATCCGGAACCGCTGCCCCCGATCGCCATCGACGAACCTACGATGTCGATGCTTTTCACGATCAACAATTCGCCGTTCTTCGGCAAGGACGGCAAATACGTCACCTCCCGCCATATCAAGGAGCGCCTCGACCGCGAGTTGGAGAAAAACCTCGCCCTGCGCGTCGAACCGGGAGCCAACGCCGACAGCTTCATCGTCTTCGGGCGGGGCGTGCTGCACCTCTCGGTGCTGATCGAAACCATGCGCCGCGAAGGTTACGAACTCCAGGTAGGACAGCCCAAGGTCATCGTCAAGGAGATCGACGGCAAGAAGTGCGAACCGATCGAAGAGATGACCGTCGATTGTCCCCAGGAGTACTCGGGGACAGTGATCGAACTGGCCACCAAACGCAAGGGAACCCTGACCAACATGGAAACCAACGGCGACCGCACGCGGCTCGAATTCACGATTCCCTCGCGCGGTATCATCGGTCTGAGATCCAATATGCTCACGGCAACGGCCGGCGAAGCGATCATGACACATCGCCTGAAAGGATTCGAACCCTGGACGGGCGAAATCGAAATGCGTGTCAACGGCTCGATCATCTCGGGCGAAACGGGTACGGCCTATGCCTACTCGATCGACAAGTTGCAGGACCGCGGACGTTTCTTCATCTCTCCGATGGAACAGGTGTACGAAGGCCAGGTGATCGGCGAACACACCCGCCAGAACGACATCACGGTAAACGTCACCAAAGCCAAGCAGCTTACGAACATGCGAGCCTCGGGATCGGACGAAAAAACCTCGATCGCCCCGCCCAAGGTATTCTCGCTCGAAGAGGCCCTCGAATACATCAAGGAGGACGAATACGTGGAAGTCACTCCGCACGCCATGCGCCTGCGCAAGATCCTGCTGAACGAAACAGACCGCAAACGCGCATCGAAATAGTCCATGGATCACTTCACGCTGGCTCTTACGACGGGTGCCGTGGCAGGCGCTCTGGACATCATCCCGATGATCGCCCAAAAACTCTCGTTCCGCTCCTGCCTGTCGGCCTTCCTGCAATATTTCTTTGCCGGGCCGATCGTCTTTTACAGCAACCTGCCTTACCTGCCCTGGTGGGCGGACGGTATGGCCGTGACTCTCATGATGGCCCTACCGGTCGTGCTGATCCTCACGGGCAAAGACCGTAAGGCGGCTCCGGTCATCCTGCTCAATGCCCTGCTGCTGGGATTCCTCATCAGCGTTGCAGAACGATATCTGGCATAAAATGAAGAATTTCAAGGGTATCGTCTATGCGGCATTGTCGTCCTCGACCTTCGGACTGGCCCCGCTGTTCTCGATTCTCCTGCTCTCGGACGGGTTCTCATCGTTCGAAGTGCTCTCCTACCGTTGGGGAGTAGCTTCCCTGACATTGGGAATCGTCGGACTCGCCGGCGGCTGCCGGTTCCGCATCTCCCGGCAGGAGTTATGCACGGTATTCTTCTTGAGCCTGTTTCGGGCCGCGACATCATTGAGTCTGGTGATCGCCTATCAAAATATCTCGAGCGGGGTCGCCTCGATCATCCATTTCATGTACCCGCTGGCCGTCGCCCTGGCCATGGCACTCTTTTTCCACGAACGTATTTCGTGGCGAACGGCAGCGGCCATCGGCGTTTCGCTGGCCGGTGTCGCCCTCCTCTCCGCCGGAGGAATCGGCAGCCGGGGCGGAGATACCACGTCGGGGACCGTTGCGGCCGCCGTTTCGGTATTCGCCTATGCCGGCTATATCATCGGCGTACGCAAGAGCCGCGCGGCGCAGGTCGAATCGACCACCCTGACCTTTTACGTCATGGCCTTCGGAGCTCTGCTGTTTCTCTGCGGAGGGATGTTCACGGGCGGTGTCCGGCTCGTGACCGACGGAAAAGAGTGGCTCGCTATTCTCGGACTGGCGCTCCCGGCCACGGCGATCTCCAACATCACGCTGGTCAGGGCGATCAAATTCATCGGGCCGACGCTCACATCGATTTTCGGGGCGCTGGAACCACTGACGGCAGTAGCCATCGGCGCAACGGTTTTCGGAGAGCGGTTCGGCTGGACAAGCGCCCTGGGCGTGGGACTGGTCGTTGCGGCCGTCAGCATCGTCGTACTCGACACGCAACGCAAAACGGGAAAGACTACTCCTTCTTCTTCAACGTAGCGAACGAAAGGATGTGCCAACTGGTTCCGACTGCGAGCAGAAACAGCCCGAGCTGCGCCCACCACCACGCATCGACGACCCGAAAGATGCAATACCCCATCGTCAGCCAGATCAACGACACGGAAACAATCTTCGCCTGCAAAGGTATGGCGCGATTTTCGCGGAAGTTACGGATATAAGAGCCCAAATGCCTCTGGTTCAAAAGCCACGCATAGAGGCGGGGCGAAGAACGAACGTAAAGGGCGGCGGCGAGGAGCAGGAAGGGCGTCGTCGGCAACAACGGCACGAAGATACCGACGATACCCAGCCCCAGGAAGAGGCTCCCGAATATGACACCCAAAATTTTCACGGTGTGAAAATAATGATTTTTACCGGAACATTCCGGCCAAAGAAGGTTTTTTCGTACATTTGTAGAATGTAGGAAGACGCTGTACCCTCATACCGCCCGAAGGCGCGGTCCGGAGGCTTCCAATTTCCGAAAAAAACGACGACGGCAGCATATTGCCATAGAAAGGAATCAACTAAAAACAAATACGTTATGGAAAAGAAAATCGGTATCGCCAGCGACCACGCGGGCTATGAAATGAAAGAATTTCTGGTAGGTTATCTGGCTGCGAAGGGTTGGGATGTCCTCGACTTCGGCCCCGAATCCGAGGAGAGCGTCGATTACCCCGATTTCGCACACCCGCTGGCCAATGCCATCGAAAGCGGGGAGCTGGAGCGCGGCATAGGACTCTGCGGCTCGGGCGAAGGCATGGCCATTACCCTCAACAAGCACCAGGGCATCCGTGCGGGACTCGTATGGGACAAGCAGATCGCCCACCTGATCCGCCAGCACAACAACGCGAACGTGATCGTGCTGCCCGCCCGTTTCATCACCAACGACCAGGCAGTGGAATTCGTCGAAGAGTTCCTCGCCACCGATTTCGAAGGCGGCCGTCACCAGCGACGCATCGAGAAGATTCCCGTCAAGGCGTGCAGCCGTCAATAAACCTGTAGCGGAACGGCAACGTTTTATTTATTGTAAGGGAAAGACAAAAGGCGTGAGGCTTCGGCTCCGCGCCTTTTCTTCATCGTCGAAAAGCCCGAAAACGGCCGATCCGGAACCCGACATGGCGGCATAAACGGCTCCGGCATCCAAAAGCGAGGCTTTGGCTGCGGCAATCTCCGGATGGGCGGCAAAAATATGGGGTTCGAAATCGTTTTTCAGACATGTCTGCCATTCGGTCACGGGCCGGGCGATTCGCTCCGCAAGCGGGACGGCAGGAACGCCAGGTCGAATCCCGGCGTAAGCCTCGCGCGTGGAAACACCGCAATCCGGCTTTACCACAGCGATCCATAACCCCCGCAGATCGAGTTCCACGGGACTCATCACCTCGCCGCGTCCCGTACAAAATTGGGGCGTATTGCGCACGAAAAAGGCCGTATCGCTTCCCAATGCTGCGGCACAATCGATCAGCTCCCGCTCCGGAAGTTCCAAACCGAATAATTCATCGAGCGCCAAGATTACGGCGGTCGCGTCGGACGATCCGCCCCCCAGCCCGGCACCGAAAGGTATCCGCTTGTCGAGCGCCACCGAAACATCGCCCGCACCGTAACGTGCCTGCATCAGCCGTACGGCCTTCATACAGAGATTATCGGCATCCGAACAATCGACTGTAAGGCCGCTCGACCGGAAGGAAGTTTGCGCTGCATGTTCCACTTCGACGACATCGTACAGTCCATACACAGGAATCATTACGGTCGCCAATTCATGATACCCGTCCTCACGACGGCACAGCACGTCCAGCCCGATGTTGATCTTACAATTTGCCTTGCGAATCATATGACAAAGATAGTGAAAGCCGGGAGAAAACGGGAACTTGTTCGCAGTTTTCTCTCGGCGCATCCCATCTAAAACTATGTCAAAGACAGGGAAAGGCGAGAGCGATCGAAAATTTATTTTCTGTTTCCCGCCCGAAAAAACTCCTTGTCGGGAATTTCCGTTTTACGCCGTTTCCGTCTATCTTTACGGCATGAAATTCCGCACTGAAATCCGAATTGCGCCGCTATCCGTCCGGATCGGCTATGAAAACCGCCTGCTGGCGTTGGGATCCTGTTTCGCCGAACACATCTCGGGCCGGCTGTCCGGAGCCCGGTTTCGGATCACGAGCAATCCCTCCGGCATCCTGTTCAACCCCCTTTCGCTCGCTGCAACCCTCGAATCCTACGCCGCGCAGCAAGAGGTCGTCCCCGAAGAACTCGGCTGCCGCAACGGGCTCTGGTTCCACTACGGTTTTCACGGAGCTTTCTCGGACGGCTCGCAGAAAATGGCTCTCTCGAAAATGAATCTGGCCCGCAGGGCAGGAGCCAGCGCCCTGCGCGAAGCCGACCGCGTGATTCTTACCTTCGGGACAGCGTGGGTTTACGAGCTCCGTTCGACCGGAGAGATCGTGGCCAACTGCCACAGGCAACCCGCAGCACTCTTTCGGCGCCGGCGTCTGACCGTCGAAGAGATCGTCGCCCGCTACGACGATCTGCAGGCAGGCCCGCTCGCCGGAAAGCAAGTGATCCTCACGGTCAGTCCCGTCCGGCACCTCGGGGACGGTCTGCCCGACAACTTTTTGAGCAAAGCGACCCTTCGCCTGGCCATCGACGAAATCTGCCGCCGACATGCCGACACAACCTACTTCCCCGCCTACGAAATCCTTACGGACGACCTGCGTGACTATCGTTTCTATGCCGACGACCTGGTACACCCCTCGCAACAGGCACAGCGATACATCTGGGAACTCTTCACCGCAGCGACCCTCACCGAGGAGGCCCGCAGAAAACTCCCGCAAGTCGAAGCCTTGACGACCGCCGCCGGCCACCGGCCGCTACACCCCGAAAGCGACGAATACCGTCGATTCTGCCGCAAACAACTGGAAATCATCGAATCGCTTCCAGAAATAGACCTCAACCGAGAAAAAGAATTTTTCAACCAGTTTCTATAAAAACGATATGAAGTACAAAATCGACACGACGACCTGGAAAAGACGCGAACATTATGAATTTTTCAACGGAATGGACGATCCCTTCTGGGGAACGGTCGTTCCGGTCGATTTTACGGAGTGCTACCTCGAAGCCAAGAAGAGGCGTACTTCGTTCTTCCTCTGTTCCCTGCACCGTATTCTAACGGCCGTAAACCGGATCGAGGCATTCCGATACCGGATCGAAAACGGGGAAGTGGTCTGTTACGACCGAATCCACGCGAGCCCGACTATCGGACGCGAGGACGGCAGCTTCGGCTACGGGTTCTTCGAGTACTTTTCCGACCTGCACGAATTCATCCGGGCGGCCGAGCGGGAAACGGAACGCGTAAAGGCAGCGGACGGTCTTTGTCTGGGAGCGGGAGCCGGGCGCACGGATCTGATCTATTTTTCGGCTGTTCCCTGGTTCGCCTTTACGGAAATGAAACATGCCCGGTCGGCCAATCGAGGCGACTCCATACCCCGCATCTCCACCGGGAAACTGACCCGGTCCGGCGATCGGCTTACGATGCCCGTATCGCTCGACGTACACCACGGATTCATCGACGGACGGCAGGCCGGCGAATTTTTCGCACTGCTGGAAAACCGAGAATGAAATCCGGCTCCGGCATCCGATTTCTTTTTTTGAAGGACGGCACAAAACAAATGAAGAAAATACTAAATAAATTCATAAATTTGCCGTTCGATAGTCACACGCGAAAAAATGAAGAAAATCCTGCTCGTCCTGCTCCTGCTGCCGGGTGTTCTGCCGATCCTCGCAAACACTCCGCCCCGTCTGGTCATCAATTTAGTCGTAAGCTCCATGCGTCCGGACGACATCGACCGTTACCGGAGCCAGTTCGGCACGGGCGGATTTCTGCGTCTGACAGAGGGCGGCGCCCGCTTCACGGAAGGTTCCTACGACTATCAGCAAACTTCGACCCCCGTATCGCTGGCCACGCTCACCACGGGAGCGATGCCCTCGACGCATGGCGTGATTTCGACCCGTTGGCGGGACTACATCGTCAATAAAACGGTCGGACTCATCGACGACCCCAGCGTCCGCGATCCCGAATACTACCACGGCAACGGCGCCTACTCGCCCCGCAACCTGATCGCCCCGACCGTCGGGGAGGCCCTGCTCCGGCAATCTCCCGACAGTCGGTCGGTAACCGTAGCTCTCGACCCGATTTCGGCCGTGGTGATGGGCGGACGCGAAGGCATGACCTTCTGGATGGACAGCGTTTCCTGCAACTGGACCACCTCCACCTACTACCTGCCCGTTTTACCGGCCTGGGTCAAAAGATTCAATGCGGACAAACTCTACCTTTCTTACATCGGCGAACCGTGGCACTCCCTGCTGAACGACGACAAATACCGCAACAAACGCTGTTCGGACATCGTCTTGATGAGTTCCATGGCCAAGAAAAAGCGTTCGGCCGACACCTCGGCCGACGCCGTCAAACGGATCTCGTCGAAAGCCCCTTCCGAAAGCCGCTACGACAACATCCTGTATTCGCCGGCAGGCAACTGCCTGACGCTTCAATTCGCCAAAACGGCCCTGACACAACTCGACCTCGGCAAACGGGACCGGACCGACCTGCTGAACATCTGCCTCGACGCCCCGCGTGCGATCCGCGAGGCCTACGGCCCCGAATCGATCGAAGCCGAAGACATGTACTACCGGCTCGATCAAGATCTGGAAGAGTTCCTGACATACGTTTATACGCTGTTCAAGCCTCATGAAGTACTCGTCATACTCACGTCGGATCACGGCAGCAGCCCCTCCTACGATTTCGGCCGCGAAGCGTGCGACAGGTTCAATACGCGCCAGTTCGAAGTGATCGTAAACGGATTTCTCAGCGCCCGCTACGGACCGGGCAACTGGGTGTTGGAGTACGAAGACAAATGCCTGTACCTGAATCACAACCTCGTGTATGAGAAAGACCTCAGCCTGGCAGATATTCAGAACGAAGTGGCCACGTTCGCCATGCAGTTCCGGGGCGTTTCGCACGCTCTCTCGGCTACGGCCATGCGGACCAGCTACTTCGGCAGCGGCTATGCCCGCAAGATGCAGAACAGCTTCTATCCCCGCCGCTCGGGCGACGTCATCATCAACCTGATGCCGGGATGGATCGAAGAGCACGACCACAAACGCTCCTCGTCGGGTTCGATGTACGGCTACGACACCCGCGTTCCCCTGATCTTCTACGGCGCAGGCATCCTTCCCCGGCAGATAGACCGCCCCGTCGATATGACGGCGGTCGCCCCGACGCTCTGCCGTCTGCTCGGTATCGAGGCTCCGGCGGCTTCGGAGGGAACGGTACTCGAAGAAGTTATTTCAAGCAATATTTAACCATGGCAAACGACAAACGACAAGACGAGATCATCGAAGAATTTTCGGTATTCGATGAATGGCTCGACAAATACGAATACCTGATCGGATTGAGCGACACGCTCCCGGCCATCGCACCCGAGCACCGCACGGATCAGTACCTGATCCAGGGCTGCCAGTCGCGGGTTTGGATCGACGCCCGTTACGAAGACGGCAAAGTCTGGTTCACGGCCGACAGCGACGCGATCATCACCAAAGGAATCATCGCACTGCTTATCCGGGTGCTGGGCGGTCGGACGCCGCAGGAGATACTCGACACGGACCTCTATTTCATCGACGCCATCGGCCTGAGCGCCAACCTCTCCCCTACGCGGAGCAACGGTTTGCTGGCCATGATCAAGCAGATGCGGCTCTATGCGCTCGCTTTTTCAAAAAAATAACTCTTACGCAACATGACACCAGAAGAGATTTTACAGGTAGAAAAAGATATCGTCGCCACGCTCAAGAATATCTACGACCCCGAAATCCCGGTCAATATCTACGACTTGGGGCTGATCTACGAAATAGACTACGAACCGGACGGTGTGGCGAATATCCGCATGACCCTCACCGCCCCCAACTGTCCGATGGCGGACATGCTGGTCGAAGACGTCAATCAACAGGTCGCCAAAGTCAAGGGCGTGAAGAGCGTCAATGTCATCCTCACGTTCGATCCCGTATGGGACAAGAGCATGATGTCCGAAGAGGCGCTGCTCGAACTCAACATGTTGTAACCGGTGGAACCCCGCGCGGACCAAACGGCAGAGATCCTGGAACGGCTCCGAACCGGAGCCGCCGGCCATGCCTGCGCCGGATTCCTCACGACGCTCGATCCGCTGCACCTCGCAGACCTGCTGACCGGGCTGGTGTACGACCGGCTCCGGCGCAAATACGATGCAGCCGCAGAAATCTACCGTATTTCGGGGCAGAACTGGAACCAGACCTTCTACACGCTGCTGTTCCGCTACATCGGCGACCTCTCCAATCAGGACACCTATACGGAGCTCGCCCGGCGTGCTACTTATACGATGGTGCTTCGGGAAAGACATTCGCTGCCTCGGATCGAAGCCCTGCTGTTCGGCACCTCGGGACTGCTCGACACCTTTCGGCCGGACGATTACATCCGTCGCCTGCGCGATGACTTCGCCTACTTCCGTGCACGATACGACATCGAACCGATAGACCCTTCGGCATGGAAAACGGCCAATATCCGACCGGGCAACCTTCCGCGGCTGCGCATCGCGCAACTGGCCTCGTTTCTCTCGCAGCATGATTTCGTTTTCGAGCAACTGCTGGCCTGCCGTACCCGCCAGGAGGTGAACCGCCTGTTCCGTACCGAAGCGTCGCCCTACTGGTCCGGAGCCAGACATACCCCGGAAGGACCGGAGGAGAACCCCAAGCGGGTCGGACAGCACAAAACGGATGTCTTCGGTATCAACGTGGTCAGCATCCTGCAATACGTTTACGGCTCCTACATCCAGAACGAAGAACTCCGCGACCGGGCTATCGCCCTGCTGGAATGTATTCCCGCCGAAGAGAACAAATACACGAGGCCGTGGATCGCAGCCGGAGTCAATCCCCGCAACGCATTCGACACGCAGGGGTTGATCCAGCTGTCGAGGGAATATTGCGCCGCACAACGTTGCGAATGTTGTCCCGTCGCGCGGCGGATCATCGATAAAATCACCCGATCGCAATAATCGGGAGGATACGCTTCCCACCGGCAGCCATCTGTTCCGCTTTTGCCGGCAGTCCTGATTTTTCAAAGGAAATCATTTGGGAAAAAGCCCGGCCTGCGAATAACGACGGTCGGATTTCAAAATCCGAAAAGCTGACGGCGGGGATAAAAAAACAACTGTCAAAAAAATCCGATTCGCAACGGTCCCGGGACCGGCGAATTACCGTAAAAATCATGCAGACGATCAACTGGAAAGGACACGGCGCCATGTTCGGCGCCAACGCTATTTGGGGGCTGATGTCCCCCGTCGCCAAATTCGTAATGCTCGGCGGTATCGTTACACCGCTGGCTGTCACCGACCTGCGGATCGTGGGCGCCATGATCCTGTTCTGGATCCTTTCATTCTTCCGAAAGTCCGAACACGTACCGCCGAAAGACCTGGCCAAACTCTTCGGTGCATCGCTGCTGGGCGTGGTCCTCAACCAGGGCAGCTTCATCCTGGGCGTGGGCATGACTTCGCCCGTAAACGCCTCGATCATCACCACGAGCATGCCGTTGTGGGCGATGATTCTCGCCGCAATTTTCCTCAAGGAACCGATCACCGCGAAAAAGGTACTCGGCATCGCCGCCGGAGCCTCGGGAGCCTTGCTGTTGGTCCTCGGCAGCGGAAATACGGACAGTGCCGGAGGGCACTCCGTCGCGGGCGACCTGCTGGTCCTGTTCGCGCAGTTGAGTTACGCACTCTACTTCGTGTTGTACAAGAATTTCGTCACCCGTTACTCGCTCACGACCATCATGAAATGGATGTTCACCTTCGCCACGCTCTGCATCCTGCCCTTCACCGGCCGCGACCTGCTTTCGACCGATTGGCAGGCCCTTTCCGCAGCAGCGATCGGCTCCCTGGCATTCATCGTCGTCGGCAGCACGTTTTTGAGTTACATGCTGATCATCGTCGGACAGAAAAACCTGCGTCCGACCGTCGCCGGCATGTACAACTACATCCAGCCGCTGGTCGCTACATTAGTGGCCGTATGTTGGGGTATGGAAACATTCGATCCGACCAAAATCTGCTCCGTATTGCTGATTTTCAGCGGTGTCTATCTGGTGACGACAAGCCGCAGCCGGGCCGATGCGGAGAAGTCCCGCTTACAGCCGGAAAACCCCCGGAAACGACAGTAGGATTCCGCACGCCGCATACGCAGCGCCCGGGAAACGGCGAAGATCCCCGGAAATATCGGGCCTTCCGTCCGAAATATGCCGAGGCGACCCTCCCGGACACCGATAGCGAATGAAAAATCCCCCTTATTCGAGGCAAATTCGTATTGTATTTTCCGAAATAATGAATATCTTTGACAGATTTAATTTCCACACGAAATAACAACATCGAAAATATGGACATAGCCGCCAGTTTAATCAAGCTTTTTTTCGGATCCAAAGCCGACAAAGATCGCAAAGAAGTAGAACCTTATCTCGTAAAAATCAAAGCCGTTTATCCGACGATCGAGGCGCTTTCGAACGACGAACTGCGTGCCCGCAGCAGTAACCTGAAAAAACAGATCGCCGACTTCATCGCTGCGGACGAAGCCCGTATCGTCGAGTTGAAAGCCCGTCTCGAGCTGCCTGACACGTCGCTTTCCGACAAGGAGAAAATCTCCAAGGAGATCGACGAAACGGTAAAACGCATCGACGAGAAGATCGAACAGAAACTCGACGAACTCCTGCCCGAAGCTTTCGCCATCATGAAGGACACGGCCCGCCGCTTCGCCCAGAACGAAACGGTCGAAGTCACGGCCAACGATTTCGACCGGGAGCTGGCCGCCACCAAGGACTTCGTCAAAATCGAGGGCGACAAGGCGATCTATGCGACGCACTGGCTCGCCGGCGGCAACGACGTCCGCTGGGACATGATCCACTCCGATGTGCAGCGCTTCGGCGGCGCGCGTCATGTGCTGCATCTGCGCGACGGTCAGGAAGTACGTCAGCTGGGTCAGTTCCATCAATCATTCCTCCAAAATATGAATGCCATAGCAATTATATATTTTACATCATGGCTTGTCAAGCGTAAAATGAGCGATGGATTACGCACAGAAAGAAGGGATTCCTATGAAAATTGAAGAAGGTACGATTATTTCTATAAAAGAAAAAGGCACGGCCGAAATCAAGGTCGGCCGCCATTCCGACTGCATCGCCTGCGGCGCCTGCGAAGGGGCTGAAAACATCGTCGTCACGGCTGTCGACCCGTTAGGCGTTAAATCATACTACTATCATCTACATTAGGAGCAGATGCTCTCATAGCACCAATAGTATTATTTAAAGCTTTACGATTTTCATATTTCCTGGCCCTGGCCCAGGGCTTCGATACAGTCCAGACGGCTGTCATCGGCGGCATCATCGGCTTCCTCATCGGCGCCGTCGGCGTCAAACTCTTCGACCGTTCCCTGTCGAAAGCCGAAAATTCCAAACCGAAGATCATCGAAATCTGTTCAGGCGGGAATTAGTGTATAAAGGCTTTGTTTGTAGGGGTCGCCGCGTGGGCGACCCGCTGGGCATTTGGAAACGCTCTCCCCGAGTTGGAAAATCGCTCATATTCTGGGGCGGGCTTGCCACGTGCAAGCCCCTACAGACGAAATCACTCGGAAATTTTTCTTCAACCTACAAGCGGGACGCTAACTGCTGACCGCTAGCTGCTGACCGCTAGCTGCTGACGGCTAACAGCAACCTGCGGCCTGCGAACTACGGCTTTTACAAATGAATACTCCATTTGGCCTTCTTGTCGAAGCGGTGGAACGTGTCGATGAAGCGGATCGCGCCGGTTGGACAGGTCGGCAGGCAGTCGCCCAGACCATCGCAGTAATCATCGCGCAGCAGCTTGGCCTTGCCGTCTACCATGCCGATGGCGCGTTCGTGGCAGGC
>OGDU01001734.1_pt1 | contig 16020 bp, 9 predicted proteins | sample 1570371 | NCBI WGS metagenome assembly OGDU01 (sample SAMEA2581977, study PRJEB24529) | metagenome | biome: Human gut stool | place: China | collected 2011
GGAAGATTTTTCTTCCGGCCTTTTTTTAGTTTCATGCGTATTTATGGGTGCCACTATGAGGTCGTTTTTTTGTATTATTTTATTGATTATTAGGTGTTTGTATTTTTTTATTATGCGTTTTTTTGATTATCTTTACATTGATAATCAAAAGTTATGGCAAGTTTTAAGGATCACAGAGTACGGGTTAATGATCTATTGGGATTCATTCCAGAAAGCCTACTTTCTCACCTTTCCGCTACGACAACTGTCGATTACTATACTAAAAGTTCTTCACGGCAGAAAGATGTTCTACCTACTGCTGTACGGTATTCTGGAGAACGACCGTTTAAGTCAACGCACACTCGAAGACATTTTTAACGATTCGGTATTCAAAATTCTGTTTGGGTTAGAAACCGATGAAAAAGTTTGTCGCAGTTCCCTTTCGGAGCGGTTATCGAAGATCCCTGCGGATTATTTCCGTCAGATTTACGATTGTGTCTATGATCGATTCTCGGAGTGTTATTCCAGTTCGGAGATGGAACAATACAACCTTATCCGGGTCGATAGTTCGATCGTTTCAGATACATCGGGTAGGATGGTTGAAGGCATCGACAACAAGCGCGGTAAATTGGCAGTAAATATAGTATTGCATTAGATAATATGTTGCCATGCGGTGTAAATTTGTTTGTCGATCCGATTTACGGAAGCGAAGATATTGCCATGCCCAAAGTGGTGTCAGAACACGTTAAGCGGCAACAGGGACATCGTAACATATACGTGTTGGACAGAGGATTGCAATCAACAAGGAATATGGCAGCCTTCAGCAAAGAGTCGATATGCTTCATTGCCAGATCAAAAGAAAACCGAAAATATGTCGAACTGGAGCAAATTCCGTTTACTGACAGCGATTTAGGAGGCTTAGAACTTATCCGTGACAGCAAAGTCTATCTGTACACAGGGCAACCTGTAATGGACAAGCGAGGTAATAAATATTACCGACAGGAGTTAGTTGAAGAACCCTTGAAGCTGATCGTAGCTCGCAGTAAAGACGAATCGGCTACCGAGTATTGGTTCATAACCAATGACTTTGAGCTTAGGCCCAAAGAAATTGCCAATGCTTACCGAAGAAGGTGGGATATTGAAGTCTTCTTTCGTTTTATCAAGCAGGAATTAAACGCAAGTCATCTCATATCGTTGAACAAAAACGGAATAGAGGTAATCTTTTATATGACTTTGATAACCGCTATGTTAGTATTGATCTACAAACGAGCAAACAATGTCGGATATAAAACCGCTAAACGACGGTTTGCTATGGAAATTCGCGATCTGGCTATCGCAATGATAAGCGTACAATGTGGAGGCAATCCGGCCTTATTCTTCAAAACATAAAAAGGCCGGAAGAAAAATCTTCCGACCACGAGTGGATGAGAATCCGCCTTTATTTTTTCAGGCGGGCAATCTTGTTCCGCTTCCTTATGCGGGAGCGTCATTCTTCCTGCACATCCACTACTCATACCGACTGTTCGGGAGCTTGGCAAGGACGAATATCCGGACAATATCCGCGGCGGAAGGTAGTGTCCCGGGGCGGTCGAAACGATAGTCGTTCCGACCGTTCGTCGTTTCCGCATTTTGCCCGCACCGACGCCAACCTCTTCCAACACCTGTTCCAACCGAGACAACGGGGGCGGCCGGTCTGCCCGGGCCGTCCGCAGGCGGGTTAAATTCGTCCCCTGCACCGCTATTGGTGCTAATCTAATATTTCGCAAAGATGGACGAAAAAGTAAAGAACGACGAGAAGAAGGTAATGCTCGTCAGGCAGACCGGAGAAGGTCAGGACGGCAGGCTGAAGGCCGTCGGCAGTATCGACGAAGACGGAAACATCGAGACGCTCGATCCCACTGCGGCGAATGTCGCCAAACTGTTCGACGTGAACACGAACCAGCCTGCTTTGGAGGCGTTTTTCACCAAATTCATGGAGCAGTCGCAAGACCCTGTAAAAACGGGTATCTCGGAGATCTTCATCATGGCCGAAAGCGTGCTGAACAAACTCATCAGAATCGACCTCGATCCGCAGCTGCTCGAAAACTACCGCGTCGATCCGGCCGAAGAGCTCGCAAAGATGGAACCGCAGATCGCGGTTCCCCGTTTCGAGCCTATGGATATTTCGAGAATCGACACGGCGGATATGGAGCGCATGGGTATCCGTATGGGAGACCTCGAACCCCATTTGAAGGCGATGTCCTACGGGCACAAATCGCACGGACTGATCGAAATGCGGCCGGAAATGGAACCCGGCGGCATGCGCGTCACCACCAAAGGGCGCGTATCGCTCGAAGAGCAGGCCGACGGCTCGCTGAAAGTCGTGCCGCACTACTATCGGGAGAAGTGCGACCTCGACGCGCCCTTCCACAACGTGCTGCTCGACGACGAGGCCAAGCGCAACATCGTCGAAACCCGTCATGCGGGCAAGGTGATCGACCTGGAGCTGGAGCCGGGCAGGATGACGCCCTGTTACGTTTCGCGCGACAAGTGGACGAACGAACTCGTTGCGATGCCTGTCTCGGAGTTCGATAAACGCGCATCGATCAAGAATGCCGACCTCTCCGAGGGCGAACAGCTCGACTTCTACTCCGGACGTAAAATTCTGCTGAAAGGCTATACCACCCGTTCCGGCTACAAACGCGATGCTTACATCCAGATCGACGCCTCGGAGAGCAATATCGAGTTCGACCACAGCGGCCTCGACAAAAGGCGCTATCAGGAGCATAACCGAGAGGTATATGCCGCCAAACGTTTCGAGCAGGGCAACCCTTTGCCGGAAGGCCCGCGGGCCATGTTCATTCCCAAGCGGGTGTTCGGGGTGGAACTGCCCCAAGAAGCCTACAATCAATGGCTGGACGCCCTCAATTTCCCCGAAAAGCGCAAAGATGTCAAAGCGACCTATTTGCAGGGATTACAATTCCCCGGAAGCCCGGAACGTGCGGATCGCTGGGTAAAACCCGATTACGAGGCCGGAAAGATCAAATCTTACCGTTGGAACCCGGATTACTCGCGCAAACAGTCCTCCTCGCAGTCACAGGCTCCGGCCCGAACCCCGTCGAACGAGCCGTCCAAGCAGACCGAAGGACAGCCGCAGAAGCGGCAATCCGAACGCGAAGTGCGTCAGGTCGCCCCGCCGAAGCCTCAGCCGAAGAAGTCCAAGAGCGTAGGAGGCCTGTAACATGCTCGCAGTCATCCTGATTATCATAGCGGCCTCGGTATCGCTCTCCGTCGTGACCCTGCTGATTCTCTATTATGTCGGCAAACGCCCCGATGCGGAACGGACGCAGGACGACGACAGCCGGTATTACGACGAGAACGGCAACCACCTCTACTACGACCGCAAGCTGATCGCCCGCCTCGAAAAGGAGCAAGAGCGGGCGGCGCAGCAAAATAAATAGCCACTGAAAACATCCGAAAAACCGAACCATGAAAGTCATCATAGCAGAAAAGCCCTCGGTAGCGCAGCAGATCGCCGCCGTCGTGGGCGCTACCGCCCGTAAGGACGGCTATATCGAAGGGGGCGGCTACGCCGTCACATGGGCCTTCGGCCACCTCGTAGGCCCGGCCATGCCGGAAGCCTACGGCATCGAAGGGTTCAAGAGGGAGAACCTTCCGATCCTTCCCGAAACCTTCGTCCTCGAACCGCGCCGCGTCAAAAGCGGCAAGGAGTACAAGCCCGATCCGGGAGCCGTCAAACAGCTCGCCGTCCTCAAGGAGCTGTTCTCCCGCACCGAGCGAATCGTCGTGGCTACCGACGCCGGGCGCGAAGGCGAGCTGATTTTCCGCTTTATCTATCACTATCTCGACTGCAAGACGCCCTTCGACCGGCTGTGGATCAGCAGCCTCACCGAGCGGGCCATCCGCGAAGGGTTGGCTAACATACGGCCCGGCAGCGAGTACGACGACCTCTACCTCTCGGCCCGTGCCCGCTGTGAGGCGGACTGGATCGTGGGCATCAACGCATCCCAAGCACTCGCCATCGCTGCCGGACGCGGTGCATGGTCGCTGGGCAGGGTGCAGACCCCCACGCTGGCGCTGGTGTGCGGGCGCTATCTGGAAAACACCTCGTTCACGCCGCAGACCTATTTCCGGCTCAAGCTCCACACGGCCAAAGACGCTACGGCCTTCGCCGTTCTCTCGACGCCGAAATACGATACGAAAGCGGCGGCGGACGAAGCCTGTACCGCAGTCCGGGGCAGCGACGGCGTGCAGGTTACGAAGGTCGAACGCCGCAATGTCACCGAGCAACCGCCGCTGCTGTACGACCTGACCGCTCTCCAGAAAGAGGCCAACACGCGGTACGGATTCTCGGCCGAAAAGACGCTCGGCATCGCGCAGGAGCTTTACGAAAAGAAGCTCGTCACCTATCCCCGCACGGGGAGCCGCTACATTCCGCAGGACGTGTTCGACGAAATAGCCTCGCTGCTGGCCTCGCTCTCCGGTCATACGGGTTTCGGCCATCAGGCCGCCGACCTGTCGGGCGGGGAGCTGAACCGCCGCTCGGTGGACGGCAAAAAAGTGACCGACCACCACGCCCTGCTGATCACCGGCCATACGCCTGCGGGACTTGCGGCGGACCATGCCAAAATCTACGATATGATCGCCGGGCGCATGGTCGAGGCGTTCTCGCCCGCGTGTCTGAAAGAGATCACCTCCGTCCGTATGGAGTGCGCGGGCATCCCGTTCGAGGTGCGCGGCACGGTCGTAACGAGTGCCGGATGGCGCAAAGTATGGGGCGAGCCGGAAGAGCGTACGGAGGAAGATGCGGCGGCTCTGCCCGAGCTCGCCGAGGGGGATATGCTCACGGTGCGCGGCTGCGACCTCGTGGAAAAGCAGACGCGCCCACGCCCGCTGCATACCGAAAGCAGCCTGCTCGCGGCAATGGAGACTGCCGGTAAGGAGCAGGAAGACGAGGCTGAGCGCGAGGCCATGAAGGATTCCGGCCTCGGCACTCCGGCCACCCGTGCGGCGGTGATCGAAACACTCTTTTCGCGCGAGTATATCAAACGTGAAAAAAAGTCGCTCGTGCCCACCGAGAAGGGCCTCGCCGTGTACGGCATCGTCAAGGATATGCGGATCGCCGACGCAGCCATGACGGGCGGCTGGGAGCTGGCCCTTGCGAAGATCGCCACCGGGGAGATGAACGCCTTCACCTTTCGTAAGGGTATCGAAGTTTACGCCTCGCAGATCACCTCCGAACTGCTCAAGGCGCAGGTCGGGTCGGTCGCCGGGCGTACAGGCGCTCCGTGTCCCCGCTGCGGGGGCCGGGTGACGTTCTACCCGAAGGCCGCCAAGTGCGAAAATGCGGAGTGCGGCCTGACCGTATTCCGGACGATAGCGAAAAAGGAGCTTACGGACGGCCAGCTGGAAGCCTTGCTCGTCAAGGGACGGACGCCGACGATCGAGGGCTTCGCCAAGAAGGACGGGGGCACGTTCGAGGCCGCCGTAGTCTTCGACGGCGATTACCGCACCGCGTTCGCCTTCGAGCAAGGCGGCAAGACCCGTAAGCCGGGTGCGGCGAAAGTCCGGAAATAATCCTTATCTTTGCCGCTGGACGACTTGTCACAGACGCTTTCGGCGTTCGGCAGGGAAGTTCAGTGGCGGCGCTTCGGGTGGGAACCCGGAGCGCTTTTTCTTCCTTCGACCTTTGCGTTTCACACCACTGAACAATCCACATCATGCCGAACGATCATCATAACGCCCCGCAGACGGGGTTATCTTATTACGGCCTTTCGCTGCTCTCTTATCTGCGGGAGAGCCATCCCGACCTGGCGGACGATGCCGACTTCATCCGCACGAGGGCGCAGTCTGCGGCCGAAACATACAGCCGCATCATCCGCAGCGGAGGCTCCCGCATCGAAGCGGCCGAGGAGGCCGACGCCGTACTCTACCGGGGGCTTCATTTCTCGTTATACAGTACGCTCGCAAACGTTATCCGCAGCGAGTTCGCGGAGGACATTCCCGAAGAGGATGCCCGCGAGGCCGCCCTCATCCTCCTGCCGCAGGCCAAAGAGGTCGCCCGAAGCTACGAGCTTACGGACGACTTCGCCGCCACGCCGCAGTACGAGCGGCTCTATACCGAACTTACGGGAACCGTTCAAATCCTGCTCGACAATGGCGTACAATAAGACCGAACACCTGCGCCGCAATATCGAAGCGATCCGCACGGCCTTCGCGCTGGAGAGGGAACAGCGGGCGGCTACGCCCGAAGAGCGGGATGTGCTGCGTGCGTACAGCGGCTTCGGAGCGATCAAGGAGGTGTTGGAGCCGCTGCCGCACAAACAGGAAACGGCGCTCACGCCCCTGATCGAAGAGCTGCACGCCGTGCTGAAAGAGAACACCGGCGGCGAGCGCGAGTACAAACGCTATCTGGACGGCCTCAAAGCTTCGGTGCTGACGGCCTTCTACACACCGGAACCCGTGACGGACGCCATTATGCGGATGCTCTATAATGCGGGCGTCGTTCCGGTGCGTGCACTCGAACCGAGCGCCGGAACGGGGGCTTTCGCGGAGTACCTGCGCCGTTATAACGAAGAGGCCGAGATCACCTGCTTCGAGAAAGACCCGCTTACGGGTTTAATCCTGCGCCACCTGCATCCCGACGATACGGTGCGGGTGCAGGGTCTTGAAACCATAGAACCCGCCTACGAGGGGCACTTCGACCTGATTACGAGCAATATCCCCTTCGGGGACGTTTCGTTGTTCGACCCGGCGTTCTCCTCTTCGCGCGATCCGGTGCGCCGGCAAGGCGCATGGGCGATACACAACTACTTCTTTATGAAGTCGGTCGATCTGGTGCGCGCCGGGGGCCTCATCGCCTTCATCACTTCGCAGGGTATGGCCGATGCGGAGCGCAATCGACCCGTGCGGGAGTGGCTGATGGAGCGGTGCGATCTGGTCGCGGCCGTGCGGCTGCCGAACAACCTCTTTACAGACCATGCCGGAACGGAGGTGGGCAGCGACCTTATCGTCCTGCAAAAGAACTCGGCCGCCCGACCCCTCTCCGAGCGGCAGCGGGACTTTATCGAAACGCGCACGCTCTCGAACGGCATTACGGTAAACAACAGCTTCCGATCGCTCGACCGCGTGGTGCAGACCTCGGCCAAAGTGGGCACGAACCCCTACGGGAAACCGGCGATGGAGTTCACCCACGCCGGAGGCGTGGAAGGCATCGCCCGTGCGCTGGCGGATATGCTCGCGGAGGATATGGAGCGGCATTTCAACCGGGAGCTGTACGAAAGCCATGCCCCGAAGACCGCTCCGCGTCAGTACAGGGAACGGCAGACGGAGACGGTAAGTCCGCGACAGGCGCACGACGACATCGGGCAGGCACGGAATACGGAGCTGTCCGGGCAAACGGCATTACGGCAACACGGGAACCGAGAGATCGCACGGGAAATTCCTGCGACGGAGCGTGACGGCATCGGGCAGGAGCAAAAAGCAGAATTATCCGGCCAGACAGTCCGGCAGCAGACGCGGCAGGCAGCACCGTCCGCGGCGCAGGCTCCGGAAACTACGGCCGGTATATTCGACGACGAGCCGCCGTACCCTCCCGATCTCGATCCGTTCTGGCAGGCCATAGAAGACCATTGGTTTCCGGACGAGGCCGAGGCGAGAATCCGGACGGAAGAGGCCCTCCGCGCCGAAAGGCGGCAGACGGAACCTTCATCCGCGCAAACGACGCTCTTCCCGGATGCTCCGGTTTCGCCGCATCCTTCCCGGCAAACCGCCGAATTCCGGCAGCCGACGACCTCCGTCCCTTTTCCCGAAACAGCTCGGCGCGACGGCCCGCGCCGAGCCGGAGAGGTACTGCAGGAAGTGCTTTTTGACCTGCGGCAGAAAGCGGAACGGTATCAGGCCGGCCGGATGCAGGAACCCGCACCTTTCGATGAGCAGCCGGGGCCGTTCTGGCACCCTACCGAAGAGGAGTGGCGCGACCTTAACCGCTGGATGGAAGAACGGTATGCCGTTACGCAGGCCGCCTCCGACGGCTACCGACTCGACCCCGAAACGGGAGAGATGATCCCCATAGAGGATGCCGAAGCGGAGGAAATACGGGACGAAGCGACCGTACAAGCCGAAGGTGCCGCCATGCCGGACGAATCCCTGCCCCCTCTGCCTACGCAGGAAGCATGGCTGCCTGCCGGGCAGGATTGGGCGGAGTTCGGCGCGTGGCAGGAGGAGCGGGAGAGGCGGTTTATGGAAGAGTACCCGCCCTCGCCAGAAATGTACGGATACGCCGAACCCGCGGTCGCAGCCCCGGAGAAGGAGCAGGCCGATACATCGGAGATGCGTCGGGAACCCGTCGTACAGGGTGTTCGGCCGGAAATATCCGAACCTGCGGTTATGGAACCCGCTGCACGGCGGGCACCTGCACACGTTCCTGCCTCGGCGCAAGAGCCTCAGTCCATGCAGGAAACGGAACGGTCTGCCGATAGCACGGTGCGCCCGGCCGACGACGGGCTGGAAGAGACGGTTGCGGAACCCGCTGCAACGGCAACGCAGACACGAGCGGCCGGACAACCCTCACAGGATGGGGTCACAAGATCGCGGTTCGATGCTTTCGATACGCAGACCGCACCGGAGCCGATGCTGAACGTACAGCAGGAACCGGTGCTTACGCTCTACGACCTGTTCGGGTTCTCGGCCGAAGAGCGCAGTCAGGTGAACCGTCCAAAAAAACGGGGGCCGAAACCGAAAGCGCAAAAGCGGACGGCGGGGATGCCGCAGGTACAACACCGGCCTGCACAACAGGGATCGGCGACTTCTTCCCAGAAGGCGTCCAAGCCCGTACAGGAGGAGGAACGTCCCATGGATTGGCGGGAGAGGCTGATGCTGAACCGGCCGCATCAAGAGGAACGACAGCCGGCAGAGGTATCGACCGCCGTAACGACGGAACGCTCCGCAGGTACGTCCGCAGAAAATCAACCGAGGACGATAACCGGAAACAGTCAGGATCCGGCGAAGCCTGCGGCAGGGCAATCCGGCGTAGCCGGGCAGCCGCAGGCCGCGACCCGAACGGGATACGGAAGGGAGCGGCCGGAACCGTCTCGCAAGGTTCCCGACAGTGCTGCGGACGGCAAATCCGGAGACAGGGCGCAGCTATCGGACGCATTGTCGCCACAGGCCGCTGCGCCGCGCAATACGGCACACGGCGACGAAGCGGCCGAAGACCCGCTCGCACCCCGGCCTTTCAAGGGAGAACGGCCGGAACATTACCGCGACGGGACGCTCATCGTGGATAAAGAGAACCGTGTAGGATACCTGAGCGACCTGAAAACCCTACGCCCGATGTTCCATCCGCTCGACCTGCCCGAAGAACAGCGGGTGAAAATGTCGCTCTATATCGAGGTGCGGGACACCTATTATCACCTCTACAACGTGGAGGCCGACACACTGGCCCCGCACCCCGCGCTGCGCGTAATGCTGAACAGTCTTTACGACAACTTCGTGGAGCGGTTCGGCCGGCTGAACGAACCGCAGAATATCGACCGGATACGGATGGATCCGGGAGCTGACGAGATACTCTCGCTGGAACGCTACGCCGACGGTATCGTGAACAAGGCCGACATCTTCGACCATCCCGTCGCATTCAATCCGGCGGAGATCGAAAAGACGGACGATGTGCATACGGCACTGGCGGCCAGCATGAACCGTTATGCGGACATCGATATCGAGTATATATCGGAACTTACCGGGGCGAGCGAAGCGGAGGTGCTGGAACAGCTCAAAGGGCGTATCTACTTCAACCCCGACAGCGGGAAATACGAGATCGCCGAACGTGTCATCGCGGGCAACGTCATCGAGAAGGCCGACCGCGTCGAGCGCTTCCTCGACGAGAATCCGGATCACGAGGGCGCACGGGAGACCCTCGCGGCGCTGCGAGAGGCTACGCCCAAGCCCATCGCTTTTGAAGATTTGGACTTCAACTTCGGCGAGCGGTGGATACCTACGGGTATCTACGACAGTTATGCCTCGTGGCTCTTCGAAACGGAGGTCAAGATCGGTTACATTGCCGATCTGGACGAGTTCGGCATTACGGCCAAAGACGAGTACAATATCAAGATACAGAACCAGTATGCCGTTCAGGGAGAGTTCCGCCGTTATACCGGACTGCATCTGATGAAACACGCCCTGCACAACACGATTCCGGACATCACCAAAAAAGCCCGCAAACTGATCGACGGCGAGTGGAAAGAGGTAAAGGTACGCGACGGGGAGAAGATACAGCAGGCCAACATCAAGATCGACGAGATCCGCAGCGGTTTCACGGACTGGCTGTGCGACCAGTCCGCCGACTTCAAGGAGCGTCTGGCCGACATGTATAACCGCAAGTTCAACTGTTTCGTGCGCCCGAAGTACGACGGTTCGCACCTGACCTTTCCCGGCCTCGACCGCAAGGCGCTGGGCATCGAAGACCTCTATCCGAGCCAGAAGGACGCTATTTGGATGGATATTCTGCTGGGCGGCGGTATCGTGGACCACGAGGTCGGCGGCGGCAAGACGCTTATCATGTGCTGCGGAACCTACGAGAAAAAACGCATCGGACTGGTGAACAAACCGATGATTACGGGACTGAAAGCCAATATCCATGAGATCGCCAAGACGTTCTGCACAGCGTATCCGATGGCCCGCGTGCTCTATCCGGGCCGCGAGGATTTCACGCCGAAGAAGCGCGAGCAGATATTCCGGCAGATCAAGAACAACGACTGGGATGCGGTGATCCTCTCGCACGAGCAGTTCGGCATGATCCCGCAGTCGCCAGAAATCCAGCAGGAGATCTTGCGGGCGGAACTCGACAGCGTAGAACAGAACCTTATGCTGCTCAAGGCGCAAGGCAAGAGCGTATCGAAACGTATGCTGACCGGCTACCTCAAGCGCCGGCACAATCTGGAGGCCAAACTGCAAAAGATTCAGTACGCCCTCGACCACCGCAAGGACGATGCGGTGGACTTCCGCCGTATGGGTATCGACCACCTCTGCGTGGACGAGAGCCACAAATTCAAAAATCTGATGTTCAACACGCGGCACGACCGCGTGGCGGGCCTCGGCAACCCCGACGGGAGCCAGCGGGCACTCAACATGCTCTTTGCCCTCAGAACCATACAGGAGCGCACGGGGCGCGATCTGGGGGCGACATTTCTGTCGGGGACGACCATTTCCAACTCCCTCACGGAGTTGTATCTGCTGTTCAAATACCTGCGTCCGAAAGCGCTCGACCGGCAGAACATCCGCACCTTCGACGCATGGGCCGCCGTATTCGCCAAAAAGAGCGTCGATTACGAGTTCTCGGTCACCAACCAGATCGTGCAGAAGGAACGGTTCCGCTATTTCATCAAGGTTCCGGAGCTGGCGGCTTTTTATTCGGAAATTACGGATTTCCGCACGGCCGAGGACATCGGTATCGACCGCCCGCGCAAGAACGAGATACTGCACAACATCCCGCCCACGCCCGACCAGCAGGCGTTTATCGACCAGTTGGTGCATTTCGCCAAGACAGGCGATGCCACCGTGCTGGGACGGGCACCCCTCACGGAAAGCGAGGAGAAAGCCAAAATGCTGATCGCTACGGACTACGCCCGTAAAATGTCGCTCGATATGCGTATGATCGACCCGGAGCTGTACGGCGATCATGTGGACAATAAGGCGAGCCACTGTGCCGCGCAGATCGCGCACTATTACCGCAAGTACGACCAGCACAAGGGCACGCAGTTCGTCTTCTCCGATCTGGGGACATGGAAGCCGGGAGACGAGTGGAACGTGTACGCCGAGATTCGGCGCAAGCTGGTCGAAGACCACGGCATTCCGGCTTCCGAGGTTCGTTTCATACAAGAGGCAGCCGGCAGCGAGGGCAAACGCAAGAAGATGATCGAAGAGATGAACACCGGACGCATCCGCGTATTGTTCGGCTCGACCGATATGCTGGGTACGGGCGTGAACGCCCAGAGGCGGTGCGTGGCAATCCACCACCTCGACAGTCCGTGGCGGCCCAGCGACTTGGAGCAGCGCGAAGGGCGCGGCATCCGCAAAGGCAACGAAGTGGCCAAGCTCTACGCCGACAACACGGTGGATGTTATCATCTACGCCGTCGAAAAGTCGCTCGACGCCTACAAGTTCGGGCTGCTGCACAACAAGCAGCTCTTCATCCGCCAGCTCAAACACAATAATCTGGGAGTGCGTACCATCGACGAGGGCGGTATGGACGAAGGCAGCGGCATGAACTTCTCGGAATATGTGGCCGTGCTGTCGGGCAACACCGACCTGCTGGAAAAGGCGCGCCTCGAAAAGAAGATCGCGGGGCTGGAGAGCGAGCGTCAGGCGTTCATCCGCGGTAAGTCGTCGAGCCGCAGCCAGTTGGAACATACGCTCGGGGAGATCGAAAAACTCGACGACAAGATCGGGCGCATCGAAAAAGACCTCGAAGCCTTCAGAAGCCGTGCGGAACTCAACGAGGACGGTTCGTACCGCAACCGTATCACGCTGGACGGGGTGGAGAGCAACGACCCGCAGTTCATCGGCAAACAACTGAACCATATCGCAAAAACCGTCGATACGGGAAGCGGGGAGAAGCGTATAGGCTCCATCTACGGGTTCGAGATCATCGTCAAGAGCGAAAAGAGCATGAAGGAGGGGTTCGAGTCCATTCGCAACCGCTTTTACGTGCGGGGAGAGGGAGAATACCTCTACCAGTACAACTACGGCAATCTGGCCGGAGACCCGCGCACGGCGGCGCTCAACCCCCTGCACGCGCTGGGCACGATCGAACCGACGCTGGAGAAATTCCGCAAGGAGCGCACCTTGCTGGAAAAGGACGTGCCCCAGCTCCGGCAGATCATCGAGGGTACATGGCGCAAAGAAGCCGACCTCGCGGCTTTGAAAAAAGAGATGGAACGACTCGACCGGCAGATACAACTCGCGCTCAAACCCGTAGGCAGCGACCGTGACGGCGAAGAGGCCGGAGAGCAGCAGGAACAGCGGCCGGAGCAGGACGCGCAGCGGGAAACGCCTGTCGCCGATGACCTGCAACGGCATATTCCCGCACGCCTGCGGCAGATCGCCGATGCCTCCGGCGGACGTATCGTCATCGGGGGCGTGCCGCCCCGCACGGACGATGATTTTTCATCCAAAAAAATCAAACTATAAACAGGAAAGCCTTGCATTTTATCCTTGCAAGGCTTTCCCGTTTCATCGGTTATCGGGGGCCCGATCAGGCTGTTTATTCCTTATCCGAACCAAGCGGCGGCAGTCCGATCGTGTCCTCGATCAGTCCATCGGGATTCTTGTCCAGAAAATTCTGGCCCGATACGACACTGTGCCCCAACTCCCGTTCCGTCTCCTTGCGGGCCACTCCGGCGACGTTGCCGCCGCGCCGGGCGACCCGTTTGCTTTCGGCGAACGTATCGGGTTTCTCCTGCTGTGAGATTTCGGTCGTCACCCGTTCGCCCAGCATCGTGAAGATCAGCTCCAAATCGGTCATGTGGTCACGCAGGTTTTGGCCCTTTTTCGTCAGCCCCTTGATCGCCCTGTGTTCCGAAGGCGTCACGCCAAATGTCGCACGCGCGATCTCCGCCGTCAGGATAGCGAAATCCCTCTCTTCCCGAATGCCGCGCTCTTTCCATTCATCCGTCAGGTTCTGCCGTATGGCGATGCCCCGCAGCCGTTTGTCGATCCAATCCTTCGGATAACCTTTGGCCTCGTAAACGGCCTTCATGCGTTCCTGCGCCAGCTCAGGGTTCTCGATCTCCTGCACACGCTCATATCCGACCTGTGCCAGCCATTGCTTGAATGGCTCGGCCTTCGGAGAGGGGATCGACTGGATGATACGAAACAACCCTTTAACATCGGCAGCCTGAACAGACCTCCGGCGACCATCGGCGGCGATCATCGCAACTGGGGTACAAATTGTACCCCAGTTGCGATTAAGCAAGGGATCGCGTTGCCGCATACGCTTGATATACTGTTTGACATCTACGCTGTCCGTCAAAAATTCAACGACATCGGCAATGGAAAAATACCATTGCTCATTCATCCATGCGCGGCGGATCTGCTTGTCCTGAAAAACGACGATCTTACTGTCTGCCATAACGAATTTATTTTATTTTTCCGAACCGCTGCACACGACCGACTGTCGGAGCGGACGGAATGCGAACTATTTCACTTTGGCAGCAAAGGCTTTCGAGGGCTTAAAGGCCGGGATCGTATGGGCAGGAACGATCATCGTCGTATTCTTGGAGATGTTACGCGCCGTTTTGGCCGCCCGATGTTTCAGCAGGAACGTGCCGAAACCGCGTAGGTAAACATTCTCACCGCCGATCAGGGAGTCCCGGAGCTGCTCCATGAATCCTTCCACTACACTCGTTACGATTCCTTTCTCAATGCCGGTCTGCTCCGCGATCCGGCTTACGATGTCAGCCTTTGTCATATCCTTATCGTTTATAGGTTCATTATGATTTATTCCGGTTGCGCTTCGGGCAGGAACGCCGCGAAGATTCTGCGCAGTTCCTTTTCCGATAACCGGTTGCTGCGGATCGTTACCACGCCCTCTGCCGCCTCGGCTGTCAGACGGCCTCCCGTTACGGCACGGCCATCCGCCCCGACATAGAAAGCCGAAGGGTCTGCCTCGACCGCCCGCCGCAATATCCGGTCGCATTGTCTTGTTTCGATCGTCAACTTCGCCATAATTCCAATCAGCAGTGCAAAGATACTCTTTTTTCCGCCAGTTCGCAGCGTCATGTCCGTTCTCTGTGCCAACGGCTGCCATGCCGACGCCAACGGCTGCCACGGCGGCACCGCACCGCCGTCCGCAATCCGCATCGTCTTAAATTAGCGTAGAACCATTTAATAACGAGTCGATTATGTCGCAGGAAGACGATCTGAGGGGTTTGGCCAAGGTCATGGATTTCATGCGGGCCCTGAGTATTTTATTCGTGGTAATCCACATCTACTGGTACTGCTACGGGCAGATTCTGGCGTGGAACGTCGATATAGGCGTGATAGACGGGATTCTGCTCGGCTTCGACCGCACGGCGGGACTGTTCGGCAGCATACTCTACACCAAACTTTTCGCCGTGCTCTTTCTCGGCCTCTCGTGTCTCGGTACCAAAGGGGTCAAGGAGGAGGAGATCACATGGCGCCGGATCATCGCGGCGCTCGCGGCCGGCTTCGTACTCTTCTTTTTCAACTGGTGGCTGCTCGACCTGCCACTGCCGCTGTCCGCCGTCACGGGGTTCTACATCCTGACGCTATCGGCCGGATATATCTGCCTGCTGATGGGCGGCGTGTGGATGAGCCGGCTGTTGAAGAACGACATGATGGACGATCCTTTCAACAACGAGAACGAATCGTTCATGCAGGAGACGCGCCTTGTCGAGAACGAATACTCGGTGAACCTACCGACGCGGTTCTACTATAACAAGCGGTGGCACAACGGCTTCGCCAACGTCGTAGTGCCGCAGAGAGCCTGTATCTGCGTCGGCGTTCCGGGGTCGGGCAAGAGCTACGCCGTCGTCAATCAATTCATCAAGCAGCAGATCGAAAAGGGGTACACGATGTACGTCTACGACTTCAAGTTTCCCGACCTCGCGGAGATCGCCTACAACCACCTGCTGATGCACCAAGAAGGCTACAAGAAGGTACCGACCTTCTACGTCATCAATTTCGACGACCCGCGTCGCTCGCACCGCTGCAACCCGATCAACCCCTCCTTTATGAACGACATCTCGGACGCCTACGAGAGCGCCTATACCATCATGCTGAACCTGAACAAGACATGGGTGCAGAAGCAGGGCGATTTCTTCGTCGAAAGCCCGATCATCCTCTTCGCCGCCGTGATCTGGTTCCTGCGCATCTACGACGGGGGACGGTACTGCACCTTTCCGCATGCCGTCGAGTTTCTGAACAAACGCTACGAGGACATCTTCCCGATTCTGACGAGCTATCCGGAGCTGGAAAATTATTTGAGTCCCTTCATGGATGCGTGGCTCGGCGGGGCGCAGGATC
>OGDU01001742.1_pt1 | contig 15938 bp, 16 predicted proteins | sample 1570371 | NCBI WGS metagenome assembly OGDU01 (sample SAMEA2581977, study PRJEB24529) | metagenome | biome: Human gut stool | place: China | collected 2011
ATGTATCGACTGCGCCTTTCAGTAAAGCACCGGTAATATTGAAGTTCCATTCGGATACGACAATGCCAAATTTCATTGCTTCTGCATTCGGAACGGAATTGAAATCATATTCGGATAAGTTATGGTAAGCTGTTGCCATAGTAAATTAAAAGTTGAGAATTATAAAATGAAGTTTGAAAGTATGGGAAATTAAGAAGAAAGGCACGGATTTCACGGATTCCACGGTTTTAATAGATAATCCGCTTAATCCGGTGTAATCCGTGCCTCGATCTCCTTATATAATAAGGTATTATTTTTTCATCAATTTAGCCTGTTCGATATATTTGTCGATGTCCATAGCTTGATAAGACTGGAAGTATTTATCCTTGATCTTAGTGTAAGCGTTTACTGCATCGTCATATTTTCCTTGTTTTACCAGGATTTCTCCGGCTTGTATCAGGAAAATCGGGCTTAATGTGTTGTTGTCAGCTTTGTCTGCTGCCGACAGTAAAGTAGAGGCAGCTTTGTCCAGTTGGCCAAGTTGTGCATAGCAGTTACCTGCAGCACCCAAGATTGCCGGAGCAACCATTTGGTCTTTTCCATTGAAGCTATCCAGCATCTTCACTGCTTCTTCATATTTGCCAAGTTGTGCGTAGCAAATACCAGCATAAGCTTTTGCCAAATTAGCAGCTTTTGTTCCGCTGTACTCATCAGCTACTTTCAGGAAACCTGTGTAACCGATGCTGTCACCGTTTAAAGCCTGTTCAAAAGCATCCTGTTCAAAGTATTCCTGTCCTTTGAAAAGAGCTGCTTGTGCTTTTTCTTCACGTGGTTCAGCATAGAGGTTTTTGTACATGATAAAACCTGCTACAATAATAATCACAGCAACAACACCGCCAATAATTGCGTTTTTGTACTTGATAAGAAATGCTTCCGATTGTGTCAGTGCATCTTCTACGTTCAGATGTTCGTTCTGATTCTTTTGTTCTGCCATTTTATATGATTCTTTTTGTTATTATTCACAGTTTGATATTTCGACTCGCAAAAGTAGTTTTTTTATATCTACAAATGAAATTTAGAAGCATCTTTTTTTGTTTTACACCCGAAAACCACGAAAATCTTGCTACTTTTGTGAACAAATTAACGTGTGCACAATGATACTGAAACGAATATCTATATTAAATTATAAGAATCTGGAAGAGGTGGAGCTGGGATTCTCTGCCAAACTGAATTGTTTTTTTGGACTGAATGGGATGGGGAAGACGAATCTGCTGGATGCAGTGTACTTTTTATCTTTCTGCAAGAGTTCGGGTAATCCGATTGATTCGCAGAACATTCGGCACGAACAGGATTTCTTTGTTATTCAGGGCTTTTATGAGGCGGAAGATGGCACACCAGAGGAGATTTACTGCGGAATGAAGCGTCGTTCGAAAAAGCAATTCAAACGGAATAAAAAGGAGTATAGCCGCTTTTCCGATCATATCGGCTTTCTGCCGTTAGTGATGGTTTCGCCTGCCGATTCGGAGTTGATAGCCGGAGGAAGTGACGAACGGCGCCGCTTTATGGACGTCGTGATCTCTCAGTATGATAAGGAATATCTGGAAGCATTGATACGCTATAATAAGGCATTGGCACAGCGTAATACCTTATTAAAAAGTGAATTTCCGGTAGAAGAGGAATTGTTCCTGGTTTGGGAGGAGATGATGGCGCAAGCGGGTGAAATTGTTTTTCGCAAGCGGGAGGCGTTTATCGAAGAGTTTATTCCTATTTTCCAGTCGTTCTATTCTTTTATTTCCCAGGATAAAGAGCAGGTGGGGCTGTCTTATGATTCGCATGCACGGGATGCTTCTTTGCTGGAAGTACTGAAGCAAAGCCGGGAACGGGATAAAATTATGGGATTCTCTTTGCGGGGGATTCATAAAGATGAACTGAATATGCTGTTGGGCGACTTTCCGATCAAGAAGGAAGGTTCGCAGGGACAGAATAAAACGTATCTGGTAGCGTTGAAGCTGGCGCAGTTCGACTTCTTGAAACGTACGGGGCAGACCGTCCCTTTATTGCTGTTGGATGATATCTTTGATAAACTGGATGCTTCGCGGGTAGAGCAGATTGTCAAGCTGGTGGCTGGTGACAACTTCGGACAGATATTTATAACGGATACCAACCGTGAACATCTGGATCGTATTCTGCAGAAGGTAGGCAGCGATTATAAAGTATTCCGCGTAGATCAGGGTGTAATTAATGAAATGGGAGCAGAACAATGAAACGTAACGATGCCGAGCAGATAGGAAAACTGATTCAGCAATACCTGCGTCAGGAGAGTCTGGAGTCTCCTCTCAATGAGCAGCGGTTGCTGGATGCCTGGCCGCAGGTGTTGGGACCGGCGGCAAGCTATACCAGTAATCTCTATATCCGTAACCAGACGCTTTATGTACATTTGTCTTCATCGGTTCTTCGTCAGGAGTTGTCGATGGGATGCCAGCTCCTGATTCGTAACCTGAATGCACAAGTCGGTTCGCAGGTAATCGTGAACATTATTTTCTGCTGACTTTTCCTTCTTCGGTCCACACTTCATCCATCACGCGGTCCAGAGGTTCCGACGGAATCTCTTCGCTCAGCTGGAAGCCGAAGCAAATGCCGATGTTGTAAGACCGAAGCTGTGGCAGCAGGCGGTCGTAATATCCTTTTCCCCGTCCCAGCCGGTTGCCGTTGCGGTCGAAGGAAACTCCCGGAACGATGGTCAGTTCAATCTGTTCGGGGGTATCGTACAGTTCGCCGGTAGGTTCTTCGATACCGAAACTTCCCTTTTGCAGATCCTGAGGGCCTGTATATTGGCGCAGTTCCAGTTCGTCGCCTTTGACGACGGGCAGGATGATCTGTTTCTCCCGGCTCCATCGCTCTACGAATTCATGCGTCTGCACTTCATCGGGCAGGGAGTAATAGAGCAGAATGGTATGTGCCTGCCGGAAAGCCGGGTGATTCTCCAGCTTGCTAAGCAAGCTGGAAGACCACTTCGTAAGTTGCCGGACCGGATACAGCTTTTTCTTTTGGCTGATCGATTTGCGCAGTTGTTTTTTCTTTTCCCTGATCATGTTTTTCTTTCTTTGCGGTGACCGGCTGTTCCGGAGCTACCGGGAATGACTTGCCTTCTTCCAGAACTTCCAGGGCTTTCTGTACAGTCTGGTCGGTCTGGTTCAGATATTCGATATATGATTCCAGCCCGAGCATGTTGTAGATGATGTTTCCATACAGGCTGATTTCGAAGAGTTTCTTCGACTGCTGGATCTGGTTGTTGCGGCGCTTCAGTCCTTTCTTTTCCGCCCAGTTAGCAAAAGTGTTCAGCAGGTTCTGGGTTTTCAGATAGCTTTCCAGTTTCTCGGCCGTATCGTATTCCTTGAGGGCACTCCGGTTTCTGTCGGTATAATCGAAGGCGAAACGGATGGTCAGCCCCTGTCGGTCTGCCATGCGGAAATAGCTGGTCATGCCGATGGTGTCCTGCGGAACGAAGATGTCAGGCATGATACCTCCACCTCCGTATACCGGTCGTCCCAGGCTGGTGTAGTAGATTTCTTTTGTGTTCTGCTTGATGCTGTCGGCAGAGAAGAATTCACCGTGTTCGTAGCGGGTCAGCAGATCAAGTTCGTATTCTTCTTCTTTTCCTTTTTCATAAGGTTTCTGAATGCATCGTCCTGAGGGAGTGTAATAGCGGGCGATGGTAAGGCGGATGGCTGATCCGTCGCTGAACTCGATGGGCTGCTGTACGAGACCCTTGCCGAACGAACGCCGTCCGATGATGGTTCCGCGGTCGTTGTCCTGGATGGCACCGGCAAAAATTTCACTGGCAGAGGCTGATCCTTCGTTGACGAGTACGATCAGCGGCATTTTCTGACTGCTTCCGGTGCCGTTGGAGCTGTAGTCTTCGCGCGGAGATTTTCTTCCCTCGGTGTAGACAATCAGTCGTTTGTTGGGCAGGAACTCGTTGACCATCTGGATGGCAGCGGCCATGTAACCTCCGGTGTTTCCGCGCAGGTCGATGATCAGTCCTTCACAGTTCTGCTGGCTCAGCTGGGCCAGGGCAATCAGCAGTTCGGGGTAAGTGGTTTCTCCGAATTTGTTCACCTTGATGTATCCGAACTTGTCACTGATCATATATGCTGCATCAATGCTCTTGACCGGAATGTCTCCGCGAACGATGGTGAAGTGCAGGATGTCTTTTTCTCCCGGACGGAAGATGCCCAGTTTGACCTTGCTTCCTTTTTCTCCCTTGAGGCGTTTCATGGATTCGCTGTTGGTGACGATCTTACCGACAAAGGCTGAGTCGTCGATCTCTACGATGCGGTCGCCGGCCATCAAGCCTACTTTTTCAGACGGACCGCCCTGAATGACGCTGTTGATATGAATGGTGTCATCCTGTATGGTGAACTGGACTCCGATTCCGCTGAAGCTGCCCTTCAGGTCGGCTGTTACGGCTTCCAGGTCCTTAGCCGGGATATAGGAAGAGTGGGGGTCGAGTTCCGAAAGGATTTGCGGCATGGCTTCTTCCACCAGGTCTGCAATCTTGACCGTGTCCACATATTGATCGTCAATGATGCGCAGCAGGGCATTCAACTTGTTGGACGATGTGTTGATGATGCCTAGCTTGTTTCCCGAAAAGTGGTTGGCATAGAATGTTCCGATGGCTATACCGCCTACCAGACAGACGGCCAGCAGGAATGGGATAAAGCGTGTAGTGTTGTTTTTCATGGCTTATTCCTCATCTTTATTAATGTATACGATTTCAATGTTGGCTTTCTTCAGCAGGTTCAGTCCGTCTTCCAGTCTGTATTTCTCGCCATAGACCACTCGCTTGATGCCGGCCTGAATGATCAGTTTGGCACATTCAATGCATGGGGAAGCAGTAACGTACAGGGTTGCACCTTCGCTGCTGTTGTTTGACCGGGCTATTTTGGTGATGGCATTGGCTTCAGCGTGAAGAACGTATGGGATGGTGATTCCGTGTTCGTCCTCGCACACGTTTTCAAATCCGGCCGGAGTCCCGTTGTAACCGTCGGAGATAATCATTTTGTTTTTGACAATCAATGCACCTACTTTCCGGCGGTTGCAATAAGAGTTTTCGGCCCAGATCATGGCCATACGCATATAGCGCTTGTCAAGTATTTCCTGTTTGGTTTCGTTGTTTGTTTCCATTTTCAGTGTTGTTTTGAGTGGTTGTCAGGGATGTGCAAATTGGATACAGGTTGTCGCGCCTTCAGGTGCAAGTTGAAGAGTTTTGCTGTCTCCTCTGTAATATTTGACACCGTTGAGGAAACTGATGAACTCTTTATCCTTGCCTTTCAGGTTGTCGGGGGTCTTCATGCTGCTGATGGAAAAAGTCCGTCCTTCTGCGTCTGCTTTCCATTTTCCGGTGAAGGTCCCGTTACTGAGCGTACCTGTAAGGGTTCCGTCTGTATCAAATGTAATAGTATATGCCAGCAGTTCTTCCAGATCTTGTGGCTTGGTGTATTGGGGAGTTCCCTGATTGTTCAGCTTGCCTCCCCAGTCAATGTTGTTATAGTAATTGATCAGTGCCCATTGGCCGCTGACAAATATTTCGTTGACATCGTCCTCGGCACAGCTGTTCAGCATCATCATCGGCAGGAGGGCGAGAAGATAAATGAGTCGTTTCAGTACTTGCATATATAATAAGGTATAAGTTATTTGATTCCATTTCTTTTCAGCAAGGCATCGATGGTCGGTTCCTGGCCGCGGAAACGTTTGTAAAGTATCATCGGATGTTCTGTTCCTCCTCTCGACAGGATATTGTCACGGAAAGATTGTGCAACATCTGTATTGAAGATTCCTTTTTCCTTGAAGACGGAAAATGCATCGGCATCCAATACTTCTGCCCACTTGTAACTGTAGTAACCGGCTGAATATCCTCCGGACATGATGTGTCCGAACTGGACGGACATACAGGTTTCTTCCAGCTGGGGGAGTACCTGGGCACGCGTCCAGGCTGCTTTTTCGTATGCTTTGACATCTCCGTCGAACGGCGTTTCGCGCGTATACCAGGCCATGTCAAGCAGTCCGAAGCTGACTTGTCTCAGGCAGGCATATGCCACATTGAAGTTGCTGGCATCAATAATGCGCTGCAACAGTTCTTCGGGCATGGGTTCTCCTGTTTGGTAATGACGGGCAAATGTATTAAGAAATTCTTTTTCAATGGCGAAGTTTTCCATGATTTGTGACGGAAGTTCCACAAAATCCCAGTAAACATTGGTTCCGCTTGTGCTCTGGAAACGGGTATTGGAAAACATTCCGTGCAGGGCATGTCCGAATTCATGCAGGAAAGTATTGACTTCGGAGAAAGTAAGCAGGGCCGGTTTGTCTTCTGTCGGTTTGGTAAAGTTCATGGTGACAGACACATGAGGCCGGCTGTTGGTTCCGTTTTCCTCGATCCACTGTTCCTTGTAGCTGGTCATCCAGGCTCCGGACCGTTTGCCGGCACGGGGATGAAAATCTGTATAAAGCAGGGCCAGATAGCTTCCGTCCTTGTCGAATACTTCGTAGGCCTGTACATCCGGATGATAAACCGGGATGTCGTGATTTTCCTTGAATGTGATTCCGTACAGGCGTGTTGCCAGGCCGAAAACTCCTTTCTTGACCTGATTCAGTTCGAAGTAGGGGCGAAGAAGTTCTTCGTCCAGACTGAACTTCTCATTTTTCAGTTTTTCGGCATAGTAGCTGAAGTCCCAGGGCATCAATTGGAAGTCATTTCCTTCCAGACGGTGGGCCAGTGCTTCAATCTCGGACACTTCCTTGTGAGCTGTCGGGGTATAAGCTTCCAGTAGCTGATTCAGCAAATGATAAACATGCTCGCTGTTTTCGGCCATGCGTTTGCGGAGAACATAGTCTGCATAAGTCTTGTATCCCAGAAGCTGAGCCAGTTGCATGCGCAGATTGACCAGCTGTTTGACGATTTCCAGATTGTTCAGTTCGTCATCGTGCGTACATTGCGTATTGTAGGCCATGTACAGTTTTTGTCGCAGATCACGCCGGCTGCTGTACTTCATGAACGGTACATAGCTGGGAGCCTGCAGGGTTATGATCCATCCTTCTTTGCCTTTTTCCCGGGCAGTCTGTGCAGCTGCTTCGATGGCACTTTCCGGAAGACCTTCCAGTTCATGCTTGTCAGTCAGCTGGAGTTCAAACTTATTGGTTTCTTTCAGATGGTTCTGAGAGAACTTCAGGGTAAGGCTGCTCAGTTCCATACTGATTTTCCGGAATGTCTCTTTGTCCTGATCCGACAGATTAGCTCCGTTCCGGATGAAGCCGTCGTAAGTCTTTTCCAGCAGTCTCATCTCTTCTGTTGTCAGATTCAGCGTATTGCGCATTTCATAAACCTGACGGATACGTGCAAAGAGTTTTTCGTTCAGGCTGATGTTATTGCCGTGTTCAGAGAGTTCGGGCATCATCTTTTCGGCGATAGCATCCATTTCATCGCACGTTTCAGCGCTGATGAGATTAAAGAAAACCGTTGTAACTTTGTCCAGAAGTTTACCGGCATGTTCCAGTGCAAGGATGGTATTGGCGAATGTCGGTGTTTCCGGATTGTTTATGATTTGTTGGATTTCTTCGTCTTCTTGCCGCATTCCTTCACGCATGGCCGGCTCATAGTCTGAAAGCTGGATGCGGTCGAAGGGAGTGGCATCGTGTAAAGTATGATAGGGTTCTAAAAATGGATTTGACATATGGTGTGATTATTCTTTAGTTAATGAATGAAGAGTAAATGAGTTTTCATATTCCTCGGCTAAAGGTTTCAGCTCCGGAATAATGATTTTCTTTCGGCTGAGTTCGGCCAATCCTTGTTGCTGGAATTCGTTCAGCACTTTAGAAACGTTGATGCGCGTGTCATCAATCAGTTCGGCAAGAACTTCCATCTTTATGTAGAGAGTTTTAGGGCCAGTCTGACTGGCACATCTCAGCAACAGGAAATTGATTATTTTATTGCGGGTATTTCCGATGTGTGCATTCCATAATTTGTTGTAAATGGTTTGCGCCCGGTTGCTCAGGATGTTGAGATAATTCAGCCGGAATATTTCATAATTATTTAATTGTGCCACCACATAGGATTTGTCAATAATCAACGCGGTGACTTCGGTAAGCGCTTTATAGGAAGCCGTATAGCTGGTATGCATTCCGAAGAGCGAATAGGGTTCTATGACGTGTGGTCCCGTAAATGTTTCCTCGATTGTATAGGAATGACGGGAGTCGGCAGATTCGGACTGTACAGAACCGCTCAGGATGAATATCAGTTGTTTACAGGTTGTTCCCTGTTTGACGATGCTGGTGTTGGGTGTATATTTGTGAAAATGCAATTTAACTTTTTCTAGTATGGTAGTGAAATCATTCTTGCATATTCCTTGAAAAAGAGGAAGCTGCAAAAGTTTATCGTACATTGTTTCTCCCATGTCTAATTAACTTTTTAAGTTATATTTTAACAAGCAAAGGTAACCATTTATTCTGTTTTTCAATTCATTCTTTTTATTGGTTTTACCTTTTTTATTGTTTCTTACCGTCTGATAATGTTTAAAAGGAGTGTTGCAGATGAATAAAAAAGTAATATCTTTGCAGAGAGTAAGTAAAAAACGAGGTGTAAATTATGGGAACATTTAATTTTCAGGAGTTCTTGAGTGCCTTTATTGTATTGTTTGCAGTAATTGACATAATAGGTTCAATTCCAATTATTTTGGATTTGAAACAAAAGGGACGTTCGGTGAATGCTGTCAAAGCGACAGGAATTGCGTTTGCTTTGTTGTTAGGCTTTTTTTATGTCGGCGACGGAATGTTGCGTTTGTTTCAGGTAGATATTGCTTCATTTGCGGTTGCAGGTGCATTTGTTATTTTCCTGATGTCGCTGGAAATGATTCTGGATGTGGAAATATTTAAAAATACCGGTCCGATAAAGGAGGCAACATTAGTCCCGCTGGTATTTCCTTTGCTGGCAGGTGCTGGAGCGTTTACAACGTTATTGTCTCTACGGGCTGAGTATGCACCGCTGAATATCGTGCTGGCATTGATTGTCAATATGGTGTGGGTATATATTGTATTGAGGCTGACAGACCGTATCGAACGTTTGCTGGGGAAAGGTGGTATTTACGTGATTCGTAAGTTCTTCGGTATCATTTTGCTTGCTATCTCTGCCCGGTTGTTTACGGCTAATCTGACTTCTTTGATCGAGCAGTTCCAGGCCATGAAATAAAAGAAAGGATATTGGGAATATCTGAAAACAGAGTTTAAATAAAAAAGGTGTGCGACGTTTATCTTCCGTAATGCGTCGCACACCTTTTTGCTGTTATCGGATTCTCAGAAAGAGAAGGTTATTTCTTGATATACTTTTTCATGCCTTCCGTGAAGAAAGTATTCGTTTTTCCCTGTTCGTCAGAATAGATAAAATAAGCATCCAGTTCTGGGTGGGCTGCACAGATTGCTTTGGCTGAATCCAGTCCCAGGACCATGAAAGAAGTAGCATAAGCATCGGCTGTGGCGCAATCCCGGGCAACAACTGTTGATGACAGAATGTTGTGCTGAACGGGATAGCCGCTTCGAGGGTCGATGGTATGTGCGTATTTCTTTCCGTCTTTGTAATAGAAGTTGCGGTAGTTGCCGGAAGTCGCCATACCTACGTTCGTGATTTCCAGAATGGTCTGTAACTCTTGATTGACGGAAAGAGAGTCGTCGATCGGTTTGTTGATACCGATACGCCAGGTTTCCATTTGGGCATTCTGGCCTTTCATTGACAATTCGCCACCGATATCAATCATGTAATTCTTGATACCTTTCCGGTCGAACAGCCGGGCGACACAGTCTACTCCAAAGCCTTTGGCAACCGAACTGCAATCCAGCATGACGCGCGGGTCTTTCTTGGCGATCTTTCCGTTTTCCAGATTGATCTTGTCGATGCCGATGAATTGTTTGAGGCTGTCAATCATGGTTGAATCAGGAAAGGATGAATGCTTGAAACCAAATCCCCAGGCATTCACCAGCGGAGCAACCGTAATATCAAATGCTCCGTGTGTTTCTGCCGAGATTGATTTGGACAACAGGAAGACACGGGTAAACATACTGTCGACTGTGTTGTCCGTGTTGTTGTTGATGTGAGTGATAATTGATTTTTTATTGAACGGAGAAAGGGAGTTGTCCACTTTCTGTAATTCCGCCTCGATTTCTTCTTTCAGATTTTCTTTGTACTGGTAAGTGATTTTATACATGGTTCCGAATACCAGTCCCTGGTCTGTTTGATAAGGAGCCTGCTTCCGAAGGATCAGAACAGTACCTACAATCAGTACCAACAGGAACGGAACCTGCCATTTAAGTTTTTTGTTTGCGGGCATAATTCAGTTGGGTTTTAATGATTTGCTAATAGATGTTCAAACAATATTTTTACACCGATTCCGATCAGTACGAGACCTCCGAAGATTTCAACGCGCAGGTTGAAGCGTTTCCCGAAAAATACTCCGATCAGACTTCCGGCCAGAGAAATTACGAATGAGGCAATTCCGATAGCTGTCAGCGGATAGAGGAGGGAGGACAATGTGCGGAAGCCGGTGAAGGCAAAAGAAATTCCTACGGCCAGTGCGTCGATACTGGTTGCAACAGCCAGTGTCAGAATGACTTTCATTCGGGTGGGATCGAAACTCCGCTCTTCTTCATCCTTGAAATGTTCACGGATCATACGGATTCCCAGAAAGGCAAGCAAGGCGAAAGCAATCCAGTGATCATACGTTTCGATCAGGTGATTGAAACGGCTCGCCCCCAACCATCCAAGAAAAGGCATGGCTGCCTGAAACAGGCCGAAAAGAAAAGCCATTTTCAGGAAGATCCCCCATCGGATGCGGTGAAGAATGATACCGCTAGTAATAGAAACGGTGAAGCAGTCAATGGCAAGGCTTACTGCCAAAAGCCAGATTTCCAGTATACTCATGATCTAGAAAGGAAGATTATAGATTAGGTGATACATCAGGTTGAAGCTGCTTCCGGCATTCTTTCCGAAACCGGGTATGTACCAGGGTTCCGAATTCTCATGGTTCTTGACACTCATGCGCATTTTGTAGCGTACGCTCCATCCCATACAAAAGCTTTTGTAGATTTTGACTTTGATGCCAACCAGCCCCTCCAGCCACGAAGCGTTGCTCTTTTGTCCGTGGTATGAATAGGGAACTTCGATGAGACCTCCGTAATTGGGATCGGTCATGGCCGGTCCGTCCACATCATAACTGAAAGAAGTCATACCATAGCGAAGGCCTACATACAAATATCCCGGCAGATGAGTTTTTTTGTACATGATATTGTAATCCATTCCGATCCGGAAGAAAGGAGCTGAGGTCTTGTAATGCAGATTCGTTCCGTCATTGATCGCATCAGCTTTTCCATAACCGATTTCCAAAACCGGAAGGAACCGGTTTTTCAGGTTGCTCTGGATTTGTATTTCGCTGCTGAGTATGTCGCTTCCCAGCAAATGGCTTGCTAATCCCGCTATTTCCAGACCGACAGCTGTTCCCTGATATAGCGGAGTTTCTTTCTTCTCTTCCTTCTTTACCTTCGTTGGGGCAGGAGTTTGTCCTGTTGCAGGTGCGGAAATCAGAAGAAGACTACTCGCTATCAGCAGCTGTGAAATAAATTCTGAAATTCTCTTTTTCATTATTATCTATGTTCGGGTTAGTAATTGTAAGCGAGTCCAGCTGGTGATGGGTATACGTAACATGCTCTACCTCATGGAACATCATGGTGCCGCAGTCCAGATTGATAAAATAAGGAATATTGCGATGCTCCAGTATGACCGTGTCTGGTCTTCGCCCCTGATATGCAATGACGAAACGGGTCTGACTGTTGTAGCTGAGCGGAAGTTTGAAACTGCTGGCGTTGCTTTCACTGTTGATCAGTGTGTCGCTGATCAGGGAATCGTGTACAACTCGCTCCTGAATACTTCCGTCGGGTAACGTGTCATGAACAGTTACGTCCATTTGTATTTGTCCGTATACACTGACTGGATCAGCCAGAGCTACTTCTCTGCCGTACTGGTCAACCAGTGTGAAATGAGCATATGAGAGCGCATTGGGCGGACAGTTTTCCACTTCACAGGCGGGGAAGAATAATCCTGCCCCGAGGAGCAGGAATAATAGGGCCGGTAGCTTTCTCATAGACGGATCAGAGTTCTTTTTCAATTTGGTAATTGTTTCTCTCCGGAGCATTCCGGGCTATCAGTTCACCGATAAATCCTGCCAGGAATAGTTGCGTACCCAGAATCATGGTAGTCAGTGCCAGATAAAAATACGGACTTTCGGTTACCAGACGATACGGATTCCCGTTGTACATGTCATAGAGTTTGGTGGCTCCCACAACAATGACGGCAATGAATCCCAGTATAAACATGATAGAACCTAAGAAACCGAAGATATGCATCGGCTTGATGCCGAATTTGGACAGGAACCAAAGGGTAAGCAGATCCAGATAACCGTTTACAAAACGGTTCAGTCCGAACTTGGTTTTGCCATATTTGCGTGCCTGATGATGAACAACCTTTTCTCCGATGCGGTTGAAGCCTGCATTCTTAGCAAGGTAGGGAATGTAACGGTGCATTTCTCCATACACCTCAATATTCTTGATGACTTCCCGGCGATAGGCTTTCAGTCCGCAGTTGAAGTCGTGCAGATTCTTGATGCCGGATACAGCACGGGCTGTGGCATTGAACAGTTTGGTCGGAATGGTTTTTGACAGAGGGTCGTATCTTTTCTGCTTCCATCCGGAAACCAGATCATATCCGTCTTCTGTAATCATCCGGTAAAGTTCCGGTATTTCATCCGGGCTGTCCTGCAAGTCAGCGTCCATGGTGATCACAACATCCCCCTGTGCACGTTTGAAACCGCAGTACAAGGCTGGAGATTTTCCGTAGTTGCGCCGGAATTTGATGCCTTTTACTTTGTCTGACTGTTTGCTCAGTTCTTCAATGACTTGCCAGGAACGGTCCGTACTTCCGTCGTTGACAAAAATGATTTCATAACTGAATCCATGGGCATTCATTACCCGTTCGATCCATGCATGCAGTTCCGGTAAGGATTCTTCTTCATTATAAAGAGGTACAACTATCGATATATCCATAATTTTAAAATTGTTTTTTACGTTTGGTGGCCAGCAGAGCAGTCGGAATCGTGATCAGCCCGCAGTAGAAAAGGTTTTGTGCAACAAGCTGGAACATGATTTGTTTGGGAGACAAGGCTCCTGCCAGATTCAGTGCTTCAATCATTTGATCAACGGAAGTTTCCATTTCTCCACTGACTGAATATTTGATATTTTCCAGCTGTTCCAGACAAGTGTTCACGATGAATCCGTTGTCGATGAACCGGAAATAGATATAATGTGCCATGGCTACAAGGACAATTGCAAACAGATACATCAGGGAGGTAAAAGCAAAAGCCTGTAAGAAATTCAGCTCTCCGCCGCACTCACGCTCTCTATACTTGCGTACATATATATATCCCAGGATCGGTACGAACAAGGTCAGTAAAAGGAATAAAAGCTGCAACAGGGGAATGGTGAATCCCACAGGAAGCAGAATAAACTTGAGTATCCAGAATAGGCCCATCAGCGTGCCGAAGCGCATGGCATGTTGTTGTAATGTCATTGGTTTGTTGCTCGTCATGTCAATCATGATTGGTTTATTATGCAAAAGTACGTTTTTTCGCTTATTGATATCCTATGTAGGGGATAAAAATCATAAAAAAAGAACTTTTTTCGCATTTTTTTGCTGCAACCTATTGCAGGTTTAAAAAAAATGCCTACCTTTGCACTCGCAATCGAGAAACAACGATAGAAAGTTAAAAACTCGGTGGCAGACATACGGGTAAGTCCCATACGGCCAGCTCCCTTCGAATCCTCCAGGGCTTGATCGCAGCAAAGGTAGTTGGTTGTAGCGGCGCGATATAGTAAGCTTACCCACCCGCCTCTTTAGCTCAGTTGGCCAGAGCACGTGATTTGTAATCTCGGGGTCGTTGGTTCGAATCCGACAAGAGGCTCTCCTATAAAAATGTTGTTTATCCGATCAGGTAAAACAGCATTTTTTTTATTTATACTCTTTCATTTTTTTGTTTACGAAATATTACCACACTCACAGCCAACAGAATTAAAATAATCCCAATAGCGCTATTCAGAGTAAATAGTTCTTTAAACACAAAAACTCCTATCACCACAGCTGTCAATGGTTCCATCGCACCTAAAATAGATGTCAGCGTAGGCCCTGCATATTTAATAGCTCGTACCAATGTTATATTAGAAATGGCTGTAGCCGGTAATGCAAGTCCCAAAATAATCAACCAGGTATAACCGTCAGCTACCAGCCGAAGCCCGGAAGTAGTCAGAGCACCTATAAAATAAAGAACGGTTCCTAACCCCATAACATAACAAGTCAGTACAGTGGAATTGATTCGAACAGCGCATGTCATTCGTACACCAACAATATACCCCGCATAGGAAAACACAGAAACACAAGCTGCTACCAGTCCGACTATCGTATCACCATTTTTCGCCTCCAGTTCCCCCGATGAAAGCAAGGCCGCTCCTAACAAGGACATGAAGACCGCAAACATCACCCAAAGGGATTTCTTTTCCTGAAAGAAGTACATCATAACTAGAGATACCGCCAACGGATACATAAAATGAATGGTTGACGCCACCCCGGTAGCTATATTCTGATATGCTATAAGCAAACTGAATGAAGTAACTGCCCTCAACAAACTTAATAAAAGAACAACTAAAAAATCCTTCTTTTCCAATCGAAAACTACATCCTGAACACCATCCGAACAGAGTCAACGCAATTGTCGCCACTCCCCAACGATAGGAAAGCACTTCGAAAGCTGAAAAACCTGCCAACAATAAAGTGAGGGAAAAGAACGGAGCCAGTCCAAAAGTAGAGGAAGACACCGCTGCATAAAGTATACCTTTTATACGATTCATCAATCTATTCAACTAATTTCCGATATTCATGGGTACAAAGATCATAAATATTTCTTTAATATCACCATTAATTTCACATTATCAGTTAATCGATCTAACCCCTAAATCAGTACAAGAAGATAAGCCTGATACATTTCCTCCTTATAAATATAACCTTTTAATAATCCTCAATGACTGTATTTCCAAAAATATCCTTTTTGATAATTTTTCTATGACCATCACTACTTTCAATTATTTCGTTCCCCAAAATATCTTTTTTAATGGTTGTTCTATTGCCTTTGCCATCTTCGATAATGGTATTTCCAAAGATATCTTTTTTAATCGTCTTTCTATTACCTTTATTGTCTCGAATGATAGTATTTCCAAAAATATCCTCTTCGATAGTCTTTCTATTACCCTTATCATCACGAATGATGGTATTTCCAAAAATATCCTCTTCGATAGTCTTTCTATTACCTTTATCATCACGAATGGTGATATTCCCAAAAATATCTTTTTCAATAGTCTTTCTATTGCCTTTATCATCACGAATAGTAATATTCCCAAAAATATCCTCTTCAATGGTCTTTCTATTGCCTTTATCATCACGAATGATGATATTTCCAAAGATATCCTTTTCGACAGTCTTTCTCCCTTGATTAACTCCCGAATACTCATAATTGTCTTCAATAAGATTTGCACCATAGCTCTTTATTATATAAGGAGCCAAAATAAATTGGGTAGCAAATAGGATAAATAAAATCTTTTTCATGGCGTTTTTCTTTTGGTTTATAACAAAAGTAACGCAGGAAAATCATAAAAAACTAGTGAATACTATAATTGTCAATAGGGAAAAGCCTAAAATAAAGAATTAAACACAGTACCTATTGTACCATACCATAATGCAGGAATATTCTCGAATTTTCAAGTGGTCCGGCTCAGTTGTAATTCTTGGGGGATTAAGTTTAGTCAATTCCCTTCATGCATATA